>Ga0153950_1000477_pt1 | contig 17849 bp, 19 predicted proteins | sample TSNJ034MetaG_FD_104737 | JGI IMG/M metagenome (GOLD analysis project Ga0153950, IMG submission 104737) | Attine ant fungus gardens microbial communities from New Jersey, USA - TSNJ034 MetaG | ecosystem: Host-associated > Fungi > Mycelium > Unclassified | place: USA: New Jersey, Wharton State...
GCCACCGCCACCGCCACCGCCACCATAGTGTCGATTTTTGAGAGGCGACACGCGGATCAAAGACTGCAGTTGCAAATTCGACACACTCGAATTTGACATTGGGCTTGTCGCCAAACTCGCGAAACCATAAACGCCACCGTGACTGCGGCTTGTCAGATTGGAACAAATGGAGGGATTACGTTCGAGCCCACTGGGAGAAGCAGGAGGAGTACCAACATCTACGAATTGAATGGTTGAAGATATAAATACAGGTGATGAGGGTCGAGGTTTGGCTGTGGTAGGTTGGAATTTAGATGAGCTCTTTGCTGGTGATGATAAAGTGGACGTGAGATTGTGACAAGTCGCAGCGGTGGCGGTGTGGCAGGATGAAGGAGAGCATGAAACCTGTTGCGGGGAACATGAGGCAGTCGCACTTTGACGTTGACCCGCATTGATACTAGCCGATCTATGCCTACTCAAGAGTGAAGTACCAATGGATATGTTACTACCTGAGCTTGACTTGAGAACCTTTGGCCTCCGATAGATCCACTCGGTCTGACGATTGCTGCGAGTACTACTCAAGGTAGAGGATGAAATGGAAGGAGAAGGGGAGGGTGGTGCAAGAGATGGGTCATGAGACAAGTATCGAGGAGGATAGAGATGGCGACGGGGAGGTGTAGGAGGAGGAGTGATGGGTTGCCTGCCCTGTTGAAAGAGCAGAGGGGGGGAAGCTGAATGGGAAGGTTGTGACATCTATGGCAGGGGCATGAGAGGAGGGTCAAGTAAGGGCGAGCGGTGGGTGGTATACTAACATGGACAAGTTCTGAGTGAGAATCGGAGAAAACGGTGTTGAAGAGAGCTCTAGAGTCTCGGTCTGGGGAAGAAGATTCCTGTATTGAAGATGAGAAAACCGGCGGAGAGAAAAAGGCAAGGACAGACGGAAAGGGCGTGTTGGTTCTCGATGAGGGTGCTGGCAGACAGCCAAGTGAGTTCTTCAAGGGTGAGTGAGTGAGCATCGTCTATTGAAAACATCAGGTAGGGAGGGAATAGGGAGGGGGGGCGTAACGCTGGGAAGAGGGGGAGACTATAAAAGAGGCCAAGCATTCAGAGAACAGGATCATAGCTAATACCGCACGGGTGACACGTGTACGAGATGGAATGTGTCATAGAAGACAAGTTTAAGAAGATTGCGAGGGACGGCCATGGTGTGGTCACGTGAGAGAAGTGGATTGAAGAGAGGGTAATATATTTACAGGGGGATAACTAGAGAAGTGGGCGGTCGGCGTGGAGACCGCTCCAGATGCCTCTTGTTGCTTCTGTTGTGCTCGAGACGGGGGAGCGCGTGAGATGCTTTATTTTAGCGCCAGAAGCGTCGAGAAGAAGCTGGACCTTTTGCTGGATGGCGGAGACCTCTAGGTCCTGAAGAGGAATGACCTTGTCACGGCCGTTGGCTAGAGAGTGCCCTTGAGTCAATGATGGGGTGAAGAGAAGGGAGGGGGACGGACCATAGAAGCCGCGGAGGATGGGTTGTCTGTGGATGCGTTGCTTGACGACGAGCTCGACGTGGGGGTTGTGGCGAGCGAGGGGGAGGAGGTGATTGTGGAGAAAGGTGCGGGTGTTGTGGGAGGAGGGCCATCTGTCGCAGCACTCGAATACGAGCTTGCGTATGGGAGGGATGAAGGGAGCAGCGAGGGAGGGGGCGGGCATGGCGGGCTCGGGCAAGATGAGAATTGAAGCGGAGACTGAAAAAGGAGTTGATGGGAGGAAGGAGGGAGGTGGGCGTCGACCATGAACATGGCTCGTGCGCAGAAGCGGAAGCGGGCTGGATCAGTGTCAGAGTCGCAGCGACGGATGCTGGAGGTGCTGGAAGAGTAGCTGTGTTTTTTTTTTCGAGTTGGAACGGCGGTCTGACTTTGGACAGGAGCGACCCTCTGGGATTACTTGACCGTGTTTTTCCTGCAAACGCCCAGGCTGCCTCTCTGCGTACTCTCCTCGCCAGACCCCAGGAACCCCGTGTGCTGTACGCTGCCATCCTCAATCTTCGCCCCCGTCCCTCTCCACGCCACATCCGCCCCTCCGACACCGCTGACCAGCAACGCGCCTTTTGTGCTCTCGCTCTTTCTCTTCTCGGCCCAGATATTCCTCCTCCCTCTCCGGAGCCCCGGTATGCTCTCCTCCAGCATCTGCCCTCTGGCGACTATTGGTCCTCCCTCACCTCCGACCGCCCCTCCTCTCCCTCCGGAGCCCTCAAGCACATCGGCACCGGCCTCGCCGATCTCGCCGCCGTCCTCCCAACGCCGCTCTCGACTCACTCTGCCACCCTCGCTGCCTACTCCCCGAAAAACAAACCTCCCACTAAGCCTCTTCCTCCACACCGCTCTCTCCTCGCAGCCTCCTTCCTCGACTACGGTCCATCCACAACCTTCGCTCCCACCGTCGACCATGACGGCGAGCTCGTCGGTCCTCGCGACCTGCGCCTCGTCTTCTCCTACAGAAATTCTCGCAAGCACTCGCATCCACCCGACACTGTTCCTCCCCTAGACGACGTCCTCCCCTTCTCTCCCTACCCTCTTCCTTTCGACATCCAGTCAGAGTTCGACGGCCTCCTCTCCCCCCAAGTCATCCAGAACCTCAACCTCGTTCTCGACACCGCTCATCTCGAGAATCTCATCGACGAGCTCCTCACTCGCACTCAACGCGCTCTCGTCCGTCTACAGGCCCTCCAGGTCGATCGTCTTCTACAACACCCCCCACAAGCTTCCCTTGACGAGTCCTCAGAAGAGTGGCAAACCGGTATTCCTTTCCTGTCCCCCTTTCTCTCTTCCTTCTCGTCTCACTACTCCCCACAGCCAACGGCATTCTAGAATCTCTGCAAACACTGGCTTCCCTTCGACCTCGAGCTTCCTCCAATTCCGACTTCCTCTCCATCATTCCACCTTCTTCCTTTCTTCGTAACCTCCACAAAACCCTCGCTTTACAGCCTTGTCCTGGTTGGCATGGCACTCTCCCTGAAAACCGCCTCACCGCTCTTCGTGATGATTCCACCGTCAAAGTACGTGCCTCCTCTGCTGGAACCGCTCAGACGGCCCCTGCCCCCTCCACCTCCTCATCCCCAGCTCCTTCGTCCGCCACTCCTCTTGTCGCCCCTGCCTCTTCAGCGACTGCATCCTACCCAGGTTATCCCTACATATATAATCCTCAACAAGCTCAGGCATATCGAGCTGCAACTGCTACCGCCACTCCATCTTACACCCCATACAAGACAGGTGCCACTTCCTACTACCAAAATTACATTCAAAACGCACAACCCCAGTATTACGGTCAGCAAGCTTACGGCACAGGCGTCACAAATCAACAACCCTATGCTGCCTACAGTAATTGGTTCGCACACCAGTATGCCGCTGCTGCTTCAGGCCAAGGCACCCCTCAACCTGCGACTACGACGACCGCCTCAACAACAACTCCGTATGGATACTATGTACCGAACCAGCAACAGCAAAAGCCAGCAGCTCAGGGGACGTCCACAACCTCTGCTGTGGCTAACACCGCTGCCATGAGCAAATCTGTCAGCAACGGCAGCACTACCAGTGCTTGGAGCGGGTATACCGTCGGCCAGCAACCAACATTACCCCGGATGACGCCAACTGCCACAAATGGAGTGCAGCAGTCCAAGTAAATGATTCTAGATATGTTCTTGTCCGTACGATACACAACATAATTTATATAATTGATCCGGTCATGATTCGGAGATATAAAAAAACTCGACACGTTTGAGATCGAACCAACGCCTTTGGTCTCTCAATGTCGGTCCGCAAATTTTCCATCCGTGTCCCAGCGACATCAGCCAACGTCGGTCCCGGTTTCGACGTCGTCGGACTCTCTCTTTCCCTTTCTCTCACCCTCACCGTGTCCTACCCCACATCATCATCATCATCACAGCAGGTCTACGTTCACCCCAAAATCACCTATACAGGTCAAGGTGCCTCTGAAGTCCCTCTAAACGCCTATCAAAACCTCACCACGCGCGTCGCACTCTACGTTCTCCGCTGCCATTCCATCCCTCGTTTCCCATCCCACCTCTGTATCCACGCTCACAATGAAATTCCCTTTGGTCGAGGACTAGGTTCGTCCGGCGCTGCCGTCATCGCCGGTGTCCTGCTCGGCAACTCACTCGGTCACCTCAACCTCTCCACCCACCGTCTCCTCGATTTCGCACTCATGGTCGAACGTCATCCCGACAACGTCACAGCCGCCTTGATCGGTGGTTTTGTCGGCTCGTATCTCAAAGAATTCTCAGATGAACGCGAGCGTCAGAGGATCGACGTCCCCTTGAGCGAGGTTTTACCGGAATATCCAGAGGACGCGAGTGAAGAGTGGGGGTTGAATCCGCCCGTGCCCCCGTTTGGAATCGGCCATTATGTCAGGTTTGGATGGTCAGAGGGCATCAAGGCCATCGCGATCGTGCCGAGATTTGAGTTGAGCACGGCAAAAGCGAGGAGTGTGTTGCCGAATGAATATTCGAGGAAAGATCTGGTAAGAGGAATTAAATAAAATAAAATAAAGCATTTTTTTGACTGATTATTCCAACAAGGTCTTCAATATGCAGAGATTGGCTGTCCTTACGACAGCCCTCGCACAAACCCCTCCGGATCCTGATCTCATATATGAAGCCATGAAGGACCGTATACACCAGCCTTATAGGAAAACACTGGTGCGTTCACTCTCGCACTCATAACCTATATCCACCACCAATTTTTTTACAGATACCTGGCTTACCCGAAGTAACGTCCCAGATCACCCCAGACACACATCCTGGCTTGCTGGGGATTTGTCTTTCAGGCGCTGGCCCTACCATTCTTGCACTCGCAACAAAAAATTTTGAAGCTATCGCAGAGGACGCTCGTCAGATCTTTAGACAAAAAGGCATTGAAATAGACTGGAAACTCCTCAATGTCACAGGTGGCAGTACCGTTGTAGAAGAATCATCAACATCATCGCCATCATAGATTTCATGACAGATCGTAGAGGTACTAGATGAGTGACTAAAAAAACATGTGAATACAAGGGGAAGGGGGTATATCGTAAGCGTTCCATAACAATTATATATCTAATGAGTAGAAGAAAAACCTCCAGCGGTCAAGCACACCGCTCTCATCGCCACCAAAGACCCCGCCGCATTTTGATCAAAGGGCAGATCTACAGTGAACAGAACATCACTCCTGTCACCATTCAAGTAGACTGGCAAGTTGACAAGCGTATCTCGAGCCACTGCTGGATCGTCGGCTTGTACCCAGCGAATTTGCGAGGCATCGAGTCTCACAACTTCACCATCATTCAGCACCAGTTTGTCATTCATCCAAGAGGCACCTTCAAGTGCCAATCCTAGATATATAGATAGATAACAATGTCAGTCATTTTGCGCTTGGGGATGAACACTTGAAAATGTTGTTTGACGCACCATCTACGATGAAAGCCTCTGGATCATTAACGCGCTCCAAATCCAGACGGAGATGAAGCGTCTCCAAGCTCCATTTCTTCCTGTGCGCAACAGCTTGTCGCGTAGCAGTAACATAAGCCTCAGGAAAGAACAATCCTCCCAACCAGACTTCAATGTTGCTTGAATTGTCCACACCGGCAATATGATCGAGCTGCTGCAGGCGACGCGCAAAATCGGCAATCCAGCCGGCAATGGCCATGGTCTTGTGAACCTTGTACCGCCTCCAGTGTTCAGGAATAGTCCCTAATAAGAAAAAAGAGAGAGAATTCGGTATAACAGACTGAACACATGTGACATGCAGTCACCTTTGGTCAGAGAACTCATGAGCGTTCGGAGGTGATTTGTTTGTTTTAGTTCTCCTCGACAAACTTCGACGACATCCGCTAGGTCTTTTCTTACCTGGTCGAGAAGCTTCCGACCCACAAAGCTCTCGCGGGAGAAAAGGCGATACAACGGATCCTGATTGTCAGCCGACTGTCTAGGTAGGGAAGCAAATTGCTAAAAAAAACGGCAATGAGTTAAAGAATCCACAAGAGCGTGTGTGCCCAACCCACAGAAGGAAGCTGTTCGAGCCACTCGCGACAACGCTCGTGTAGTGTCCTCATCCACACTGGTTGAGTTGATTGAGAATTGGAAGTCGTCGTAGATACAACCTCATCCTCATCATCTGCGAGCATCCGCGTTTTCCTTAGCTTGGCAAGTAATTCATTACCTTTTTGCTTCCGTTGGTCACATCTGCCAAAAGAGGAAAAAAGAGGAGCGCACCTTGAGCAATAGCAATGACCCGTTCCGCGGTTGGCGGTAGGCTCAACCATGCTGGTGGTTCACGATCAGGAAGAGCCTGTACCCAGGACAAGAAGTGTTCCATTTTTGTTCCATCAGGTACCGCTACGAGTTGCTGTTGCCCAGTCAAAGTGGGCACCAAATCAAAGTCGACATTATACGCCATTGGGCTGAAGAGGTTATCCACAAATGCATCAAGAATTTTTTGGTCAAAATCACTGTCAACACGACCGCCATAAACAGATTGTTTGATCAAGTTCCTGAGAGCGTCCCAGGGGATAGTGGCAGGATCTAGGTTGGTCTTTCCACGAGCTGCTAAGTTGAGCCACGTGTCGATTGTGGTAAATGCCGAGGCCATATCGGAGTCATTGAAATCATAGGTCTTACTCCACCCGAGGGGAACATAGCGAAGACGCTCTTGTACGACAGCATGGAACCAGGCAAGAAGGAAGTAGAGCCTGACTTTCTCAGCAGGTCCTTGAGCAAGTCTGGAAGAGGTAATGGAACGAAGGGAATCGAGGAGGTTTGCTTTGATGCCAGGAGGCGGTTCATTCATAATAAGGCGAGACTGTCGGAGGATGTTGACTGGAATGGAGGGATTTGCCTCCATGGTGAGGAACAATCTGAAGCTGCGATGGGGATTTAACGTCTGTAACTTCTTCTCTAATTGCCCCAACCATGTCGGAGCAAGGTGGACGTTCTTCAATAGAACCCAAGTACCTTGTCTGGAAGCTGCAGCAATGGCTTGATCTGCCAATGTGTAGCCTTCTTGTGAGCCCATTGCGACAGAGGCGGAGCGTGTTCCAGTGTTCTTGATCAGGTTCTCTACACGATAACTGGCATCATACCCGGGAACAGACACAAGCGACACAGGTGTGACGGGAAGAACTTCGTTTACAACGATCGCACCAAGTTCATAGCTCGAGACTTCGGCCAGATCAGTCTCGAAAACGTTCTTTACAAAAATAGTAGTCGCTTGAAGAAGTCGATCAGGTCTAAAGCACTTTATGATCAATAAGGAACGGATCGCTTCTACAGCGACTGGACGAGAAGGTGAGAGAAGGCTAACAATTTCCAGTTGGAAGGACTTACGAGTGCTTGGTTCCCACGGGGTTGGCGGTCGTCTCTCCGGCGCTTCTGCCTCCAAGAACGACGCCCATTCACTCTCATGTTCGGCAATGTGGATTTGAACCGGCTTGAAGATGGATTGCTTGGCAAAAGTCTCAAGGCGAAGTGCTTGCTCTGGTGATAGGACTGAAATATTCTGCGTCTGGGATGTTGCCGTTGGTGTCACGCTATCTCCGCTCTCGAGAAGGAATTCAAGCTCCTCTCCTATATCTTCAATACCACGCATTTTGACTTGTGCCAGGAGCACTGCAAGCATGAGGCGATCCCGATATAACAATGCTCTAGATGTCCGTTTGTACACAATGAGGAATAAGTCTTTGAGAAGAATTTCTCGGCGGACATTGTGGTCGGAGATATTCTTGAGGTTAGGGTTATGGTGGAGGATATAATCGAAGATATCGAGGAAGAAACGGAGGGAGAATTGATAGAAGTGATTTATGATGTTGAGTTGTTCCAAAACAAAGAAGATAGAACTGCAAGCCTGCGCTAATGGAAGGTACTCAGCAGTAACTTGTTCTACCTCCTTCATAACAATGTCTGTTTCTTCGACCTTATGAGTGATGTCTGCAGCCTCGCACTTCAGCGTTTCGAGGGTGTCAATGACCTTATCATCGTCTAGAATATTACCAGAAGACTCGTTGAGAGCTTGAAGGAGTAGCTTCTCCAGAGTACGCAGTCTAAGGCGGAATTCTCCTTGAATCTTAGTAAGATCTGTCCTTTTTCGTTCTGTATCGGGCCGTTCCACCTTGAGTACTTGGTCGAGCGACTGACTCTGTAGACTGCTTCTCGTCATGGTGAAATTGACAAAAGTCACACGACTACAGATGTCAGGAGAGAATTCTACGGATGGATCACGAGTTGACAGGAACATAGTGAATGATGGAGAAAAATCAATGTCTTGACTTCCTAGGCGAATAAGCACACGTCCTCCGGTACGTCTAATTTCCCTGTTGAGAACTGCATTGAGAATTGGATCGAGATGTTCAACATCCTGAATGAGTAACGGATTGCCGAAGCGAAGGGCACTCTCCAAGACCTTCAAGAAAGCTTCATCCAAAAAGCTAGTGACTGTGATCTTACGTTCTTTGTACTCGTTTAAGAGGAACGTAGTAGCCTGTCCAGTAGGATCAATGATGAGCGGGTAACGGTTGAAACGTTTAAGCATGATAGCATTTTCGGTAGTGAGATTATCTGATGGAAGTGATTTGGATTGCCAGCTGAGGCGATCATCGGCGGTAGAAAGGTATTCAGTGAACACAAGCTCTTGCTTGAATTGTATGTTTGCATCTGCAAGGTGACTCGACCACTCTTGCCACATGATCTCACGATAATGCTGGTCGAAGAAACCGCCATATGCCAAGAAAGCCGCGGATAGTAAGACATCCCCGACAATGGTGCTCATCTCGACGTCAAAAGTACGGCTTCCTGCCTCCCAACGATTCCTCTCAGACGAAAGACTCTCCAACAACTTCATGCTCCTATCAACCTTGCCCTGAACGCGCTCCATCTCGGCTTTGATAGCTTGCACATCGCTGATAAGCAGAGCATATTCGTCCTTATACCTTGCAATCTTCTTTTCAAGCTCTGCAATCATCTGAATGATAGCCGCTGCCTGTTTTTTCGTAGTCTCTGCTTGGTTCTCGAGAGAATGCACTTCGTTACGCAGAGGCTCGACTTTGTCAAGGATCTCAGAAAAGCGAACTTGGGCAATAACCCATTTGACCAGTGGTCCACAGGCTTTACTGGCATGGTTGACCGTTTCGAATTTGTAGTTGGGACGACTAAGGAATTCTCTTTTCATTGTTTCCCGAAGTCCTTTGGTAAGTGTATTGGTGTCAAAGTTCACGATACGCTGGATGAAATCATCTCGACGAATGATGCCTTGGACGGTACGCCAACTATCAATCTTGTGACCGAGAATTGTACAGACGGATTCCATGGCAATTTTAACTGCTTCGGGTGGGTTAGCCATGGTACGGACCTCCTGGAGATGCTGTCGCTTGATATTGCTGACTGCTGCTTGCGCATCCAACACTGCGGGTTCAGCATCTGCGAGGTCAGCCATCACCACAGCACGCCGCTCAGCAATGTTACGATCCTGTTCAACAAGGGCTGCCTGGATCTCGATTGAAGCCGCCTTCTTCTGCTCGGCTTCTTGTTGATCTGCAACCATACGCTGAAGCTTCTCGTTCGCTTCTTTGTTCTTAGCCTCAAGTTGAGATCGCTTGATGGCAAGACTCTTGCGAAGATCTTCTACCTGCGTGACAGTGTCACGAAGCTTGTCTAAGCCAACATGTAAATGCCTCTGTTGTTCCTCCAACTCGTCGCGCTTCTCGGTAAATAGCTTGACATAATGATTAATACTACTCGTCGTCAGCATCGGTGTGCAAGATAGAGATTTTTTTACTTACAAGTCGAGGTAATGACGAGGCGTGACGTAGTTGTACCGGCCTTGTCGACGACTAAGACGCTGATTGATTTGGTGGAGTGATTGGTGGACATGCACAAGCCCATTGACAACTGCTGTACGGTGCATAGGAGGCATAGAGAGGCCCCTATATGCAATAGGGAAGTGGACAGGCGGATTGTAAGAAGTGAGGTCAAGATCAAGTGTATTTGTGAACTCCATGCCAACTTGAAAGAATGCCTGGTCAGACCAGTCGCCAAACCAATCCAGCACGCAACGATTGAACAATGCAGGAGAAGTAGCAGCTCGTGACGCAAGGCCGTTTTCAGGTGGATTCATTGTAAACACTACATGGAGGTTCTTTGCCACCTGTTGGGTGAACCAGCGGTACAGTTCTTCAGGTGAATCTAGCATCAGTCCATCACGTTGAGAGCCTTCTTTGCACGCAGTCATCAAGGCCGCATGCTCATCGCCTTCAAATAAGCCTGGCACTTCAGCATTCGCCAAAAGGGTATTCATCCTTTCCAAGAATCCCGAGTCAAGCACATTGGATTCATCCATGATGAAACATATTTTCTCGCCTTTGCAACCAGCCCGGCGCAGCACAGTCCTCAGATCCTCGTCGAAATCATCACCTGTATATTTATTGGAAACTTTGATCTGGAAGATGCTCAGACCATTCATCCAAGCTACAAATCGAGATAAAGTGGTCTGAAAAACGTTATCAACATAAAAATTATTCACTGAGAGCAACACTAACCTTGCCACTACCGCTGACACCAATTAATAGTAGATGACCTTGGACTTGTCGGAAAACACGATCAATTCGAAGTACATGGTCCAGCACGTCGTTGAACAAGACGAGAGGAACATCAAGTTCTTCCTCATAGAATACTCGCAAACGAGCTTTTGTATATTCTCGAAGTGTTTCACGATCCACAGGAATGTAATTCTTGGAAGTCCAATTAGAAAATAAGATTGGTCGGCTAAGAGCTTCATCTTTATTAATAGTTGGGAAATGTTTCATCGCAGCATCATCTACGTTTTCGTCAGTCCAATTCTTCTCATCCTCAGTGACTAAGCGATCTTGGAAGAGGCGAAGAGCTTCGTGGGCCCATACACGAACGAGACCCTCAGAGGATAGGGTCTCAAGAGGCCTGATGGCCTCGTAAATGCCACGGACCCAGCGAGTAAGCTCACGAGGGCTGTAGACATAATGGGCTTGGACGTCCGTAGTAAAACGTTGTTGTGAGGCAAGATAGAACTCCACCATGGCGTCTGTAAGTGGGTCTGCGTATGCACGAAGGTTGGGGACAACTTTGAGAAGAGCGCGGTTGTACGTGCCATAGATCTGTCTAAGCGACACCCCTCCTGGATAATCTACCATGATGAGTGGGGCATGACGGAGGAAACGGTGACTAAGAGGAACACGACCGGGATCTGTGGGAGGATTGCAAGCACCGACAAATTGTATGCGCTCAAGTTTAACCCAGGCCATGTCGCTAGCTCGCCAGTATCCACCTGACTCAACAAGTTGGCGAATGAAGGAAATGACGCGTTGTGTTCCGTATTTGTCGGTAGCTGGTAGATTAATCTCATCGCAGAACACGACCAGCCACCTTCCAATTTGTATAGGAGCTAGGATAACGCCATTAGGAGTCTTGCGGTGCTCACAGTATTGTTCAAAGGTCTTGAGGATAAGCTCTGGCGTAGTTGCGCTTGAGAAATTGAGGCCAACAACTTCCATATCCGGCAATTTCCTCAAGGCACTGAATAACGTCATAGTTTTTCCTGAGCCTGGAGGACCACAAAGCATAAGTGGTTTGTGTTCTGATAGCCACGAGTAAAGAACCTCTTCATGGCGGACCGTGTCCGTGGTGGGAACGACAACATCGGAAGCCGTAACTGAGTGAGCCTCTATCTCGATTGCCGGAACACGAGATTGCCAACTAATCCATTCTCCATTGGACACTTGCACATCGTAGTCAATCAAAGAATTTCCTGTAGTAAGAGGGGGCATATCAATTCCAGTCTGACTGCGAAGATAGTCACCAAGCTTTGCACGAAGGTCGAGTTTGGCATCTCCGGAGAAGGCCCAGATAATGTTGATGAGTAAACGTTTGGTGACGTACTGCTCGATGCGCTCGGGAGAAAGTGGAAAGTCAGGATGCTGCATATTATATTCAATGATGTTGCGGACAGTCTTGTTGAGAAGAGAAAATAGAGTGTTAAGAGCACGTGTGATAGTAAAATCCATTATATGCTCAATGGATTCGGCGTAAGCAAGAGATGAGCTGACGAGTTCTCCCTCGTCAAAGTACCTCTGCAAGATGGAAGCAATTTGTTGCTGAGTGGTGAGATTCACGGAGATGGTTAAGTCAGAAGATGGTTCCATCCTACGGTTAAGAAGATCACCAGAGTCTTCATCGTCGGCATCCAAAGGAACGGAAGACAAAGTTGATAGATAGTAACGGTACACCATTGAAGGTTCGACGACATCTTCGCTAAACCAAATCATACCACAACGACTGACGGTAGCGAGGGTAGCATATTTGAGATGTTCTACTTCAAACATGACCCTGACATTAGGTGGTAAATTAAGACGTTCTCCATTGGGGAGTGTAAGGAGTTTGTTGTCGTCCAATACACTATCAGCGTCCTGAGTTTGTAAAGAAGTATGATGGTCAAAGGAGACAAACCTATTCAAATTCTCAACCCATTCAGGGTCAACATCACCATCAAAGATAATCCAATGTCGTTTGCCACTCTCTCCGCGAACATCATCAACGATCTTACGCAATATATGTGTAAAAAGACCATCATTCCATTCGCGAGTTGTCTGATCCAAAGTACCGTAGAGCACGTCTTTGTGCATGGCTTTGGGATCGATGACATAAACAACTCCCTCAATACCGTCAACTCGCTCAAGGGCTGCAAGAAGGACCTGCCATGCATTTGTCTTTCCGGTACCAGACGGGCCAACCATCATGAGACCGTGTTGAATCTTCTGTATCTGGTGCAGCTGGAGTATCTTGGCGATCCAGCGCTCACCAGGAACAAGACGACGCTCAGCGCAAACCTTGAAAATCTGCTCGCGCAACTCCTGAAGATCAACAGGAACATAGTCAACTCCAGGGAAAACGTCAGCCAATAAACTTCATAGACAATAAGTATTGAAGTCTTCAAGGACAGTAGAGTCTTACCTTGTCAGCAGAGGCACGTCGTCAGCAACTAGCTTTGGCACAATAGTTTCTGTGACACTTTGGATAAGAATAATTTGCTCCACTTCAACGACATCCTCATCCTGCTCGGCTTGATTATTTTGCAATCTCTCTCTCTTGAGGATGCCAGCGCTTGCGAGGACGGCCTTTAGAGCACGAAGACCAAAATCGTAGTGAGGTTGACGCGACAACTGTTCATCACAAAGATTGAAGAAGGGAACTATTTTGGACGCAAGAGATTCGGCAGTGCGAAAACCTTGAGAGAAGAGCATGACCTGGGCAATGAGCTCTCGATCTGGACGAGCCATAGCCATACTGCAAGTGATTGAATATATAGTTTATGAGAAAAGAGTACACGTACGGTCTAAACAATTTGGTTAAATTAGGCGGGAGCTGTGAACGACCAGCATAATTGGGGTTAGTAGTGATGAAGATACCTACAATCTTTGCCTGAGCCATTCAAGTTATCAAAAAGTGGCTTGATCACAAACCGATATTCTTGTGAATCTTCAAGCTCTTGCCCACGAGCTCAATCTCAGTGTTGGGGTTTTTGACCAAAGAGGCAAGACCCTGCTGGATCGTCTGTACCTGTTGTGAAACAGCACTAAGGATACGTTCTTCGAGCCGATTGAACTCATCAAAACAACCCCATGCTCCAACTTGGCAGAGACCGATAAAAATTCGACCCATAGCCTGGAAGTCAAACGTCTCATCACAACAAAAGACAAGGACGAATCGTCCGAGCTGAACTCCTAAAGCCTTGACGGACTCAGTTTTCCCAGTACCAGCAGGACCGAAAGGAGACCCTCCAAGCTGTTTGTCCAGGGCTTGCGTAAGTGTGAGGTAGACACGATCAGTGAGAGGAGTTTGAACGAGACGGTCGGGGACACCCAAGTACTCCCAGCCATAAGGGTATGATGTCTCCGCAACTTTGATGACGAGACGGTCAAGAGGGCTCTCTATTGAGCTATCGAGATAAAATCGCATTTGGGACAACCAAATGAACCCTTGGTTGTCAATGATACACTGGCTCACGAGAGAACGAGTGACATCACGTTGGTGAACGAGTTCAGTGATGAGATGTTCGCATTTCCTTCGGGTGACAGGAGCAAGTTCCTGCAAAACAATATCTGCGAGGAGATCAAGAGCTTGACGGATGGTATTAAGGGGATGCTCTGGGATCTGATGATCTTCAAATGATTTTTCAACAGAAGCAGTCCATGCGACTTGAATAGCAAGAGTGACGAGCTGCGCAGGATATTTTTCCAGCCAGTTCATGAGTGCATCCTTACCGACGTCAGTGCCGCTACCATAAAAATTTTGAAGTTCTGTAACGGCTTCGCAGAGAAGGTCAGCAAGGGAAAGTCTCATCATAGTTTCAATGCGGGCGAGCCAATCGTTAATCTTTGGATAGTCCTTCAACAAGATGGGTTCTGAAAAGCGAACTTCTTCTCCTTCACGTGAAGCCATGGCCTGGATTTGCGTCAATCCCTCGTCCAATGAAACTGTAGAAATTCCAGCAAACATCTTCTTTAGGTGTTTCATGATTCGGAGAATATCCTTGCTATTTCCGATTATCTCTAAAAGGTCTTCGTCTCCAACGAAGTAAAAACGAGGAAACGACGAGCGCTCGCGTTCCAGATATTCACCCAACGCCTTCTGGATCTTGTTTAGAAGATCTGCCAGGCGCTCCAAACTCTTCTGTATCCCAGCAATGTTCATAACGTCTAGAACGAAAGGAGACTTGTAGACCTTCTTCATGACGGCCAAAAACTCTGTATTGATGTTCTGGAATCGTGCACTTTCAACCGGCAGGAGATGTTTGATGTCCGCGCTGCCGGAGAAAATACCCTCCAAATAAACCCATTGGCGTTGAACGTCGATCCATACATCTGCAAAGGTTTGTCAGGAAGATAGCATTTGAATTATTCGAGAAATCTTACCAAAAAGCACATGGATTCGGTTCAGTTTCTCCTCCCAAGAACTAGCCTGAAGACACTTTGAGAAGCCGACCCATGTCAAACTGAGCAACAACATACCTCTTCCTCAAAAACTGGGGAGTGATTAGTGATCTAGATATTGAAGGCTCTAGAAGGGAGCTTACCTTTATAGTAGGGTGACAGTTTCATGGCTGTCAAAGAATTCAAATTCTCATGGCACTTGTTGAACAAGTCATCCCAACCCCTATATCAAAGAAAGTCAATAAGAAATGAATGTTGTGAATAGTGAGAGGACCTGATCAATCGACATTTATTCTGGTAATTTACCAAATCCAAGGCATAGCTGGTCCAAATTTCCTTTACTTGTTTGATATACTCTTCGAGGGCCATTTCTCCTTGTGCTTGAATGATGACTTCTTTGATCTGCAGTTCATTCTTCTTGAGATCAAGGTCATACACATGTCCAAGTGTCATTCTGTGAGGTGTTAGGGACAAAATTATTGCACAAATGGGCTAATGCTTACAAAGATAGTATTGGTTGGGAAGGCAGTTTAAGTGACTTGAACAGCTGTTTCCAGTGGCGATCCTTCAAGGCATCTGACTTAAGCTCCGCGACCAAGGCGTTTGACTTGAGTAAACCACGAAGCACATCTTGGACGTACTCGAAGGCAGCATACTGCCTCATTCTTGTTGGCATCTCCTTTGTTGATGTGAGCAGTCCATCGATATGCTGTCGTAGTTTTCTTGGTTGGACAGTAGCCCAAGAGTTCTCTCGCAACTCGCTGATCTGACTCCAAATGCCCGAAAGAGCAGTCCACACCGCCTTGAGGTCCCGAAGTTCCTCAAATACTGGCTCTAATCGCGTATGTCGTGTTAATTCCAAGTCCAATGCCTCTTTCGCTCGGCAAACCAAGTCATACTCTTCCTGCACACGATTCAATTTCCCCTCAAATACATTGATGGTATTCATGGCAGTATCGGCTCGAATATTTCCCTGCACGGGACGGGTCTGCTCCCACTCGTTTATGGTGTCGTTGATCTTATTCTCAATGATCTTGTCCTCTGCCACAATCTTCAATTGCAAACCGGCTAATAATTGACTGGATTATAAATAAGAGAATACATAGAATGGAAATACATACCAAGTTGCTCCTGGATGGAGTCGTTCTTGCGCTTGAGAATCTCATTGTATGCACTCCACTCCCCCCGCAATTGATCACTGTATAACCAATCATCCGGGAATTGGTAGCGGAAACGCTCGAGGGTTTTTTCGCCGCTCGCACAGAGCTCAATCATTGGGCCCCATGTCTTCGTCTTCTTCTTGAGGTCTTGCACGAATGTGATAAAAGTTACTGCCGCTGCTGTCGACGAATTCGATGGAGCGAAAGCCTATTGAGAATTTAGTTTGAACACCATAGTCACAAGAGCTGGGTGAACTGACCTCCATCTTGTCAAAGTCAACGTTAACGCGTCGTCACGAGCCCAGAAAAAGTGGCAACACGCTGATCTTCAAACCCTAACCTCTGCAACTGCACATAAATTGTTCCCTACTTCGAATTCTCCGTGCCCTTTCACTCAACATATTCAGTGAAAAATGTCAGGTCGTCAGCAACGCGTGATGGTTCAGCCCATCGTAAGCCACTTTCCTCCTTATTTGTTCTCTTCTTGACCCCCTGGATTCAGAACGTCATCTTCAAAAATCTCCAACAGGTGATGAGCTCAAATTTATATTCACTTACCCAGCAGGCTGATCTCACATAGCGCACGAAAATTTCGGTCTGGTTGTATGACAACGTTGATATGAGGATTGAGGGCCGTATAATTGTATGCACCCCGAACTCCTCCCACCTTGGATGTTGGTCTGAACAATTTTAACAGGGATTCGACGAATTCATGAACCTTGTAATCGACGATGCTGCGGAAGTCTACTTGAAAGATGCAAAACCTCAAAGAGAGCTTGGTATGTGCTCAAGTGTCCTTGGTAGTTACGTTACCAACCAGGTTAAACAGGACGTATACTCTTGAAGGGCGATAACATCACTCTCATCCAACAAGTATAAGATAGGGTATAATCTACAAAAAAACTGTTGCATCTCATCCTGTCCCTCTAATCAGTGCGTCTTCTATAAATTGTATATCGGGAGAAGTCGAGAAAGATTTAACGACTGGCGGCATAGCGGACATTCTGCCTGTAAAGATACTCAATAAGTGTCAACCAGATATTGCGAAAAGATTCACCTTCTCCCTGCCCCAACCTACGATGCAGTTCCAGCAGAAAAGGTGACCACATTCTGTAGAACAACTATCTGTTCGCTCTTCTAGGCACAATGTACAATTTCTCCCTGTCCTAATTCCTTGTGGGATCGTCGAAATTTCGAGTATGGTTCGTTCATCCTCCTCTGCGGGTTTCGTAGGTTCATTAGCCGGGTTCAAGTCTAGTAAATCCAGAACAGGTTTCTCATCAATAAAAAATCCCGCTGTAACATCCGCACGTTCCACACGCTGCTTTCCTTTTCCTGAACTAACTCGTGCCTCTTGCTGCGCTTGAATATAAGCTAACAAACGGTGGAGGAGGCGAATGCCTAGTAGTACTCCCAACAATGAATAAGACGGTGGCCGTATATGTGGATCTTCTAAAACCGAGGACAGCTTCAATAATTATCAATGGGGGCATGCAACGAATGAGAAAAAATAGCCTCACAAGCTGAATTCCCAATAGACGTTTCGACAGATCATAGTATGTTCCCCTCAGATAAAATATTGCAAGGTTAATTTCAGCGGCAACATCAACGAGTGATGGCAGCAATTTCAATAACTTGGCTATCCTCGGGAATTTCATGTTAACAACGGGCGAAGCGGCCCATTTTGAACAAAAGTAGCTGGGGAAAGTTGAA
>Ga0153950_1000482_pt1 | contig 17733 bp, 25 predicted proteins | sample TSNJ034MetaG_FD_104737 | JGI IMG/M metagenome (GOLD analysis project Ga0153950, IMG submission 104737) | Attine ant fungus gardens microbial communities from New Jersey, USA - TSNJ034 MetaG | ecosystem: Host-associated > Fungi > Mycelium > Unclassified | place: USA: New Jersey, Wharton State...
CTTTTTCTTTTCTTCTTTGTCCTTTTCCATTTTTATTTTTATAGATGCAACAACAAAAGCTTTTTCCTGTTCATCCATTTCCAAAAAAATGGATGGCAGTATGTGAAGTTTATGAAGGGCATAGTAAGCATAATTCGCTTCACCATCCCCTTCTTCTATAAGTTTTTTGCGTCATCCACCTTGTCATCAAAAGACTTGGTAAATCCCTGGAACTTCTGCATCCAGGTTGTAAATTCCTGATATTCCCCAGCTTCATCCACTATGGCAAAAACCAGATCTTCCGGGGTCATGACACCGTATGAGTCCTGCAATTCCTTATCATACAAATCTGGGGAGACAGTAGCTGCAACAATCATTTTTGACAGATACTGGGATGTGTTAAGTTTTGGCCGGAATAAGTTCGGCTTTCCGGTAACCTGCACTTCTATGGTACAGGAATCGCGTAATGTTTCATTTTCCTTTGACCCGATGTTCCTGAACTCCCATTTCAGGGCTTCCCCGTTTTCATCCGTCAGGGAATCGGTGGGAGCATACCTTTCATTATTCCTTTTAACCTTGTTGGCTTTCATAAATTGCTTAAATTTGGACATTTTCTTTATTTCCTTTCTGTTGTTGGTTTGATAATAAAAACCCCTTATATGACCTTACAGGAAAGCCACACAAGGGGTTTTAGGTGTTTAGTTGGTAAGAAATCCGGTGAGGTTTGCAAAAGCTTCCGGCATAGAGAAATCTTCAAAAGTTCCTTCAATTTCTTCATCCAGGTATTCACCATCTGCATCAAACTTCGCAAGCACACCACCATCCGTATTGCAATCGTATAAGATTATGGTTTGACGACCAGCTGCGCTGGTAGGGTCATCATTGGCTATCTGCATTTCAAAATACATATCTTCACCAGTGTTTTTATAGTCAAGCAGTGCCTGACGTAATACTGACTGGTTGTAATGTGCCGTTCCTGAAAACGTACCTTCCATACCGCACGTCTTATGACCAGCCATGATTGCACCCAGGCGCGGAACAGTAGTCTTCGTTTTCTCAACCCTTGCTTCCATGTCAATCATCTGCATGAAATTATAGCGGCGTGTGCTAATCGTAATAAAACATTCTGCCATCTTTGCAGCAATGGTATCTTTACCCTTTATAATGACATTACTCATTCTTTTTCACCCCTTTCCTACTCAACCGTAACTGTCATGTATAGCTTTGACATGGCATTCACTATTGTGACTACACTTGCAACTGTCACGGACTTTTTTGTGCTTCCAGGTTCCACGATGACATCTGTATCCACAAAATCTTCAATGGCACCCAATTCCTGCAGGGCTAACCGTATTTTAACAAGGTCTGACCACAGGGAAATTCTACCCGATGCATCATTTGGGACAACTCCCAGATACTTCGTATTGAACAGTACTGCATCTTCATTTGCCAGCTGGTCAATCACGCGGATGGTTTGGTTATCCTTGAAGATATCACCCTCCGTATCCGATGTTGTTACCATGCTGTTAATATCCTCTAAAACACGGATATCAGAATTAACCTTATGCAGCATAAATTCACCCGCCTTAATGGCTTCTGCAAGTGCTGACTGGGTGTAATCAACAGCTGCTGTAAATTCTCCGTCATATACCTGATTCTGGTTGGATTTATTTACCTTACAACCTGCAATGATACCAGTCACCCAATAGACAAGAGATGCCTCCGGCCAGCCTTCATCCATGATTTTATTTTTAACATTTACAACCCCCATATAATCCGCTGCCTTATCATATAGAACCGCCTGGAACTTTACACCCATTTCATCACGCATCCTTCTATTGAAAGAAGCAAGAAGCGTTTTAACAACTTCGTCCGTGGTTACAATGCCAATCGCATTAAAGGTATAAGATTCTGCCTTGTCCAGGTAAGCCTGGTAAGCCTCGCCTGTTATGGTTCCGTTTGTACCTCCTGTAAGCGGTGTAGATGCAGTAGTGGAAAGTGTGGTATCCTTAAACCTGACATATCTGTTTTCTATCAGATCGGAAGCTCTTGCCACCGTCTGTTCATCCACTGTAACCGCACCCAGGATGGTCTGTACGTCATATTTGCCTGCATCATCCGGATTCGGCTGGATGATGATTTTCAGGTCATTCCCCCGTGTCCCGGAATATTTTGCTTCTGCAAACTCGTTGGATGCCTTCATACCTCCGGAATTTATCCGGTATGCATGCAGCGTATTAATATTCCGAAACAAATCCCTTAGTCCCTTCATTTTCTCGTGGGTATAATCGTAACCGAAGATTTCAGTACTTTTCTTCTGAAAGTCTTCCCCGGTAACTGTAAAAATCTCGTTATCCGCACCCCAGTCAAGCTCCAATGGCATGGTTGCAGTCCCTCTGTCCGATAATTCCGCATTTGCGGATGCAGCCGATACAAAGTTGATATATGCACCAGGGAGCACTTTATTTTGTGTGGTAAAACTACCGCCGCCTAAAGACATTTATTTCACCTTTCCTTTCATGAATTCCTTAATTTTTTCTTCAACATCATTGATGGTATAGTTTTCACCATCTGTTAAGAGAGCACTCACCAAATCTTTTCTTCCCTGAAATTTAGCGGAAGCAAGTATCTGACCTTTTGTATAGGCTGTTAACGGTTCCTTCTGATCTGCTTCCTGTAACAGGTTCTGCTTCTCTTCATGTGCTACTCTTTTATTACCTGCCATACTGCCACCTATCCTTTCACATTTATACTTCTCTCATATAATTCTATTGGCTGCATTTGTTCCACCTTATAAACAAACAGGTCATAGTTCAGAAAGAAGTTCAATACACCATCAATCACTCCATACTTCATCTTGGTCCCACGAAGGATGTCACCATCTGCGGTTATGTATTCCAGGCACCATACCATCTTTTCCGCAACGTTATTACATTCCTCCTGTATATCATCCGATTCCGGAAAATACTGAATCACAAATTGGTTCTTCCTGAAATATCGCTTCCCAAGATACAGATCACTGGCAGGATTCAGGCAAGAAATAAAAAAACAAGGCTCTTTCAAGTCCTGCTTAACTTCTTCCATGTGGTTCTCAAAACCAAATTCAGCATATAAAGCAATGCTGACTGCTTTAATGATTGAATTTATCATTTCATGCAACCCCCAAAATACTTTTTAATTTTATTTTCAAGTACCTTTGGGGCGATCATCTCAAGTTCCTGTTCGGAAATCGTCATCATGAAATGCCCCCTGACCCATCCTTTATGATTAGCCGTTCTGTGACCGTATTCTACATAAGAAGCGTATTCAACCGGATTAATTATTTCAATGACGTAGGTATCCCCAAAATGATGGACTGTCAGCGATTCTGCATAACCCTTTGCAGATGACTTTTTATCTGCTGTCCATCCCCTTCTTAATGTACCGCCAACCTTTCCTGCAACTTTATGGCCCCTGTGGGATTGGCCATTTTCACATGTATAGGAATCACCTGAGTAATCACCCACTGGAGTTCTTTTGATAACCAGCCTCAACAATCTGGCGGCAAGTTCCATGGCGCATGATTCCACAAACGCATCCGGATCCTGAAGCTTTTCCAACTGCTTTTGAAATTCCTTCAGACCCCGCATATCAAACCGCCCCATTTTTGCCATTATGCCCACCCCCGAAACAGCTCAAGCGGTATTTCCTGATGACTTGCATATATCGCTGGAACTCCGCTGTTTTTATATTCCACCGTAATTCCTTCCCTTGTAACTGCCAGTTTGGATCCGGCTTTTACAGCCAGTTCCGGCGCACAGAAAAGTTTTACAGACTGTGCCACTTCCACAGCGCCGCCACCCTCCCGGGCAACTGTCACGGTTTTATACGACAGTCGGCAGGGTTGATCTGTCAGATAGATAACTTCTCCTGATTCCATTAATTTTGTCTGGTCATTTCTTACCCTGCGGTACTCACATGCCGTAAATGTTCCGTCATAGGTTGCCTCTAATACCTGGCGGTGCATCTGCTGGGCCTGCTTGATCGCATCCATCTTCATTTCCTGATCCTCCTGTATCTGTTTAACTGGATCCGATAATTCTTAAGGATACCGCCCTTTAATGCATCTGCCGCACTTGCGAACCCTGTGGATGTATCCCCCTCCTTAATTGACGTCACTTGGAAGGGAGCTGATATTTCTCCAGGCTTCTCTCCGCGATATAAGTCAACTGCCATCCGGTATGCAGTATTTACAAGTCCGGACGGCAGCTGTTTAATGTTACAGTAATTCAGGATGGTTTCCTCCACATCATCAAGGACAAATTGCAAAGGGATATCCTGGTCCTTATTTTCCTCCGGTGTCCCCAGAAGTGCCTTTAATTTACTTAGTTCCATATATCCCCTCCTGACGACTTATGCTATTGTTGCTGAAAATACCTGATCCGCATACGGGAAAGAAGGAAGGGATGTGGCAACAGCTTTAATCCATTCAGCAACAGGATCCTCTGTTGTATGGCGGCATACAATTATATTACCGATCTCCTCAACGTCAACACCCGGATTTTTCCGAAGCTTTAACTCCTCTGCCGTAACCCCATAAAAAGTATCACCCAATTTACCATCCGGCAGCATTACGAAACAATCTTCCGGAAAGAACCTCTTGGTGATATATTTACCCTTTGCATCCTGCTCCCGGTATTTCTTATCATAAATTGCAATTACCGGCAGCTGTTGTTCTGCGAGGAAAGCATTTAACATTGCAACAGTAAGCATCTTTTCACTGTTTACCCCGTATATCGCCGCTCTTATCCTTTCATCACGTAAAATACGGTTCAGAATCTTTTTAGATGTAATTACCCTTGCAGGAGTGAATCCGGTGTTATCCACGATGGTATTCACCATTGCATCCATATCTTCCAGTATTTTAGCGTCACTGTTTGTCAGCCAGTCTTTTGTTGCCTTATGGTTGGCAGGCATTCCATAGTCAATGGTGGCTTTCACACCATTTTCATTTACTACGATCTTGCCGGTTGTGGTGGCTTCCATCCTCATGCATTCTACACGGGTGCGGATAGATGCCACCAGATTATCCACATCCTTGAAAATATTTCTTACCATTTCTGCTTCTTCCTGGTTATTTCTGGGGCTTTCAAGCGCAATAATGGTCTTTTCAGAAAGTTTGATTTTCCTTTTGATCAGCGCAAGGTCTTGCAGTTCCCTTTCTGCACCTTCCCTGGAACCAATTTCTGCTTCTGTATCAAAAGCATGTATCTTTGCCGATACCGGAAGGTTGTTTGCACCTTTCACGATATCAATCTCCAATGCCTCTGTTTTCCTTTCCGGAAACAATACTTCACCCATGTATGCTTCCTGTGCACGGGTTTTGGTATAGTCAATTAATTGCCTTGGAACCAGTAAATCTTCTACTCTTGCCATTTTTTTCAGACCTCCTTAATCTGTAGCTGGCCGTCTACAAAGAACTTTATGAACGGCATCTTCTCAATTAGCTGCTGTACGGCTTCCACCATATAGACTCCCTGCAGGCGTTCCGTATTGACGCTTCCATCAATCATTAAAGCTCCCGGCTGCGGTCCATAGGTAACCTCCACTGTATCAAATAATATCCCGGCCGGTGATGCAGAAAGTGTATATGTGTAAGAACCTGCTGAACCGCTCCTTGTCACTTTCACTACTTTTCCGGCTGCATCCAGTATGTTTCCGCCCAACACATACTTTTTACCAGTCTCATCTGCCGTAACACCCGTATCATCTACGGTACAGCTCACATTCTGATAGCTGGCACTTTTTAAGAACTCTGGTGAGTTCTCATAAGTTTTTTTCGTTAAAAACATAATTTATCCTCCTAAAATTATTATGATCATCCCCATGCTTTTGCATAAGGGTTGTCACCGCCTGTCGCTGCTTTATTCATGTCCTCCGCAATAGATTTCCCGATATCATCAGTAATCGTCCCGCCTGCTTTTGGAACATATCCGCTGCCTTTATGCTGTTCATCCTTTTTATCATCTTCCCCTGCTTTGAACAGGAATGATTTGGATTCTTTTAATGCCTTGATCTGTTCATCCAGACCGGCAACAGTACCTCCATCCGTCAGAACCAGCTTTTCTTTATCAACCAGGCCTGCAACAATATCCACATCATGTGCAGTTCCCGTAATGGCAAGCTTCACGGCAGTGGAGATTTTTAGTTCCTTCATTTCAGTATCATACTTCTCCTTTGCAGCCTTATTTTCTTTCTGTAATGTGTCGATCCGTTTTGTCAGCTCTTCATTGTCACCACTGCTTTTTTTCAGGGTATCAAGCTGGTCATCGCGTTCCTTAATGTCCTTCTCCATCTGATCCTTTGCCCGGGTTACAGTGTCATATTCGGCTTTGGCAACATAACCTTCCAACTCTTTCAAAGATGCGGTTTCCGCTTTTGCCGCAAGTTCCTCACTGACTCCTAATGCAACAAATTCTTCTTTTTTCAATCTGTGTTCCTCCTTATAGTTTTACGCCATTCCGGGCATATAAAAAACACCCTTGAAAATGAATCTTCAAAAGTGCTTTGCCATTGTGTAAATTCTGAAACGCTCAAAAATTCTATCAGAACTGACAGTATTTCAACTTAAATAACAATGTTTTCATCACCGTAATCACAATCGGGAAAAATTCTATCTTCCTCTTCCCTTGTCATTGGAGTACCCCTTTCAACGCAATCTTTAAATATTTGACTGGCAGTGTCCATTAATTCCTCACTCCCCCCATAAGGGTATGCCATGTGCGGCTTCCCCGGTTTTGTGAACATGTCATTGTATTTTTTTAGATAATCCATCATAATCACCTCGCCATTTCCTCTATTATTTCCAGAAAAACTTCATAAGATTTTGGAAAATATTTTTTTATTTCAACCAATGAATCAGGATTATTGATAGTAGCATCAAACATTTCAGCAAAGGCTTCACCCGCAACAGAGCGATTTTTCCAATATTTATCAGAATGTTTAAATGTTCCTACAATAACATTATCAGTCACCCCACCCCATATATCGGAGATATCCCTTTGGGCTATTGCTGGTTTTGAAAATATTTCGGATTTAATCTTTCCGTGTGCACTGTATATACTGATACTGGGGTTATTCTGTTTCAAACCGTCATGTACACTTTTAATATATGAGTTCGCTTCTTCTTTCAACATTTCTGTAAGCGTATACCCTTTGTACTTCGTGCTTTCAAAAACATCACCCACATATTTAGATGATGGATACCCCATTTTTTTATGATATAACGCATCAATATTGTGCCCAAATTCATGAAATACCGACCCGTATGCCTTTTGATAAACCTCCGATACTTTACTGAAAGCAGTTAATTGATCTTTTGCTACTTTCTCTAAATTTATATTGATACCTTTTTGTAATGGACTATAATGTGCCCCACCTGTATAGTTTGTTGATATTACCTTTAAATCGTCAACATAGTTATTCCATACCCTTTTTATATTATCGGGTGCATTATCTAATCGCTTGGTAAGTTCATCAGTATGATCTTTACCTAATGATGTTTCTAATGTACCAGATTTCACATTAATTGTATCATCTTTCTTAACCTCTTGTAAACCAGATTTATCGCCGTCTACAAATGATTTTTCCCATTCAGGGTATGTCATATCCGCCGACACATAATAAGTCTTGCCATCCATACCCCTTGCAGCACGTTCCCCGATGGAATCAAACTCATCATCAAAGTATGGTACAATACAGCACCGGCAGTATGGATGGAATGGAGGCGCCGACAGTCCGACCGCGAACTCTTTCATGGTGAAAACTTTGCCGTCCAAAACCTGACAGATTTCACATGTATGGCTGTCCAGTGTTACAACCACTTCAAATTTCTCCACACCCAGATCAGTAAAACATTGCATCTGTGCGGCGGAAGATATTGCGGCGGTTTCGGTCATTATCAGTTTGCCTGCCTGGTTGCGGCTTACATCCATTGTCTTGGCCAGTCTGTTAATCGCCTTCTGTGGATCCTCGCCGCGAATAATACTCTGGGTCAGTTCCGTATGCAGGTTCTGAACCAATTTATCTTTATTCTCCCAAATCCTGCCGGAAAAGTTCTTGCCGTCCTGCGCCCATGGTTTCCGGATTATTTCATCAATCTTACGGGTATCCAACTTTGCAAGGTTGCTCCCCACACTGGTCCCCCTGGCTACCTCATAGGCTGTGTGGTAGTATGATTCCGCATATGACTTTGTAAGGAAATCTGTAACACCGCCTTCATATATCGTAGACAACAGTTCAGCATGCTGCTGCACCTGCAGCTTCATGGCATCCAGATAAGATATGTGATGCCTGGCAGATGCATTTTCAAGCTCTTTCATCCAGCGTTGGTCAACTGAATTTTCTTTACCTCGCTGTATGTACTCCACCACGGACCACTTGAATTCTTCCAGCTCCGATTCCTTCAGGAATTTTTTCGCCGCCGCATAACTAATTTCGTTATTATCAGCCAAACGGCGGTACCAGTGCTCTATGTCCATTTGTAAATCGTTGGACGCCCTGCGGAACTGCTCCTGGATATCTTTGTAATAAGCTGCACTTTTCTGATAGGATTCCTCTTCAAGGGCCTCAAAACGATTCTTCCAATAGTCGTTATTTCTCTTCATCTTCTACATCCCCATCTCCTGCCTCCTTTTCTTTTCTCTGGGCAAAAGCTATGACATAATCATCTGCTTCCAGGGCTGCCTTATTTTTTTCCTCCTGTATCTGCTTTTCTTCATCATCCGCATTCTCAACCAGCGGATGGGCTTTCAGAATGGACTTGTTAGAGACTACGCCTACACTCTTATTGCAAATTTCAGCCAGTTCCTTATCATTGCTGATTGCAGTCCTTGTCCATGTCTGCGTAATCTGACCACAATCTACACCAAGGTATTGGCAGATCACCCGTACTAATTCGCCAAAACTAAGCTTAAATTCCGTTTCCATCAATCCTGCCTTAAGCTCCAACAGAGAATACAGATATTTAAGTGCTTCACCGGATGTATTGCCAAACCTTTGAGGATCCGGATCCACACCCTGCCCCTGCTCAAAGATTGCCTTCCGGGTAAGCTCAAGGAACTTTTCCCTTGCCTCAACAGGAATATTGATTGCCAGTGTCTCAACACCACCTTTGCCGCCATCCCCATCATCATCCACTTTGATAGCTTTGTATTTTTTTAAGTCTTGGAGGAATTCCTTTAAATCTGTACCGCCATAGTTCGTCAGAACATAGATTATTTCCTGTACATCTTCCAGGTCATTAAGGAAGCCGCTGTACACCTTGTCATAGGCATCTATCAGCGGCTTGATGTTCTTCAGATCATTTGTGTTTATATTGTTATTATTGAAGGGGATAAATGGCACCCGTCCCCAATCATGCTTAAGCGCATTGTCGTATTCCCCGTCAACCTCTTCGGATATCCCGAACTGATTGTATGGCATTAGACCAGCAGCGGAGATGGAATCACTCTTCTTGTAATAGGAATAACAGTATTCTTTATCCCAATACTCCCAGACTGTGATTTCTTTCCCGGTTTGAAAGTCAATATCCTTGTAAGTACGCATGACGGCTATTAATTTACGTTTAAGGCAGGCAGAAAACACGGGTATTATCTGTTCGGATTCCACCAGTCCATAGTTAAACTGGTTATCATCATCCTTCCAGTAATGCAGCCATGCACATGCGCTATTTGATGCCTTTACGCACAAATCCTTACATGTCTTCGCATACTCATCACCAAGGATGTCGGCTATCTTCTTATTTGCTTCCTTTTTCCCATTTCCTATGTCAAACAGCGGCGGAGCGGTGAACATATAGGACGCCTTCTGGTTAACTAACAGACCGTGGAAATTCCGTGGTATCCGATTATCGGCATTGCGCATCGGGTCCGTATCTTTCTTCTGTACTCCTGTACGCAATATATCGTTCTCGTTCCGGTAATACCGCTCTGCTTCCTGGCACTGCTTAATATATGACCCGTGTCTGCCACCGTGTTTTTTTATAAGGGCTTTAACGATTTCTATGTTGGGGCGTTCTTCATTCACTTTCTCACTTCCCTTCTGCTATTTCATAATTTTCATACCGCCTGGTTTACGAATGATGGTGTAGGCCATGTACCGGGCACTGTCCATTAAATGATCGTGCTCTTTAACCGGTTTATCTTCACCCCGGTCAGCTGCTTTGGCATCCCATACATAAGAACCGAACTCTTTTATGGTATTTGTGCAGGATACATCAAAAAAGATGGTCATCTGGCTTAGCATACTTGCCAGGAAGCGGATCCCGTCCAGCACATCATTTTTTGCACTTTTTACTTTATACCCGTCATTCTTTAGCTGGGCTTTAAAACTTGTTGCTGACGGATCCACTATAATATATCTTGGTTCTATCTCTTCCAGCCATTCTTTCAGATCGGTTGAATACTCAACATCCGTCTTCTGGGTACCTTTGTCTCTTCCGGAATAATAATACTCCCGGATGCAGTACCATTTCCCATCAGTTGATTTCCGCCATAAATGGAATGCTGCCGGGTTCTGGGTACCGTAGTCACAGCTGACATAGTATTCACCTGTCCAGGTTATCATTCCCTCACATACAAGCTTCTGCACATCCACCACATGCTTATCCACATCAAACATGTCGTAAATGATACCTTCTGCCATAGCCCACAGCCCGAGGATGTATCGCTTGAAGAACACGCCGCTGTACATCTTCCGGTACCGGTCTTTGATCTCCTCTGACAGGCTTAGGTTATCATCCATTGTAAAATGGACATACAACAGGTTCTTAAGGTTCAGTTTTTCCTGTTTACCTGCAGCCTCTTCCTGTAACTTCGCTACCTTGGCTTTCCCCAGATAGCCAACTGCCTTATCTATCCAGTTGACCTTGAACCAGTGATAGGGACCGTCCGGATTGCAGTTAAACCAGAACTTGGAACCATCTACAGAACAGCGGCCAGTAGCCTGGTTTACGAAGGATTCCGGCATCAGGGCCACCTCATCGAAAAAAACACCCGCCAGCGTAATTCCCTGGATCAAGTCCTGGCTGCGTTCGTCCTTACCACCGAATATGTAGAAGTAGTTCGTTATCCCATTTCGGGTTATTTCCACCAAGTTATCTGCTCTGTGATCAGAAACAGTATAGCCCCGACTCTTTAGCATTATTTTCAGCCAGAAGAGCACGTTCCGGCGGAATGAACCAATGGTCTTGCCGCACATGGCAAAGTTCTGGCCGCTGAAAGCAGCCATTGACCACATCACAAATGACAATGACATGGATATGGTCTTTCCCGATCGGATGGCTCCGTCTGCAATAATGCCGTCATAACCCTTAACCGGGCTGTTTGGCAGCCACCAGGTGAGCACCTGTTTCTGTTTTTTAGAAAAGGGCTTAAATCGGAATATCTGTAACCGGGTACTCACGGCACGTTTCTGCTTCAGCTTATTAATCTTTTTTCTTAACCGCGATATCATGTCATTCATCAGCATCACCCCACATCTCTGTGGATTCTGCATTCAGAGCATCCAGGAAACCGTCATCTGCAATCTCAGTATCCTGGCTGTCCATCTTAAGCATCATAAGCTCCACCTTCATAAGCTCAATATCAAGCCGGGCATCATCAAACCCATACCGGTGCAGGGAGTCAATGGCTTTCTGCTTTCTGGCCTGCACACGGGTTAAGGCATCTTCTATGGATTGAATCTGACCAAGGGTAGCATGGGATTCATCAAGATCAGTTTTTTTATCTTTTTCAATTCCCTTCTTTTTCTTGACCTTCGTGAAATTCTTCTGCTGTAAATTCTCAATCCGCTTTAGCATACGTCGTTCCCGGATGGTAAGCAGTTTGATCTCCTGTAGCAGGAGCTGTCCCTTGTCTGGCTGGATCAGATCGATAAGCATCCTCTCATCCTCTTTCAAGGTATCAAAAAAGAGAGTCTCAAACTCTCCTGTCTTGACCGCATTCTTATTTCTTTCAGGTGCCCCACCGTCATTCCCCTTGGCATTTTTATTCCCCAGCTGACCGCCTTTGCTCTTTGTTGTACAACTTTCATTTGATTGTTGTACAACATTCCATTTATCCCGGCTCTTCCAGACTGCTATAACTTTTTCATCCTCATTCAGCATGGCTGCAATTTCACGGTTCGTAATATTTCCACCGTGCTCCCTGTAAATAGCGTGAGCTTTTTCACGGTTTGGACTTCTCTGCCTTGCCAACCTCACCACCTCTCATTCGTGTTGTTTTTGGATTTTTATGATTCTGGCATGTAATAGACATAGTTGTCAAAAACCGTAATGCCGCTGTCTGTGTTGTCCATCTGGATTATCTTCTGCATCGTGTACTGGGAACCTATGAACTGATACGCTGCTTCTTCGCCCAGGTTAGATGTTACTATGGACACCGGGGAATATGCTTTATGAATATCATTAAATATATCCTGTGCACGTTCTAAAGATGCATATTCACCAAGTATCAAAATATCATCTCTATATGCTCTGGGTGTAGTACAACAACAGATGACTTGCTTTCCATCTATGTCCCCAATAGCAATTACTATGTTATCAAAATTTAAGGAGTCCTTTTTATCTTGTGATACTATTCTCATATTTTCTTGCCTCTCTTTTTGCACTGTTCCGCTGGTGCCTGTGCCTACCATTTCGGGATACCCTACCTATTTTCATAATAGAAAAGAGCCAGATTCATAGATTTCTCTAAGTACTTGGCTCTTTGTCTTCCATATGGTTATTCATCATCACTTTATGCTAATAGATTCTGCATATCATAATACTGTTCTATATATTGCATAAAACCCTCTGCTGGTTCTACAACCAGTATTTCTTTCAACACTTCACCAACAGGATTTAATATGAGATTGCCAATTGGAATTACTCCTTGAATATTTTTCTCTATATCTTCTTGACTCAATTTAACCCTAATTACCTTTTCAGTACCGTGATATATATTGATAAAATTATTAACTTTTTCGCTTTTATTATAAGATAATTGAAAATCATTTTCAATGTTTATACTAACCAATCCCAAACTTACCAAATTAAGTACATCAATTATTTGTATATCATATTCCGTTTGCATGTCGCTTCCACCCCAAAAGAAAATACCATCATCACTATTATATTTGACACTAAAACTACATATTTTATTAAATGCTGTAGCTTCTTTATCACTCATTACTGTCAAAATCTGTATCAACCGCTTAGGGATACTACCATTTTTGTTGCATTCACCTACAAGTAATTTTGCCCATATTATTTTAACATCTTCACTACAAACATTCTTTGCGCAATCCATAAAATATGCTAACCAATCGTCATTAACCCCTTGAGGGTTTGCCGATTCATCCAACTGTTCTATTGCCATTTGAATTATATCGTTCTGGTTAATATATTCTTTAATTGTTTTTCTTGCATTGCTAATAAATGCTGCTTTAGTTAAGGGATTTATTTTTGCATCCTTTATCTCATTAATATATGTATCTACTGCTATCTCTCTATCTGCCTTTTTACCTCTAGGAGTTACTATCAAGCCTACAGAATCTGATAGTTTATTAATCAGGTTGTTGGATACGTCAGCAATAGCCGGTGGCAAACTTTCTGGAATATCTAGCATTTTACTTCCTCCTTTTACATTTTCCATAATTATACACCAGAAAATGCCAAAAGAAAACACCCATCCGGTAACCAGACAGGCATTTTCTGCAAAGGAGATTTATAAAGTTAGAGTATGCAGTTACCTGCTACCTCAATTCTTATTATACATATGATTTTTATGATTTTTATTCCAATTTGAAAAACTCATTGATTTTTTTGGATATACTACTTTGACTCAAATGTATCCTCATGGAAATTTTAATTTGTGACATGCCATCTATGTAGTGCATCCTGAATATCCTGCGTGTCAGACTGTCAGGTACGGACTCCACAAATTCTTCTATTTCTTCACATTCTTTTCCAAGTCTCGCCATCTTATTCACATACCGCTCGTAAGTTCTGTTCACCTTATCCCAATCCACCCCGACTACTGACTGAGGCATGGGATAACCGGTACTGTAATCCAGTATGACATCATTCCCGATCATGGAATCGCCCTCTCCTAAATGCTTTAGTTTATATTGCAGCTCCCTGATTTCCTCTTTCTTGCTCCGGTATTGCTCTAATTGTTCCCTTCTCAATTTTTACCTCCCTTATTAATTTGCCACATCAAACATGTGCTGCATATCCTCAATGTCATCCACTAAGTAATACTGAACCGTTGCATTACTGTTTGCATGTCCCAACAACTTTGAAACATACAGAATATTTTTGCTCTTACGATACTGGACTGACGCGAAGGTCTTACGGTACACATGCACAGTTGCGCTGATCCGCGTTATCCCTGCACGTACAGCCAGACTTTTCGCAATAATTTGTATGCTGTTTTTACACAACCTTGTATGCAGATTATTGTCCTTAACAAAGAGTGCCTTGTTATCGTCTGTTCGGCTGTCAATGTACGCCCGTAACGCCTTGACCGCCTTGGTGGTTAACATCCCTGTTCGGTATTGACTGGTCTTCTCACCATAAATATTAACGCGTTTCCTCGCAAGATCCACATCAGAAATATCAAGCGCCACGATCTCGCCTACACGCATCCCTGTGGAAAGCATAAGTTCCAGCAGGGCCTTTTCCCTTAGCGTCTGGCATGCCTCCCGGATGTCTTCAACTTCTTCATCCGTTAACCGCTCCTTTTTCTTCTGGACGATTTTTATTCTGTCTACGTCCTTCATGATGTCTTCCGGCAGGTGGTTTTTACGGTACGCCCACTGAAAGAAGGAAAAGAAATACCGGTTAAGCGTGGATTTGTAATTACTGCTGATCTTATCACGGTATTGCCGCATTGCCAGATAGTCGGTTATATCCTGGCCTGTGATCTGGCGATAGTTTTTGCCTGTTGCTTCAAACAACAATTTGACTGCTCCTAAATACTGTTTAATCGTACTTTCTTTGGTGCCTTTGGCTATACCATCTATCAGGAACCGTTTAAGCAGCCAGTCATTGTTATACACATCCAATGCAGGAAGTGTCGTCATTTCCGTTATCTCAAAGTCTTGCATCTTTACCAGCATAGTGATCTTTAATCTGTCTAATTGCTCTGTCGTAAGTTCATGGGACATGTCGTAAATAATATCGTTAATAATTTCTGTTTTTGTCATATTTACTATTACCTCCACAATTTTTCAATTGCTTAAGGTTCCTGTAAATGGTATAATAACCTTAAGCAGCAAGCGGTAGATGATACTTTGGACGGTGTATCTACCGCTGATTTTTTTGTTTCAAAACATTTGTTCGATTATCATCTTGACAGGGCGCGCTTCCTGTGCTAAGATGAAATTGCTAGCCAAACAAGTGTTCTGGATTGTGGAGTAACATCCCGGTCCGGAACATTTTTTCAACCCTCTCCGGAAAGGATGGTGTTATTATGTTTAAAACTGGTGATATCGCATATGCACAAGATACTGGCGCTGGATGGATTAAAGTGAAAATCATCCGGTGTAATGGCAGCTATTGTATTGTCCAGCGGCTTGACCGTAATACGGGTTTTGGTGTACCGTCACACCGCCTGCATACTGAGTATGAGTATCTTGCTCTCATGGACCGGAACCGGTCTTTACACCCGTATCCTTACCGCAATGCACAACTGCTGTGATTATCAAGGCCGCCAATTATCCTTTGACGGCCTTTTATATTGCTTTTCGTGCCGTAAGTTTAATTTACTCGTTCAAAGTTAACACTCACTGAATAATACCCATTTGATGTACCATACCATCTGATCGTTACATATCCTTTTATCGTGGCCAATTTATAGAACGTCCACATACCTAAATCACACGCATTAGGATCATCCTCGCTCACTTCTTCTGCCATCAGAATGGGACTCCCTTTTAAATCTTCAATATTTCCTACTATGTCCTCAATTGATGCACACTCACAACAATCTTGACAATGGTACATTCTGAATTTTTCTCCATCCTCGCACTCGAAGAGTATTTTATCACTTCCCGCTTCTAAACCAGAAATATCAATAATCACTTTTCCTTTTAAAGCCTCCAAGCCTGAACTATTATTCCAACCCATTACTATACCCCCTCTTTCCTAAACTTTAATTAAGAATCAGTATATATTTACTGTTCCACCATCGTAATCAACTTTATAAGCAGGCAGAAGTACTTCACTGTCAAAAATGTAAACTGTAAGCTCTTCTAAATCGTTCCCAGCCATTTTTAAATTCTGCAAAAACTCTAGTAAGTCATTTGCTGTTATATGCTTCATATTATTTAATTCCTCCTACCTTTAAATTAACCCATCCAACCGGCTTGTTTTTAATAAGACCTTGCACCCTACCCTTATTCAACCGCCCTTTGCCTTATCGCCGATTCACCCTGCCTTACCGCCCAACATTAATTATTAATTATCCACAGTTCTCACAAACTGGAATCGCCACGCTTCATCATGTATTAATCTCACATTGCCATCGCTATTTAGTACCACAACAGATAAAAATATAGGCTTATCTATTACCGGTCTTTCACCTTCTTGGAGTTCACCGAATTCCATGTTAAATTCAATCGGATTCCAGACTTGCTCAGCATACAGAAGCTTAAATCCTCTCACATCTATACCGCGATTCATAAATACCTCCTAAATTATTATTATAATATTTATTATTGCAATTCAATATCAGGAATCAATGCGCTAGGCTTTACAACAATCTTAAATTGATACTTGTTTGCTTCAACCCACTCGACTTGTTCAACTATGTATACTGTTGTCGGTGATAACCCTAGAAAATGCTTCTGATATGCGTTATCTCCAGTTTTAGCAGTAATCTCCAGCTGATTATCTACTGTATCAACAGTAATTGAAAAATTTCCTTCTACCGTATACAAAACTTCATCTGTTATTGTGTTGATAAAGGTAATTTTTCTCAATACTCTAAATGAATCTGCTTCCTGGCTTATATTGCTTGATACCACATTTGCTTCAGTACAGCCTGTCAATATTGGCATAAATGATAATATAATAATTGTAATCATTAATAAATATTTCTTATACATTCGTTCCTCTTTTCTCCGACACTCAGCAGTCGGCAGCTAACTTATTAAGTATTACATCTAAGCAAATCTTAATTGACCAACTTGCTCTGTGTCGGTAATCAGATTCGACATCCGCTGCGCCACGCATAATTCTGGCAGGTTTGCTTTGACCAGTGCTGCCGGTATAGGAGGACACACTGCATTACCGCATCTTTTTACCTGTTCACTTCGCGGATATGTTTTACCAGTATGATCCCGATCAATTATATAATCACCTGGAAATCCTTGACAACCGTATAATTCTTTTGGCTCAAGCATTCTCAATCCGATGTCAACAATAGCATAATCTACACCCTTTATTGTCACCAGACCAAAACGATCTTGCGCCGTAATAGTATCCAGTGGTTCTGCTATATCCTGCCCTGTTCCTTGACCATAGTATTTTATCAGGAATGCCCTTACTTCTCCAAAATGCCCTGGTGATGTTGTTATGGTATGTAACGGTTCAGTAATATCCTGTCCCATACCAGTTTTATAGAATTTACTGATAAAGGTGGCTACTAATCCGTATCTATTCGAGCCATCCACGGTCATTATTGGTTCGTTTAATTCCTGTCCTCTAACTTCATTTTTCAATGTTTCAGA
>Ga0153950_1000483_pt1 | contig 17700 bp, 17 predicted proteins | sample TSNJ034MetaG_FD_104737 | JGI IMG/M metagenome (GOLD analysis project Ga0153950, IMG submission 104737) | Attine ant fungus gardens microbial communities from New Jersey, USA - TSNJ034 MetaG | ecosystem: Host-associated > Fungi > Mycelium > Unclassified | place: USA: New Jersey, Wharton State...
CACACGAGTGATCATCTCCTGGATGAGCACGGTCTTGCCCACGCCGGCGCCGCCGAACAGGCCGATCTTGCCACCCTTGATGTACGGGGTGAGGAGGTCGATGACCTTGATGCCGGTCTCCAGCATCTCGGTGGAACCCTCAAGGCTGGCGAAGCTCGGAGCCTTGCGGTGGATCGGCCAGCGCTCGGTCACCTGGAGCTCGGACTCCTCAACGTCCAGCGGCTTGCCGAGCACGTTGAAGATGTGACCCTTGACGCCGTCGCCCACGGGCACGGAGATCGGGGCACCGGTGTCGAACACCTGGGTGCCGCGGACCAGGCCGTCGGTCGCCTGCAGCGAGATGGCGCGAACCAGGTTGTCACCCAGGTGCTGCGAGGTCTCGAAGGTGATGGTCTTGGTCTCACCATTGAGGGTGACCTCAGTGGTCAGGGCGTTGTAGATTTCCGGGATGGCGTCGGCCGGGAATTCGACGTCGACAACCGGCCCAATGACGCGGGCAATACGACCGGTGGCGCCGGCCGCGGTGGCTGCGTGCTCGGTAGCGGTGGCAGTCATCTCTCTCACTTCACTCAGTAGATGGCGTGTGTTAAGTCTAGCGTTGGGTACAGCCGCGAAGGCTGCGCCGGGATTCTCGGGCGGTTACGACGCGAGTGCGTCGGCACCGGCCACAATCTCGGTGAGCTCCTGCGTGATCTCGGCCTGACGGGCCGTGTTGCGCAGTCGCGTGTACTTTTTGATCAGCTCGGTCGCGTTGTCGCCTGCCGACTTCATGGCACGCTGACGGGCAGCCAGCTCGGACGCGGCGGCCTGCAGCATCGCCGCGAAGATGCGGGACTCGATGTAGCGGGGCAGCAGTGCGTCCAGCACCTGCTCGGTATCGGGCTCGAAGTCGTAGAGGGGCAGGATCTCCGTTTCCGGAGTGTTCTCCTCTTCCACCACCTCGAGGGGCAGGAGGCGCACAACGGTCGGTTCCTGGGTCACCATCGACTTGAAGCGGGTGTAGACCACGTGGATCTCCTCCACGCCGCCTTCCTCGAAGTCAGTGGCGAAGTCTTCCAGGATGACCTTGCTGACCTCCTGAGCGGTTGCGAACTCCGGAGCATCGGTGCCGCCGGTCCATACGCGAGCGTAGGGACGGGAGCGGAAATCGAAGTAGGCCTGCGCCTTGCGACCCACCAGGTAGGTCTTGACGTCCTTGCCTTCGCTGTGGAGCAGCTCGATCAGGCCTTCAGCCTGCTTGAGCACGCTTGCCGAGTAAGCTCCGGCGAGACCACGGTCGGCCGTCATCACGACGACGGCGGCGCGGCGCACCTGGGCGGGCTCGGTGGTGAGCGGGTGCTCCACCTGGCTCTGGCTGGCGACTGCAGAAACGGCACGGGTGATGGCGCGGGCGTAGGGCTGGGATGCAGCCACACGGGCACGTGCCTTACCGATGCGAGAGGTGGCGATCAGTTCCATCGCCTTGAAGATCTTGCGCATCGACGTGGTCGAGGCGATCTTCTGGCGGTAGACCCGGATCTGGGCTCCCATACTTGTCCTTTCTTAGGATCCAGCGGATCCAAGGCTCCGGTGCGGCATCCCGGGGCCACCCGTGAGGGTGGCCCCGGGATGATGCGCCTCTAGCGCTTCTGCTTGACGATCTTTTCCTGGTCCACGGATTCGCCCGAGATGGCCTCGTGCTCCTCGTGGCCGGCACCGACCAGATGGTTGTCACCTTCACCGAAGAAGCCGCGCTTGAAGTCGGTGATGGCCGTCTTCAGAGCCTCGACCGTGTCGTTCTCCAGAAGGTTGGTCTGGCCGATCGTGGTCAGGATGGACGTGCTGTGCTTCAGGTGTTCGAGGAACTCGGACTCGAAGCGGGAGACATCCTCCACCGGAACGTCATCCAGGTAGCCGTTGGTACCGGCCCAGATGGACACGACCTGGTTCTCCACCGGGTACGGCTGGTACTGGCCCTGCTTCAGCAGCTCCATGAGGCGTGCACCACGGGTCAGCTGCTGGCGGGAAGCCGCATCCAGATCCGAGGCGAACATGGCGAATGCCTGCATGTCGCGGTACTGGGCGAGGTCCAGCTTCAAGGTGCCGGAGACCTTCTTCATGGCCTTGACCTGAGCGGAACCACCCACGCGGGACACCGAGATGCCCACGTCGACGGCCGGACGCTGGTTGGCGTTGAAGAGGTCCGACTGGAGGAAGATCTGGCCATCGGTGATGGAGATCACGTTGGTCGGGATGTAGGCGGAAACGTCGTTCGCCTTGGTCTCGATGATCGGCAGGCCGGTCATCGAGCCCGCGCCCAGCTCGTCGGAGAGCTTGGCACAACGCTCAAGCAGACGAGAGTGCAGGTAGAAGACGTCGCCCGGGTAGGCTTCGCGTCCCGGCGGGCGGCGCAGCAGCAGCGACACGGCGCGGTAGGCTTCAGCCTGCTTGGAGAGGTCATCGAAGATGATGAGGACGTGCTTGCCGCCGTACATCCAGTGCTGCCCGATGGCGGAACCGGCGTAGGGGGCCAGGTACTTGAAGCCCGCGGGGTCGGAAGCCGGGGAGGCCACGATCGTGGTGTACTCCAGGGCGCCCTTCTCTTCGAGGGTCTGACGGACAGCGGCGATGGTGGACGCCTTCTGGCCGATCGCGACGTAGATGCAGCGAACCTGCTTGTTGACGTCGCCGGACTCCCAGTTGGCCTTCTGGTTGATGATGGTGTCCACGGCGATGGCGGTCTTGCCGGTCTGGCGGTCACCGATGATCAGCTGACGCTGGCCACGGCCGATCGGGATCATGGCGTCGATGGCCTTGAGACCCGTCTGCATCGGCTCGTGGACCGACTTACGCTGGGTCACGCCCGGTGCCTGGAGTTCCAGTGCACGGGTGCCCTCAGCCTTGATGTCGCCCAGGTCGTCGATGGGCTGGCCCAGCGGGTCAACCACACGGCCGAGGAAGGCGTCGCCGACGGGGACAGAAAGGATCTGACCCGTGCGGTGCACTTCCTGGCCTTCTTCGATACCGGTGAAGTCACCGAGTACGATCACGCCGATCTCACGGACGTCAAGGTTCTGGGCCAGGCCCAGAGTTCCATCCTCGAAGCGAAGAAGCTCGTTGGCCATGACGGAGGGAAGACCCTCGACACGGGCGATACCATCGCTGGCGGTGGTCACACGACCGACCTCGACGCGCTCGGCGTTGCCGGGCTCGTAAGACGCCGCGAACTCGTTCAAGGCATTGCGGACGTCGTCGGCATTGATGGTCAATTCGGCCATCTGCAGTCCCTGCTCTCCTGTTTCGTGATCATCGCTGCTCACGATGACCTAGTGTTCTGTCGGTAAGTTGTGCTTGCCTGGCTCAGCTGGCCAGCTTGCGGCGCAGTTCGCCGAGTTTGGTCAGCATCGAAGCGTCAACCACTTCGTCACCGACCTTGACGCGGATTCCGCCGATGAGCTCCGGATCCACGGCGATATTGACCTTGAGCTCCCGGCCGTAGAGCGCGTTCAGACCGGCCTGGAGGCGGGCCTGCTGCTCTTCGGTGAGGGGGCGGGTCACTTCCACCGTGGCGATCCAGCGCTCCTGGCGCTTGGCGGCCAACTCTGCAAAGCGCTCCACCAGCTTGGCCGGCTTGACGCCACGCGGGGCGACGACGGCCTGACGGATGAGGAGCTGAGCCTCTTCGCTGGCGTTCGGCACGAGCTTGCGTGCCAGATCCGCCTTCTGCTGAGGTGCGGCTGCCGGCTCCACGAGTGCGCGCTGCAGTTCGTGGCTGGAACCGACGACCGTGTTGAAGGCGAAGAGATCGTTCTCCAGTGCTTCCAGCCCGGAGGCACCGCCACCTGCGGCGGCACCCTTGGACTCAGCGACGGCGATCGCCACGGTAGCGGCGATTGTTTCGAGCGCATCGCCGATGTCACGGGAGTCGGCCCAGCGGGAAGACGCCAGCGAGCTGGCGATCTGCTCTGCATCGGCCGAGACCTTGCCGGCCAGGAGTCCACGGATCAGGCCCGACTTCTCTTCCGCACTGCGGGAGGGATCCGTCAGGGCCCGGCGCAGACCGGCCGAGCCGTCAAGCGCCTCGAGGGTTCCGAAAAGCTCGTTTGCCAGGGACAGCGGGGCCGTGGGGAGCTTGGGCTCCACCTCGGCCAGCGCCGCCTTCAGCGATTCGCTCGATACACCTGCCATTACTGTGCTGCACCTGCGCTCTGGTTCTCCAGATCTGCGAGGAAGCGATCGACCACGCGGGAAGCGCGGGCGTCGTCTTCAAGCGACTCACCGACGATGCGCCCGGCGAGCGTCGTGGCAAGGCTGCCGACTTCGCTGCGCAGGGAGACGACGGCGGCCTGGCGCTCTGCCTCGATCTGTACGTGGGCCTGCTCGGTGATGCGGGCAGCCTCAGCGCCGGCCTTCTCCTTGAGCTCAGCAAGAATCTGGGCGCCTTCAGCACGGGCTTCTTCGCGGATGCGATTGGCCTCTGCGCGGGCGTCCGTCAGCTGCTGCTTGTACTCTTCCAGAGCGGCGGTGGCTTCGGCCTGAGCCTTCTCAGCCTTGGCGATGCCGCCTTCGATGGCCTCTGCACGCTCGGCGTAGGTCTTCTCGAACATCGGGACAACGAACTTGACCACGATGAAGAGCAGAACCAGGAAGCCGACCAGGACCACGCCCATTTCCCAGACATTGGGAACAAGCGGGTTGGGAGACTCGTGGGCTTGGTCTGCAGCAAGGATCAGCTGATCCATATTCACCCGTCCTATCTACTCGTAACTGATTTGGCGTAGGGGCTGAAGGTTTACTTCAGAACGAACGCGAAAACCAGGCCGAGGATGGCGAGAGCTTCGGTCAGGGCCAGACCGAGGAATGCGATCGGCTGCAGGACACGCTGTGCCTCGGGCTGACGAGCGACACCGTTGATGTAGGCCGCGAACACGAGACCCACACCGATGCCACCGCCGATGGCGGAGAGGCCGTAGCCAACGAGGTTGAGAGAGCCGTTGATTTCGCCGTTCATGGTTTTCCTTTCAGTCGCCGCGGAGCGGCTGTTACGGGGTTGTTTTTCCCCGAGAGGGGAAGTGTGGGAGAGGTCTTAGTGGCTGTCCGCGTGGAGAGCGCCCTCAATGTAGATGGCGGTCAGCAGAGTGAACACGTACGCCTGCAGCACCATGATCAGCGCCTCCAGCATGTACATGGCGACAGCGCCGGCCAGCACCAGGAGCGAGGTGCCCTTGAGCAGGACGTTCTCCTGAGCGATGAGGAACTCGATACCGGAGCCGGCGATCATGACGATCAGGTGGCCTGCCAGCATGGTCGCGAACAGACGGAGGCTGTGCGTGACGGGGCGGACCACGAAGTTCGAGATGATCTCGATCGGGACCACGATCGGCAGGATGTAGAGCGGCACGCCCGAAGGGACGGTGGCCAGCTTGAAGTAGCGGATGCCGTTCTTCTTGATGCCGATGACGATCCAGGTGAAGTACACCAGGCCGGCCAGCACGTACGCTCCGCCCACGTGGGAGAAGGTGGGCAACTGGATCACGGGGATCGCCCCGTAGATGTTGTTGACCAGGATGAAGAAGAACAGGCTGAACAGCAGCGGGACGTACTTGATGAAGTCCTTGCCGCCGATGATGTCCTTGGCGATGCCGTTACGGACGAAGCCGTAAGCGGACTCACCTGCGAACTGAAGCTTTCCAGGGACCAGCTGGCCCTTGCGAGCGGCGGCGACGAAGAACGCCGCGATGATGACCACGGAAAGGATCACCAGGAGCATCTGCTTGGAGAAGCCGTCCGCTTCACCCCAGGGCAAGATCGCCGGGAGGTGCATTTCGTCAATACCAGGCGGGTTGAAAGAACCCGAATCCTGAGCGGGGAGCGTAAGCGCGAACAACGCGTTTCCTCTCTGCAGTGTCCATCGTTGGGCAAATTGGCGGGGCTTCCACGCTCTGCGAGCGGCTCCCCCATGTGAAATTATTTGGAAGGTTTGTGAGGCTTCTTCGGGTCTGTCCCCGAGCTTTCAGCGCGGTGTTTGAAGAGACCGTGCATCTGGGCCAGATAGAAACCACCGGCGGCACCGAGCAGCGCTCCAGCGAGCACAATCCAGCGGGTCCCCCACAGTGAATCCAGTCCCCACCCTATCAAACTCCAGACCAGGATTCCGCCGACGATATAGCTGAAGACGGCCATTCCGGCGTTGTATCCGCCGTCCCCCGGATCTGAAGGATCGGCTTCTGAAGCACGGTGCTGTTCTTTTGCCATGTCAGAGACCTCCCCCGGCCTTGCCAGAGGGGTCTTGACCCTGTTCAGCGGCCTGTGAGGGCTCGTTGAAGATCAGCAGACGGGCCCGTGAGAAGCCGTAGAGCTCGGCGATCTGCCACAAGATCACGGTTACCACCGCACCTGTAACAAACCACCGTCCGAGCAGCCAGCCTGGTGCGCCGAGCACCAGGAAGACGACTCCGAACACCACGACCTTCACGAAGTACAGCGCCACCATCAAACCGATGGCGCCGGACGGATTGTTCCTGCCGACGAAGTGCCCGGCGAGCAACGAGATCGCGAAGAAGACCACGACCAGGCAGCCGCCGCACACCACGGAGAGTGCGCCGAGCCCGCCGTTCATCACCGCGGCGATGACAGCGGTGACCAGAAGGCCCGCCGCTGCCGCTGCCGAGCTGATGGCAAGAAGCCTGAGCCACAGGGACCCGGCGTCTCCCGCCGTCGTCGTCCGACGCCGGGACGCCCGGGAAGGGCGGGGCGAGGATGCAGACATGGCGGCCTATCAGCGTGCTTTGCGAGTGGGACGGAAGGTGAAGAGAACTTCCGGGGTTAAATTCTACACGAGATAGAAAGAGGGGCCCTAGCCGTCCTCCGGGACCCGTGAGGATCGCCCGAAACGGGGTTTCAGCGTCATGCCGGCGAGGACCACACAAAGGACGAGGACCACCGTGATCACGATTCCCCAGGGGAAGAAGGCCATGGCGGCGCAGCCATAGGCCAGGACCGCCGTCCACGCGTACATGAGCAGCACGGCGGAGCGGTCCGAGTGCCCCAGATCGAGGAGCTTGTGGTGCAGGTGGCCGCGGTCCGCGGCCCAAGGCGAACGGCCTCGCGCGGTGCGCCGCACCACGGCCGAGATGAGGTCCAGCAGGGGGACGGCCATGACCATGAACGGCAGCAGAAGCGGGAGCACCGTCGGCAGGCCGTTGACCCTCTCGTACAGGCCGGAGCCCACCTGGCCTGTGGCGACGATACCCGCGGAAGCCATCAGCAGGCCGATCAGCATGGCGCCGGAGTCCCCCATGAAGATCCTCGCCGGATACCAGTTGTGCGGGAGGAAGCCGAGGCAGCTTCCCACGATCACCGCGGTCAGCAAGGTGGCGAGGTCGGAGTAGTCCAGGAGCACGGCGTTGCGGTGGACCCAGTAGGCCATCAGGAAGAACGCCGAACCGCCGATGATCGAGACACCGGCCGCCAGCCCGTCCAGCCCGTCGATGAAGTTCAGGGCGTTCATGGTCACGGCGATGAGGAAGGCCGTGACCGCCACGCTGAGCGGGTAGGAGGTGAGATGGATCGGTTCGCCGAAGAAGGGGATCACCGTCATCCGGACGCCCCAGACCGCCACCACGAGCCCCGCGCCGAACTGGCCCACCAGCTTGATCCACCAGGTGAGGTCGATGAGATCGTCCAGAAGGCCGACCAGGACGATCACTGCGGCGCCCGCCAGCACCCCCCACGGCGAGGCGTTCCCATTGAAGATGTCCTTGACGAAGAAGGACTGGCTGGCCACCAGGAGCGCCACCAGGACACCCGCGAAGATGCCCAGCCCGCCGAGCCTGGGGACCGGCTTGGTGTGCTGGTCCCTCAATCTGATGGGGGTGAACAGCTGATACCTGTTACCCAGTGACCGGGCGAGCCAGGTGGCGAAGTAGGAGACGACCATGGCGGTGAGGGCCATGAGGGAGTACATGATCATGCGGAATGGTCCCGCGATGAACTGAGGGCGGGACCATCCCCGCCTGTGCCCCGGCTGTCGTCTTGCACTGATCCTGCTCTCATTGGCCCAGCAGATCCGGACCGTTCAGGTGCCGGCGTCTGAGCCATGCTGTGGTGGCCGCCGGTCGATTCACGTAACAAACATACTAGGAACACCCGTCAAGCACTTTCAGGGCGTGCCGATGGGCGGCTCAGGATTCCAGCGAGCGGAGGGGGTAGATCCCTTCCAGCGCTTCCCGGTTGCTCCGTGGAGCGCGGATCCCGTCCCGGATGCCGCGCCTCAGGCAGTCGAGGAGCTGACGGCGATCCTGGGAACGCAGCAGTGTGCCCGTCCAGAAGCGCACGGTAGACGCCGCATACAGCGGAAGTTCCCACGGCTTGAGCGCCCTGGAGCGCGTGTACGTCCAGAGGCGATTGCGCACCTCGTTGTAGAAGCGGGGGCCTGGATCGAAGTCGAAACCCCCGAAGCGCTTGGTGTGATGCAGGGCCTGCGAGGCGGGCACCTGGATGGCATCGTGATCACGGGACAGGCGCATCGTGTGCTCGAAGTCGTCAACCCAGATGAAGTAGTCCACCACGGGAAGGCCCAGCTCACGGATGACCGCGGCATCCAGCATGCAGGAGACGAACGAAGCGCTGCGGATGGGCCGCCCGCCCACCAGTTCAGCCCGGCGCCGCTGCCCCGGGGAAGCCAGGAAACGTGTGCGCATGGTGTTCATCGGATGCTCGCGGCCGTCGGTCCAGAGGACCTTGCTGGCCAGGACGCTCGGCCTGCTTGCGGGGTCGGCCGAGTAGCTCTCCCAGGCCGTGAGCAGTGCCGAGAGGGTGTGTTCCTGGGGTTCCGTGTCGTCATCCATGACCCAGACCAGATCGGCGTGGTGCGTGAGGACGGCCCGCTCCATCCCGACCGCGAAGCCGCCCGCGCCGCCCACATTCGTGCCGAGTTCCACCAGGTCCACGGACAGCCCGAAGTCTCCTTCGCGGACGAAGTCCGCCGAACCGTCCGTCGAGGCGTTGTCCACCACCACGACGATGTCGGGACGCCGGACGCCGGCGGCGATGCCGGCAAGCGTGCTCGCCAGGAGCTCCCGGCGGTTGAAGCTGACCACGACGGCGGCCACGACGGGCGCGCTCCCCCGCACCGTGCTCCCGGAGGAGGTTTCCTGATGACTCACTGCTGTCCTTCCGGAACGTTTCCGTTGTCGTTCTGCCCTGACGCCCGGCCACCGGCCCGCAGCCTGCGGCGAAGCAGGAGCCAGGCCAGCTTCCAGGGTTCCACGAACACCCGGTAGGCCACTCTGCGCGGGTGGAACAGCAAACGGTAGGCCCATTCAAAACCGAGACGCCCGATCCAGCGCGGCGCCAGTCGCTGCAGACCGGCGGTCTGTTCGATCGCGCCGCCCACGGCGCAGTAGACCGCGGGAGTCCCCTGGCGGCTCAGCCGGGCGATGACTTGTTCCTGCAGGGGCATTCCCAGGCCCACCAGGACCAGCTGCGGCTGGAATTCCGCAAGCCAGGCAGACGCGGCGGCCTCCGTGGCGGGGCCCCAGTTCTCCCCGGGAGCACCCTGTACCTCGGCGCCCGGCAAACGCCGTTCCAGCTCCTGGACGGCGGCGCGGTTGGCGCCGGATCCCGCTCCCAGCACCGCCACACGCTCCAGGCCCGGGATCTCGTCGATCCGGTGCAGCCAGTCGGTGGTGCCCAGACGGTACTGCCCGGCGCCCGCCGCGGGACCGTGGGCCCGGGCCCACAGCTTGGCCACGGGGGCGCCGTCCATCAGCACGACGGAGCTGCCATCATAGAAAGCGGCGAAGTCCGGATCGGACAGACAGAGCGTGACGCTGTGCAAATTGTGCCCGGCCACCGTGTGAGTGCCGCCGTCCGCCACCAGGCGGCCCAGTTCCTCCAGCAGCTCCGAGGCCGTGCAGGGGGTCACCTCCACGCCGAGCAGAGGGACCCTCTCGCGCTTCACTCAGGCGTCCTTGCCCGGTTCCTGCCGGCCGGGGTTCTGCTCTGCCGTCTCCTCTGGTGCAACGGCCTGCTCCGCAGCCTCCACGGAATGATCCGGCTGCACAGCTGAGCCGACAGGCTCGACGGCGGCTTCAGCGGGGGGCTCAGTGTCTGTCACCTCGGCAGAGAGGGCCTCGGCGGAGGGCGACTCCGGAGCCGTGCCCTCGGACACCGGGCTCTCCTCAGGAGCCGTCTCGGCCGCCTCACCCTGACCGGCGTCGTCCGTGGCAGGCGCGTCAGCGGCATCAGCGGAGGACTGGTTCAGGGAGCTGTCCGCACCCGGTTCCCAGACCGGGACCTCCTGGCCGAAGGCCAGGATCGACGGAACCACGTCCCGCAGCTCCTCCAGGGCGATGGCTCCCTGCCGGACCACCCGTGCGCGCGTCCCGGTGCAATCGACGATGGTGGATGGAAGAGCCGCCTCCGCAGCAGCCTCCGCCGGACGCGGGCCGCCGTCAAGGTAGACCTCGACGGACTCGGCCAGCTGTTCCTGGGCGTTCGAGGCGGTCTGGGCGGCCGGCTGTCCGCTCCGGTTCGCGGAGGACACCGCCAGAGGACCCGTGCGGGCCAGGATCTCCAGGGCCAGTTCGTCGTCGGGGACGCGCAGTGCCACGGTGCCCTTGGTCTCCCCCAGGTCCCATTCCAGGGACGGCTGGGAGTGCAGGATCAGCGTGAGGGCGCCCGGCCAGAACTTCTCAGCCAGCTTCCGCGCATCATCGCCGATGTCCACGGCCAGCCCGTCCATCGTCTGGATGCGCGGGATCAGCACGGGCGGCGGCATGGTCCGGGAGCGGCCCTTAGCGGCCAGCAGCAGACGGACCGCCAGCGGGGAGAAGGCGTCCGCGGCGATGCCGTACACCGTGTCCGTGGGGAAGACGATGCACTGCTGTTCGGTGATGGCACGCTGCGCGTGTGCCAGTCCTTCGAAGCGGGTTTCTTCCGTTGAACAGTCGTAGCTAGAAGTCACGCTGACATTCTCCCATTCTTTTCGGGTCCACCGTCCGTGCCACGTCGAGGGCGGTCACGGACGCTCGGGCCGGCCGGTGCCGGTCAGTTGGTCACACCCGCCGGGCCGACGTGGCCCGGTCCTTGCCGTTCAGATCCTGATGCGTCGTCACGTCCGTCCAGGACCCGTCCTGCCCCAGCCTGACGGACAGCCAGGGTGCCTGCACCTCGGCGTGCTCCATGATGAAGTACCCGCCGGCCCGCAGCAGTCTCGCCGCACTGGCCGCAGCCGCCAGGGGAAGCTCCATGCCATCCGCTCCTCCGCCGTAGAGGGCCATCCGGGGATCATGCTCGGCCACCTCCGGTTCCCGGGGCACGGCCTCGCTGGGGATGTACGGCGGATTGGACACCACCACGTCCACCAGGCCATCGAGCTCCGGCAGGGCGTCGCGCAGATCACCGGTGTGGAGTTCGACGCCGTGAGGCCGGGTGTTGCGTTCGGCCCAGGCGATGGCCAGCGGGCTGAGTTCCACGGCGTGCACCCGCGCGCCCGGCACCTCATGCGCCAGGGATGCCGCGATGGCTCCCGATCCGGTGCCGAGGTCCACCAGAAGGGGTTCCAGCACTCCCCCGGTCCGGAGCTCGGCACAACGGTCCACGGCCCACTGGACCACGGTCTCGGTCTCCGGGCGCGGAATGAATACACCCGGCCCGACGGACAGCTCCAGCTGGCGGAAGTACGCCACCCCGGTCAGGTGCTGCAGAGGGATCCGCTCAGCCCGCTGAGCCAGGAACTCCACGAAACCGTCCGGGACCACCCGGGTGCCCATGAGCACCGCATGCTGCAGTTCCTTCAGGTCCAGGCCGAGGAGGTGGGCCAGCAGAAGCTCGGCGTCGCGGCGCGGGCTCGGCACGCCCGCCTCGGCGAGCACGGCCGCGGCCGCCCGGACGGCAGGCGCCAGAGGCGCGCCGGTGACCAGTGCGTCGTCGTCGATCACGGCGGACCTCTACTCGCCGATGGCGTCCAGGCGGGCCTGCTCGTCCATCTCGATGGCGGACTGGATGACCGGCTCCAGATCACCGTTCATGACGGCATCCAGGTTGTAGGCCTTGTACCCGGTGCGGTGATCCGCGATGCGGTTCTCCGGGAAGTTGTAGGTGCGGATGCGCTCCGAGCGGTCCATGGTGCGGATCTGCGACTTGCGGTGCTCCGCGCTCTCCGCATCCAGCTGCTCCTGCTGGTGCGCCAGCAGACGGGCCCGCAGCACACGCATGGCCGCTTCGCGGTTCTGGAGCTGGGACTTCTCGTTCTGCATGGCCACCACGATGCCCGTGGGCAGGTGGGTGATGCGCACGGCGGAGTCCGTGGTGTTCACGGACTGACCACCAGGGCCCGAGGAACGGTAGACGTCGATCTTCAGGTCATTCTGGTTGATCTCGATCTCTTCCGGCTCATCCACCTCGGGGAACACCAGCACACCGGCGGCCGAAGTGTGGATGCGTCCCTGGGATTCCGTGGCGGGAACGCGCTGCACACGGTGCACGCCGCCCTCGAACTTCAGGCGCGCCCAGACACCCTCAGCGGGATCGTTGGACGATCCCTTGATGGCCATCTGCGCGTCCTTGTAGCCGCCCAGATCCGACTCGTTGGCGGAGATCAGCTCGGTCTTCCAGCCACGTGCTTCGGCGTAACGGGTATACATGCGCAGCAGGTCGGCGGCGAAGAGTGCCGCTTCCTCGCCGCCTTCCCCGCCCTTGACCTCGATGATGATGTTGCGTGCGTCGTCGGGATCACGCGGGATGAGCAGGCGCCGCAGCTTCTCCTGGGCAGCAGGCAGCTTCTCCTCGATCTGCTTGACCTCGTCTGCGAAGTCTGGGTCCTCTGCGGCCATCTCGCGCGCGGCTTCGAGGTCATCGCTGAGCCCACGCCAGGTGTTGTACGCCTCGACGATGCCGTTGAGCTGAGCGGAACGCCGCCCCAGCTTGCGGGCCAGCGACTGATCGGCATAGACGGCAGGATCGCTCAACTGCGCCTGGATCGCGGCATGCTCGTCGAGCAGACCCTGGACGGACTCAAACATTTCTCAAACCTCTTTCGACCTGGTGACAAGTTTATCGGGAGACGGCAAACGGGGATGGGACCGGCACAGGCCGGTCCCATCCCCGTCAGGAGCTACTTGTCGTTCTCCGACTTGGCAGCCAGGGTGGTGCGCTGGACCTGAAGCAGGAACTCGGCGTTGCTCTGCGTCTCCCGGATCTTGCTGGTGAGCAGTTCCAGGCCCTGCTGCTGCTCCAGGCCGGAGAGCAGGCGGCGCAGGCGCCACATGATCTTGACCTCGTCAGCGGAGAGCAGGTTCTCTTCGCGGCGCGTGCTGGACGCGTTGACGTCCACGGCCGGGAAGATACGCTTGTCGGCCAGGTGGCGGGACAGGCGGAGCTCCATGTTGCCGGTGCCCTTGAACTCTTCGAAGATGACCTCGTCCATCTTGGAACCGGTTTCCACCAGTGCCGTGGCGAGGATCGTCAGGGAGCCGCCGTTCTCAATGTTGCGGGCGGCGCCGAAGAAGCGCTTGGGCGGGTACAGCGCCGCGGAGTCCACACCACCGGAGAGGATGCGGCCCGAGGCGGGAGCTGCCAGGTTGTACGCGCGGCCTAGGCGGGTCATGGAGTCCAGCAGGACCACCACGTCCTTGCCCATTTCCACGAGGCGCTTGGCGCGCTCGATGGACAGCTCGGCCACCGTGGTGTGGTCATCGGCCGGACGGTCGAAGGTGGAGGCGATGACCTCACCCTTGACCGTGCGCTGCATGTCGGTGACTTCTTCGGGACGCTCGTCCACCAGGACCATCATGAGGTGGACCTCAGGATTGTTGGTGGTGATGGCGTTGGCGATGGACTGCAGGATGAGCGTCTTACCGGCCTTGGGCGGGGAGACGATCAGGCCGCGCTGGCCCTTGCCGATGGGAGCCACGAGGTCGATGATACGGGGGCCGATCTTCTTGGGATCGGTCTCCAGGCGCAGACGCTCGGACGGGTAGAGCGGGACGAGCTTGTTGAACTCGACGCGGTTCTTCAGCTCTTCCGGCTGCAGGCCGTTGACGCTCGTGACGCGGACCAGCGCGTTGAACTTCTGGCGGTTGTTCTGCTGGTTGTTGTTGTTCTCGCCCTCGCGCGGAGCACGGATGGCGCCGACCACCGCGTCGCCCTTGCGCAGGTTGTGCTTGCGGACCTGGTTGAGGGTCACGTAGACGTCCTGCGGGCCCGGCAGGTAGCCGGAGGTGCGGATGAAGGCGTAGTTGTCCAGAACGTCGAGGATGCCGGCCACGGGGACCAGGACATCGTCATCGCTCAGCTCGGTGTCATCCACCTCAGGGCCCTGGTTGCGTCCGCGGCGGCGCTCGTTGCGATCACGGAAACGGTCGTTGCGATCATTCCGGTCGTTCCGGTCATTGCGGTCGTTCCGCTCGTTGCGGTCCCGGCGGTTGCGGCGGTTGCGGCGGTTTCCGCCGTCTTCCTCATCCGCGCCACGGGTCTCCTGCTGGCGGTTCTCCTGCTGGCGGGTGCCCTGCTGGTTGCCGTTGTTCTGGCCGTTGGCCTCGGTGTTGCGGGGACCGCGCTCGGTGCGCTGGCGGTTGCGGCGGTTGCCATCACCCTCGCGGGCCTCGCCCTGCTCCACGGCGGGCTCCGCGGCCTCGGCGGGAGCCTCGACGCGGTTCTCGGCCGTCTCGGTGCCCTCGGCACGGCGGTTGCGGTTCCGGGTGCGGGTGTTACGGCGCTCGGTGCCCTGTTCGCCGGAGTTTCCCTCGGCGTTCTCAGTGCGCTGCTCAGCGGCGGGAGCAGCCGCCTCGGCGGGAGCGGTCTCAGCGGCGGTCTCGGCCGCTGCCACGACGCCGTCACTGCCTGCGCGGCGCGAGCGTCCACGAGTGCGGCTGCGGGCCGGAGCGGCCTCCGAGGATGCCTCCTGCTCGGCCGGGGCCGCAGCGGGAGCCTCGTTCTGGACCTCGGCCTTGGGGGCGGAGGTCTTCGCGGTGGCGGTCTTGGCGGTTTCGGCGCCCTTGGCGGGACGATCCGCCACGGAGGAACCCCGCTGGTGGTCGGAGATGGCGGTCACGAGATCGCCCTTGCGCATCCGGGAGCTCCCGGAGATGCCGAGCTGGCTGGCAAGCGCCTGCAGCTGGGCGAGCTTGAGGCCCGCCAGGCCGCTGCTTTTCGCTGCGGGTGCAGCAGAGCTTGTCTTGTCCACATCCGTTGTCAGGACAGTGGTTTCAGTCACGAAGGATCCTTCCCCCTCGATGGCGTCCGGGCTGGAGCCGGACGGTTGGGTTGACAGCACAGGCCTTCAGATCATCCTGGGCTGCTCATGGACCGCGCAATGGGGCGATGCATGAGTTTTTGCAAGGAATTTGCCGCGCGAAACACACGGTCCAAGGAAAGGATCCGCGGGTACGTTCCCCGCGCGCAAAAAGTGGCATCCACTGCGGATTTACCGCGGATGCACTTCCACCTTAGCACCTTCGCGGTCCACTGCCGGCCGCAGAACACGCCAGGACACCCCGGCGGACTGCCTCCGGTTGATGAACTCTTCCACTTCCCGGGCCTCCTCGGCGGAGCGGGTCAGGGTCATCACCGTCGGCCCCGCACCGGAGACGACGGCGGCGTGGCCGCGTTCCCGCAGTGCGGCGATCAGTTCGGCGCTGGGCTGCATGGCCGTGGCGCGGTAGTCCTGATGCAGATAGTCCCGCGTGGCCGGGACGAGCAGTTCCGGCTGTGAGGTCAGTGCCGCCACCAGCAGAGCCGCCCGGCCCGAGTTCATGGCCGCATCATGATGATCCACCTGCGCGGGCAGGAGGGTGCGGGCCAGCTCGGTGGAAAGCTCGAAATCCGGGATGGCCACCACCGGGGTGACATCCGCGTGGACCTCGGCACGGGCGCTGTGGAATGCGGCGCCGTCCTGCCAGGACAGCGCCAGCGCTCCGAAGATCGCCGGGGCCACATTGTCCGGATGGCCTTCCAGCTCACTGGTGAACTGCAGGGCCCAGTCCAGTCCGCGGCGCGCCTCCTCCGGCACCAGCCCATTGGCCGCCAGCGCGGCGGCCACGACGGCCGCCGCAGAACTGCCCAGGCCACGTCCGTGCGGGATGACGTTCTCGGCGCTCAGGTGCAGTCCCTGATGGCGGTAGCCCAGCTGCGCCAGAGCTGATTCCAGGGAGCGGATCACCAAGTGGCTGCCATCGCGGGGCACGGAGTCCGTCCCCTCCCCGGCCAAGGTGAACTCAAGAGCACCGGAATCCAGGGTCTCCACCGTGACGGTGTCGAAGAGCTGGACGGCCAGGCCCAGGCTGTCATAGCCGGGGCCCAGATTGGCGCTCGTGGCCGGGACGCGAACGGTGACGGAAAGACCGGACGGCAGTGCGGCGAGGGTCGCCGCACCGCCGTCGTGAAGTTCAGTCAAGACCTAGCCCTCGAAGCCGAGCGCAGCGGCCACGGAGACCACGTCATTCTGCACCTTGACCGGGCTGACATCACTGCCGTCCTCGGTGCGCAGGGCCCACTGCGGGTCCTTGAGACCGTGTCCGGTGACGGTGATGACGATCGTCTTGCCCATGGGGACCTCGCCTGCGGCGTGCTTCTTGATCAGACCGGCGACGCCTGCCGCGGAGCCGGGCTCCACGAAGACGCCTTCCTTGCTGGAGAGCCAGCGGTGGGCCGCCAGGATCTCTTCATCGGTGACAGCCTCGATGAGACCGCCCGACTCGTCACGGGCGGCGACGGCGGTGTCCCAGGAGGCCGGGTTGCCGATCCGGATCGCGGTGGCGATGGTCTCCGGCTCCGTGATGGGGTGGCCGGCGACGAACGGCGCGGCACCCGCGGCCTGGAAGCCCCACATGACCGGGGTCCTGGTGGCGACGGCGGGCAGCTCACCGGCGGTGGCGGACTGGTACGGGGCCGCGTACTCCTTGTAGCCCTTCCAGTAGGCGCTGATGTTCCCGGCGTTGCCGACGGGCAGGATGTGGATGTCCGGGGCGTCGCCCAGAGCGTCCACCACCTCGAAGGAACCGGTCTTCTGACCTTCGATGCGGGCCGGGTTCACGGAGTTCACCAGGAACACCGGGTACGCCTCGTTCAGCTTGCGGGCGATCTCAAGGCAGTCGTCGAAGTTGCCGTCCACCTGCAGCAGGGTGGCTCCGTGAGCGATGGCCTGGGACAGCTTGCCCATGGCGATCTTGCCCTCAGGCACCAGCACGGCGCAGCGCAGGCCGGCCGAGGTGGCGTAGGCAGCCGCGGAGGCCGAGGTGTTGCCGGTGGAGGCGCACACCACGGCCTGGGCACCGGCCTGTACGGCGGCGGTCATGGCCATGGTCATGCCCCGGTCCTTGAAGGAGCCGGTGGGGTTCATGCCCTCCACCTTGAGGTAGACGGTGTTGCCGGTGAGCTCGGAGAGCTTCTGGGCGTGTACCAAGGGCGTCCCGCCCTCGCCCAGGGTGATGACCCTGGTGTTTTCGTCGACAGGCAGACGTTCGGCGTATTCGCGGATCACACCGCGCCACTGATGAGCCACTTAGACACCTTCCACACGGAGGACGGACGTCACGTCCTGCACGACGTCCAGTTGAGAAATGGATTCGACGGTCGCCGCGAGGTCGGCCTCGCTGGCACGGTGCGTCACGATGCGCAGTTCGGCGGACTGGTCAGCATTGCTGATGTTCTGCCGGAACAGCTCGATCGAGACTCCGTTGTCGCTGAAGACCTGGGCGATCCGGGCGAGGACGCCCG
>Ga0153950_1000484_pt1 | contig 17699 bp, 27 predicted proteins | sample TSNJ034MetaG_FD_104737 | JGI IMG/M metagenome (GOLD analysis project Ga0153950, IMG submission 104737) | Attine ant fungus gardens microbial communities from New Jersey, USA - TSNJ034 MetaG | ecosystem: Host-associated > Fungi > Mycelium > Unclassified | place: USA: New Jersey, Wharton State...
CACGAATTGAGTGAAGAAGCGTTTCGGGTTTACAGTAATAGCAGTTTTACTTTTTACAAATCGGGCGATACTTTTTATGTAGCTGACAATAGCTCAGCCGATCCGTGGGAACTTGGAACTTTGGAAGACGTTGAAGAGTATCTATTGGTTTTTGCTGATAATGGCGAATAAAATCATGCAAAACTTTAGAAATAGCGGGAACCGGACAACTGGAACCCGCTATCTTTCTATTCTACCGCAATGCGCCACTTGCATCCGGCTCCAACGTGATCAGTTCGCCAGCTGCCGCCATTGCGCCGCTATCATGAAAGTAATAGACCTTTCCGTCAATCACCTGCAATCCTGTGACCATAGCGCCGTCATAACCCAGATAATACCATTTCTCCTTATAATCATACCAGGTATTTTCCGCTGCATATCCGGCGCCGTCAAACCAATACCACCGGCCATCAATCTCCAGCCACTTGTTCACGGGATAGCTGCCATCTTCGAGCCGGTACCACCAGCCAGTGTGATCCTGAATCCATCCCGCGACGGGATTCTTCGGCATCGCATGTAGCACGTCCCACTGAAACTGCTCCCATTCTGCCTTGTTGTCGACAAAGTACTTCGGGCAACTCTTACCGGTCACGTCGTAATGTCTGATCAGCCCACCGGCCAGCGGATCAAGGTCCCAGCGCACGCATAGATCAGCGCACAGCTCCACATAAGATTGATAGGTTGCCGCGCTGAATTTGCCCGTGCTATCCGGATGACAGGCCTCAATGGAGATTGTGTAGCTGTTTGCCTGGTTAGTGCACCAGCTTATTTCATCTTCCGGGATCAGCCGTAATATCTCGCCCTGCAATCCAATGATGTAATGGCAGCTTGCTTTTGTGGCCGACTGTCCTTTTGCTTCTTTCGCCGGTCCTTCCGTTCTCAAGCTCTCAAAGTAGTTCCGGTTAGCCTGGGCAGATGTGCCGGGATTGCCAATGTAATGACAGGCGACGGCGGTTGTCCGGGTACGCTTGGTGCCGGGCCGGTTATAGTTGCTGATGGTCAATAATGCGTTTTTGATTTCCATATGTTTTCCTCCTTTGATGTTATTCTTCTGTTTCTCTGGCCGCTTCTTTGATTTGTTCACCAACTAATTTATAACTGGTTAAAATACTGCCGTCTGGCTGTATGTAAGAGGTTTCGGATATCAAGGTAATGTCATTGTATTTTCCTATGATGGTTCCGTCGGGAGATGCGATTTCGATGGCTTCTAAATTCTCTTTTGTGAATTTGTCCCATGTTGCGACCATAGTTTGCTTATCGGGCGACAGCACGCGCAAATCTTCGAGTGATGAAAATGATTCTAACTCAATTGTTGATTCGTCTGATAAAATTAAGATATCTTTCATTTTTTCATTTCCTTTCTTGCTTAATTAAATAGTGATTTAATTACCATTTTTAATAGAATACAGTTAGTCATTTCAGATTGTAATAACCACGGAACTACAACTGTAAATCGAATCTATATGGGAATGGTAAATAATAATGCTGCCGATATCCCCGCCGCTGGCTATTATGGTATGCTATTCGGAATTTATATTGACCCAACACAATACGGCGTTCAGTTGCTTGTGACTATGGCAGCCACGCCCACACTACATATCCAGTCGCTAGTGACGGGATATTGGGGGTGGGCATGGATTCAAAAAATATCATTTGCTGAATATATTTACAAGGCCATCAGTAGGTGTGTAGCGGTAGTACGAAATCGTATTCGCTGAACCATTGAACTGTACTCGGAAAAATGTACTAGATGTATCATAGAGATCTATGTACATACTTCGAGTGCTGGGAATGGTGTCAAAGCGAACCTGTATAATATTACTGCTCCCCCATATAATCTTACCTAAAACGCTATTTACTTGAGTAATCTTATCGTTCAGCACCTTCGAAACCGTCGCATCCGCCGCCTTTTCTCCCGCTTCCGTGACAGCAAGGTTTGTCGAAAGCAAATCAACTGCCACTCTCTTGTCAAGAGCTGATAATCCATTGGTTATTTTGTTGAGATTCTCGGCGTTTAAGTCCGGTTCGGAATCATCGACAAAAATGGTCGGGGTTGGGTATATTCTATCCATGTGTTACCTCCTTAATTTAAATAAACAAGTTCATAATCAGCATAGTATGAAGTCGTGCCGGAATAATGCGTGAATAAATATACATAATATTTCCCGGAATAAGCACTTATACTAAAGTCGTTATCCAATCTGGTATGATATCCCAATAAATGCGGTTCTTCCAAATTTGTGTTGAAAGAATAAGTTGAAATTCCCGTGTATAAATACGTGGGCAATCTGTTCCTGGCTATCACTACGCCGGGTGTTCTCGAACTCCAGTTATTGACGCTGTATGTCCGTAAAGACACTGATAGATATGAAAAATTAGTCAAGTCTACCGCTTGGTCAAAAACCACAGCCGTGGCCTGTAATTCATATCTTTGCATTGCGCTGTTATAAGCGTATTGATTGGAAACTCGCAATGTGTCTGCGTTAATAAATGCGCTTCCCCCAGACCAGTTATAGGCATATGGGAATGCAGTAAAACTTTGACCGGGCGGCAAAGCTCCGTAGTACAACAAACGATTGGGATCGTCATTTACATGCCCGTTCCATGTTCCCGCTACGCCGCCAACAGTTACGCCTATTCTGATGTTTCCGGGAACCAAATTAGTAACACCGCCTACGATTATGTCGCCGGTAAAATATTTTCCGGTTGCCGGAGTTGTTATTTTGCTGGCACCAGGGCTAATGATCTGCCCTGCGCTGGTTTCTAGGCTTTGTGTTACTTCGCCGCCACTGTAATTTCCGGATGGCAGTACAATGGAACCATTTGCCGACAAAACATATGCTGGTGATCCGCGATCAACAACGGTTCCCGTCTGCGTATCCTCTGTGCCGCTCCCTACAAATTTTTTAGGGGCAACAACGTCACCCGGGACGGCAGTTAAATTATCCGTGTCGGTTCCACCTATTTTTCTTATTGGAATCTCCATTTTGCCCTCCCTACATTGGTATATAAGCGCTGAACGTTCCCGTAACACCGCCGACCACTGCACCTTTTTTGATGTATTCCGGTATTAGATTTTCAACGGCCAGAACAATTATATCGCCAGTGCCAAGTTTTCCGGTGGTTGGGACTGTTGTGCTTGCCGCGCCGGGTGTTATAGTTTGTTCACCGAAAGTGGGAATGGATTGGTTTACCCGACTTTCCCCACCGTGGATTCCTGCCGGAATGTCAAATCTGCCATTAGCTGCCAAATTTACGGTTTGTGCTGTTATTTCCGGATTCGTCCCGATCTGTTCGGTTCCATCTGCGCCTATAAATACTTTGCCCACTCTGACATTATTGGTACTTGCTGTTAATTCGGAAGTGTCAATACTGGATCCCTTGAATGGTAATGTTAATTCCATGCTACACTCCTTTCAATCCAAGGATGATGTCAACAGTGGGTTTTCTAAATTGACATATAACCCGCAAACCTCCACTTATAGTCTCTAACTTGGTTATCATATTGCTCCCTTTGTCAATGTTTGCTTTTTGTGTTTCCGTTAAGCTGGCGGGGTATAAAATCCCTACAGTCGGGGAATCGCTGGCAGTCATGCCGATTATGGAGATAGTTTGCGTATAAGGGGCAGAGGATGACCATCCGCTTACAGTGAGGGTTATGGTTCTCAACTGCGTTAATGCAGCTTTATTACTTTCGATTGTTGTTGTTAATGCAGCTTTATTACTTTCGATTGTTGTTGTTAATGCAGCTTTATTACTTTCGATTGTTGTGTTTGCTTTTAGTAATTCTGATGTATTGGCGTTGATTTGTGAGTTTGTACTATTAATATCGTCAGCATTAAATATATCACCTTCGGTTTCGTAAATAGTAACATCAATTAATGATACTGTACCGTCGTTGTTGCTTATGACTTCCCATTTTCTTTTTCCTTGAAATTTATCGCTTTGATAATTTGTTCTTAGCGCCATTAGCTTACCCTCCCTCCAAATGCCTTTGTGCCAAGCCTAAATCCCAGCCGTTGATGTGCGGGATACGCCGACTCAATCAGGCGGCCAATGTCATGTATGATCTGCTCTATGGCATTCGCCTGATATATACTCGTATATGTTATTGCTGCCGGAATGTTAGGCGTGCCATTAGGGGCGAAAAACGTGGTTCTTATGATCTCCAGATTAGAGCGTATTCTTTCCATTTCTAATTCTGATCTTTTATCCATCATTTTCCAGTTTAATTTGTTATTAACAACGCACCTATATCCTTTATCATTCAGCATGTACGCTACATATTTAATCGCATTTTCGATACGGTTTAAATCTTCATTACTTACAAAAGCTTTATTTGTCAACTGCTCTATGTCTTCAATCGTGCGATCAAAAATCAGATCATCTAGCTTACTCATGTATTACCACCTCTGCCCTTATTTTATTCGCAAATGAATAGTCAATACTTTCAATTGTTCCGATTTTTTTACCGTCATACACAGTATCAATTTCGACTATCTGACCAAGCATTTTATCACCCAAGAGTACTTCGCCGATAACATTTTCGGCGCGCTGGTAATAATTATAAATCCTTTCAATTGCTTCGCCTGCATTGCCAGAGTGGATCAATGTTGCATCTGCCACGTCTTTGATGTTTTTGTTGTAATTTATTAGCGGGTTTTCTTTCAGCTGGGAAGTTGTCATGTGGTTATATTTAAGGCCGGTCAATATTACTGTGCCGCCGGTCCCTCTTATATAAGCAAAATTATCGCCATAACTCTGGATTGTGCCGCCGGAAATCGTCAAGCTATGATATGCCTCGGTAAATATGACTTCTACTGTGCCATTCAATACATCGTTGTATAGTTCCTGCGATTCATTTGTTTTGTGATACGAATGGGAAGTAAGTCTAATTCCGGTCACGATGTCGCCATGTTCTAAGGTTATACCATCAAAAGCATCATCTTTTGTAAATTCTCCCGATACTTCTGTTTCCTGCGGATAAATAATGATCCCGTCATAGTTACTCGTATCAACTACTGCGCCGATTGCAAAAGCAATTTGCACAAGCGCATTTCGCTTGGTAGTGTACGGTATATATCCATACAATTGTATATTTCTTAATTCTTCGGAAAGCAAATACGGAAAGTCTTCACCATCGAATATTTTTGCCACCACTGCCGAAACAGTTTCCCCATTGTATATACCTCCCGGAAATTCATTTCCGTCAAGAATTCCAATAGCGTCATGAGACGAAATATGATAGTCCATTATGTTTTTCTTTGCACCATTTTTTATAAAAAAGTTTCCCAACAAATGACCATCAAAGTATAGTTGCAAGCGTTGTTTTTTTTGCAGATCAAACGGGATGTCGCTTTTGGTTCTAACTGTAAAGTCCAATGTGTTAATGCTTATGTTTTTGGAAATTGCGTTGATCTCCTGGATACAATTGGTTTCCAATAATTCGTTGTTCATAAAATCCCGATATATGCCATAGTCAATTCTGACAAGAAAAATCGGTCTGTGTGGTTTTGATGTGCTTTTAAAAGTTATAACTATCCTGTCGTAGTACTGAACGTAATTATTGCAGAAATAACTAACACTGTCCGGATAAAAATCCATGTCGGAAAGCAATGAGCCATTCGAAAACCATTTAATATTTAGTTCATTACTGTAATCTCCCGATAAAGTATTGAACGTAAGATATAAGCCAACACTACTAAATACTCCATCAAATTTAATTGTCAATATCGGATTGCTCACAAAATTACTATAGCTGGTGGATGGATATAGGTATCGCCGCGGATGCAAGCCGGAACGTGGTCTTAACCCTTCGTTTTCGTCGTAATATCCAAACAGCCCATTTTCATCGCTAATTTGGTTGCTTATAAATCCGTACGGGCCAGGTTCGCTTGGGAAATTAATAAAACTGCCATTTAGCAACGCAAAGCCCGGCAGAGCAAGGGAGTAACCCGGATATGCAGGCAAATTGAGCTTTAAATCCGGGAATTCCTGCAATGTTTTGGTTGATCTTGGGTGCAATCCGGTACCCGACCTTAATCCTACTCTGGGCCAGAGTCCAGGCTCTATAATCTGCGGGTGACTATTCTCTTTGGCGTAAGGAGCTACATCGTCATATACAATTTTTACACCTTCGTCCGTTTCTGTTTCAGAACGAAGTTCCTGCTTAAAAAACATATATGCATCACCTCCGTTGCGGCTCCATTGCGACAAAATTTACTGTTAATCCAGACCATTCATTTTCAATTCTTTTTTTTAAATTATCGGTTCCGTTTGTTACATAAGCCTCGAATTCGAGAGTTGTTTGACCATAAGGGAAAATTAGCCTGTGCGATTCGGTCGGGGATGTAATGATTTGATAAAACGAATCATAATCGGCTCTATAATTTTTGTGTGGTTCGATTTCCATTTTGTAATTATAAAAAGTTCCTACAATATCCCTATACATTCTTGCCGATTGAACCCGGCCAGAATTTTCATTATCAGTAACGGCGAAACTTCGTTCCAGACTTATGACAAACACACGAAAGTCCATTCCATCAATTGTAAATACACCATTGCCCGTCATTTTATCCCTCCGTTACCATTCGCACGCCGATCCTCTGATTTTCCTGGTTGCCGAACTTAGCAACCAGCCGCCCGAATCTATTGCCGTCAATTGTCATAGTTGCTTCAATCGTCTGATTGTTATTCAGGCCACCCATTTCCGTAATGACATCCTTAAATGCCTGTTTCATAGTTTCGACTGGGGAAACAACTTCATAATCCCGTTTATTGTCTCCTAAAATTGCTGCAAATTCTCCAGATCGCGGCGGTATCACTGTGCCGGTTGCCAAATGGGGCATCTCGTAAGTTAACGCCGAATATGTGTTTGCCGGAATGGAATAAGTACTGGCAGATGCGGCACTATATCCTGTGCTGCCCGAACTACCGCCACCAGTAAGCGATGCTGCTGCCTCGGCAATTGATTTAATAGCTTTTATGATTCTGTCAACCATTTGTATGATACCATTGACAAAATCTTCAATATATTGCCTGATGGCCTCAAATGGATTTTTGACAAATTGCGCAAGCAGTTGAAAGGCGTTTCCGATGTTATTAATCGCATTGGCAATCTTATCAACAACCAAATCCATAGCCATGATAATTATATTTGGTATTGAACTCCATGCGCCATCCGTACTGTTTTTTATGGCGTTCCATGCCCCAGCGATCAGATTCGCCAGAGTGGACAGCGTATTTGATATGTTCTGAAATGCACCTGTTATCTTTCCAGCCCCTTGTTGAAATGACTCTGTTACAAAATCCCAATTGTATACCAATAATGCAATGGCTGCGATCACTGCACCGATAGCCACAACTGCCAAACCAAAGGGCCCTAGCAAAGCAGTGATGGCCGCCACAAGCCCACCAGCTGCCGTTATGGCCGCCCCGATTCCGGATACAAATGTAACTAATGCTCCGACAACAGCAGCTATCCCTGAAATGATAGAAACAATGGCAAATGCGGCGAAAAACGATCCTATTATTATTGCGGCGTTCTGTATGATTCCTTGGTTTTCCGCACACCAACTACTGAATTTAATCAATCCAGCCGTAAGTGATTCTAGGAACGCTATAAAAGCATCACCGATAAACGATGCTATTGGCTGCAATACAGTATCCCAGAACCATTGCCAAAGTGGTTGCAATGCGACAAGAACCGCATTAATAGCTCTTAAAGCTGCGGCCAACAAATTAAAAAATGCCGGTATTGCGTCTTGGATGGTCCAACTTGCCAACGGCAATAATACATATTCCAAGAGCCATAAAAGTGCATCGCCGATAGTGTCCACCAATGGATTGATGGCCTGCAGAAGATTGTCAAATGCGGTCAATATTGGTGTGAAATCAAGTGTTGCGGCCCATGTTTTGATGATTTCAGTCGCGCGCAATATCTTCTCGGAAAAAGTTTCCACAATATCAAGAAGATGCCTCATTATGGAATCACCCAAGCCACCGGCTTCCCACGCCTCCCGAAAACGATCGGCCAAAATGGCCACTGTATCGGCGAGATTCGCAAATGCCTGTAGTAGATTGCCGGTAATTCTTTCGCCATATCCAAGATCATTCCAAGCTTTTAAAAATGATGATCCCACTGCTGCGACTAAGTCTTTTAAGCTTGAAAACGCATTCTTAATACTATCAACAACCGTTGAACCATATTTATCCCAAGCATTCTTTAACGGGTCAAAAAGACTATCAAAAAGTTCTTTTATAGCATCAGCTTGCGCCTTTACTTCATTTGTCACCTCTTCTGTGGTGAACATGTCACTTATGGAAGTGTCTTCTTTTTTTGCGCTTGTCAATTGAACCAAATCATCAAATGGAGCTATGGCTTTTTTTGCTTCCTTGGCAGTGTCTTTTAGACTTTCTGCATAATCCTCCTGTACCTTGACCGCTTTTACAAAAGTGTCTTTTCCTGTAAGTGCCGCAAACAATTGCGCCACCCATGTCGTAGCTTCTGCCAAAAGACCTATAAATTTCGTTAAGGCCGGGGAAACTACTTCCAGCACCGGAGAAAAAGCAGTTGCAAAAGCGTTTTTCAATTGCGTCATGGCTGAAAGCAGGGACGATATAGCCACGTTGGTATTGTCTGAATATTGTGCAAGATTCTCGAATCCTTCTTTTGCGCCACTAATAACTGTACGCATGGCCATCCGTACCAGCATTAGTTTAAACATATTACCAAGCTTAAAAATGCTTTTAGTAAGCGGGACAACGGTTTTGTTCGTGCTTCTTAATGATTTGTTCATTTTGTCAGATGATTTTTTAACTTCCTTTTGGGCTTCGTCCGCGCCGACAAGTTTTTTGCGGTATTCTTCGGCGTTTTTCCTTGCCAAATACAATCCTTTATAAGCTTCGTCATATGGGGCATCTCCCAAACCGTATCCGGCCCGTTCTGCGTAATATAATGCATCTGTGTAGCGGTCTATTTCATCCTGCAACGTTGCGGTGGATGATTCGGCTTCTGCCATCGAATTTTTTAATGCATCGAATCCAGCTCTTGCAATTAGTGGAATGTCCTTAAAGCTTTGCACTAACATCTGTATGGACATTTGCAATAAGCCGGGGCCTTTAGTTGCTTGTTCCGTTTCCGTAGCCACTTCCTGCATGGCGTCACTTACAGCGTCTTCCAATTCTTCGCTTTTTTGTATTACTTCATCAACATGGTCAGCAAGTGTTTCAAGGTTTTCTATCTCTGGCGTAAGTTCGTCTTCTTCCGGATACAATCCAGTGATCGTTATCTTATCCATTGCGGCCTGTAGGCTTTCGGCTTCTTCCGTTGCAGAAGACATTGATTCGGTGACTTCATCCACCTTCTCTACAACTGCGCTGGTTGCACTGGCGGCTTTTTCAAATGAGTTGCTAAAAGAGGCTACGAATTCTTTCATGATGCTGGTAAGTTCTTGTATAGCTGCGACAATTTCTTTTGCGCCTGCTTCCATGCCGCTGGAATCAATTTTTGAATCAATAATTACTTGCCCATCAGAATTCACAATTTAGCCTCCTTTCTATATGATTTTGGATAATGCTTCTTTTTCAAGCCGTTCCCGCTCTTTTTCATCCTCTGACTTACGGTCTTTCAAAACGATCAGATTTTTATTGTCTCGCAAAAATTCCTTTTCGTATTTGTCAAGCGGCTTTCCTTTTGCCCTTTTTTGCCTGATTCCGACGATTTGAGAAAATAGCCCGTCATAAATTTCGCTAAACCACCCATAAAATGTCCACCAATGTATCTGTTCTCTTTCACGGACTTCCATCCCTGCAACCTTGTTAATTGCGGGAAAGATAATTGGTGCGTCCTGCTCCCAGTCCATGGTTCGAGGTTTGTTAATGGCATCATCGTGACTAAGGCCGCAGTCCAGGTACCAGATTGCTTTATCAACGGCTTCCTGCAAATTTTCATCGGGCGGTATGTCTGGGTAATACAAGAACTTAATCATTATTTCAATCTTGCCGGCACTGTCCAAATTCGGATCGTTAAAAGCGCAAAAAATATCAAGCGCAACTCTGTAATCTGTTCGGATTTCATAATCCATGCCGCCAACGGCAAGCGCAAGCGGCAAATTCCAAAACATTATTTTTTCCGGGTTGTTTTCCCGGATGGATACTTTTTCAGATGATCATTTTTGGGGTTTTTGTTCATTTCTGACAGACTTTTCCCAGTTGCATCCTCGATTATCTCAAGCACCTTTTTGAGGACTACGCCGCCCCACACATCGTTGTTCATGAGTGTCAGCGGACCGGCGACAGAAAACAGATCGGAAGTATCAGCGTTGAAAAGATAATCAATTTTTTCTTTGAATAATTCCGTTGCCTCCTTTTTGATCTCCAATACGCTTTTATCGTTTTCTGCATCTATTGACTTTGTTTTTTCAAGCAGCTCCTCAAAAGACGCAAGCACTTCCTTGTATTTGTCAAAAATGTCAAGATCGGTCGGAATGAATTTAAGTGTGGCAAGTGTAACCCCGTGCTGATCGATAAAATCATAATACTTCACAGGACTTTCAATCTGAATCTGAATGTTACTTGTCATTTTATCCTCCTATTTTAAAACCCGGAATATGTTGAACCTGCCGTAAACGTCGGAACCTTTTCGACCAATGTAACAGTTCCCTGGGTTCTTTCTCCCTCGTAATTTATACTATAGGCAATTTGGAACCCAGACGTATCACCGCCATAGCTGCTTACGGCTACAACAACATCCTGTTTCCATGCCATGTGTGCCGTATCGTCTGTATCCTCAACGATTACCTCAAGGGCGCTGGTTTTGCAATCACCACCCTTAAGACGATTCATTGCAATATTACGCAGTTTGGGGTAAATGCTATCTTCCGGGTTTGCGTAGTACGGGGTGATATCGGCACTCGGCTCGTATCCGTTATGTAGCACCGATGTTTCATCTAATATATTTTTGTTTACGCTTACGTCCGGGTTGAGTTCTATGGACAGGTCATCGATGTCTGAACCAACCTTGAACCATTCTGGCGTTCCAGTTCCAAAACTGGCGTCAAGATAGAGTATATGCGCTCCACGAGTTAATTTCATATCTTATTCTCCTTATCTGTCAAATTCGTTAATATACTGCATCGTAATATAGATAACCCAATTTTCACTTTTATTGTCATTGATTGAATCTAAGTAGCTGGGTGTTTGCCGGTCTATCCGTTCTATTTTTCTTGCCCCGGTGAGTTCCGGATACTGGTCAAGTTTGTAAGAATTGTTTCTGATAATTATTTCTTCTTTTTCCAGCCAGCGCCCCAGATTATCCAGCCATTCCTTTACACTTGCCTTGCGGTTCTCTGACAGTCCAGAAGCCCGGTAAATAACGTGAAACGGATATAAACAGGTTTGTTTGACGTGGCTGGTAATATCCTCCTTTTCGCTCTGAATAACTGCGCTTGAAATTGGATACATTGCTATACCTCCGGAATCTTCCAAGGTGGAAAATGTTATATTCCCGCTATCCAATCCGGGAAAATCATTAAGCAATTCCAGCAACGCGCTTGTAACTATTTCATAACCAGATACATCATATCGTATAATTTGACTATTTTCGTCCAATCAATTCGCCCTCCACATCATCAATCCACTCTTTCAGATTTTCTTTTTTTGCTGTTTCAAACCATTCCGGCGTAGCTTTCGGATTACTGTAATTCAGTGGGCGATCGGTGACTATCTTCTCAGTCCCCTTTCTCGCCCACGGCGAACCGGTTACTTCATCAACCATCACCTTTCCATAATACAGAAATCTTCCGAAGGGATGGGCAGCGGCGCACACGGTACCAGTACCGGCAAGCGCCGCGCTTCTTGCTCTTGTAAGTTGGATAAAGTTTCCTGTGACCATGGGCATATAAGGAACCATATCCGTCATTATCCGATTATCTAAAACAAATTGAGCCTTGTTAAGGCGATCGGTATATTTGGTTAAATCCAAATTCACAGTTACGCCGCCTTTAACTGTCGTAAATTTGGGGAAATGTGTTTCGTTTGCCATGGCTCACCTACTTTCCAAGAATTTCAAAGTGAGGAATCAGAGCATAGGGACCGCCAACGGATGATATAGCAAAAACAAAATCATTTTTAGCATTCATATAGTCGTAAAATCCATTTACATAATCATTGTCTGGTATTGGATTTTCCGGCCACTCTCCAGCATAAAAGAAATCAAAATTCACCCCGTCCGTAAACGTTAGAGAATCTGCCAGCTTATCATTTGTCTGCCCATCCCATTGCTTCGGCGGCATCCACTGCTTTTCACCAACGTATATAATGCCGTTCTTTTTCTCGCATCTGACATGGAGGGATGCCCTATCGCTGGATTCTGGCCCATACTTGGCTATAATGCTTGCCTTGTCTATGTTGAGGTCAACGTTATGCAGCACAGTTGGGTACCATGTATCTCCAAGGCGGCTGTCATAGCGATTAAATAATGTGATCGTTCTGCCATACATTAAAATCCCGTCCTTTCGATTAACAGTTGCGATGTCGCAACTACTCCGGCAGAATTTTAATGTTAAATAACACCGTCATTACTCCCGATAATGCCACCGCCGATGCTACTACGGCCCAATTGACTTCTGTGATCAATGCTGTTGATCCTATAACTCCTATTGCGGTTTCTGCCATCGTCTTGGCCACTTTAATTGCGGTTGCTTTTAACCATTCCTTGCCCACTAAATCCTCCTTTCGGGGTACGGCCCCAGATAGAGCAAATTAATGCTGTTTCTGTCCGTTACCCCTGTCAAAAATTCGTCTACGGTATCTTTTAAAAGCTGCTTTCTTGCGTTTGGTTCTGCGGCAGCTCTTATATATACACTGTCTCCTGCCGCTGTCGCACTATAGGAAATACTTTCGGCTCCGGATGATTTGTTTGTCATAACTGTGCCTCTCAATGATCCTGTGGCTTCGTCTGTGGTGGTGCCGTGATTCTCCACACTGTTACTTTCGATCTTGCCAATTCTGTAAAATACATTCACCAGCTCACACAAGCAATCTTTCACCGATTCGATAGCGCTTTCGTGCGTTGGAAAGGCAAATTTCAACTTCCCAGTCGTTGCACGATCCAACTCACGCTGCGCGGGTCTTACAAAAAAATTGAAATCGGATTCCGCAATAGCTCTATCTCCGTAAATGCTTTGGTAGTGTTCAAAATCTGCATAAAACGTCATAGTTCTTCATCCACTTTCTTTGCCCTTGGTTTTTTGGGAATACTGGAAATGTTGTCGCCGCATTTTGCAATAACTTCCCGCAAAGCATACCTTCCCCGCTCTTCGGTTACGCTAGACTGAGAATCATCAAAAGTAACATTCCCAGCCTTGATGCTAACCGGAATGGCGCGGCCATTGCTAATCAAGTACGGCAACCCATTCATTATTGCAAATCTCATGTTCTCTCCTTACCCGTTAGAAATAATCTGCCCGATTCTGATATTTTTGGGATCAAATCTTAATGCCCAGTTGCTGGTATCTCCAAGCTCCTCAAAGGTTGGTGATTCTTTCGCAATGTTATCCACTGCCAGGCTAAAGCCATTCGGATGCAGTACGCGTCCCTCTTTTGTGTAAAGCTTTTCGATACCGGCCCGGGTTTCCGGATCGTAATCCGTGTAATATGGATTTTCGTAGTTTGTCTTTCTCGTAGTCAAAAATGCGCCCTGTCCGACAAGGGTAGTCTTGTATTCCGGAACCGGGCCAGTTTTATCAACGGTATAGCGATCGGTAACAATCGGAATAATCCCGTTGATGGTGGGCAATTCTATCTCTCTTTCGACCGCATTGGTGATGGTGTATTTGTTGTAGTTAACCAACCCCAAGGCCTGATAGCTGGCGAAAATATAGCTGTGCATAAATGCTAAGCCGAAGCGATTAGTCATGTCACCCAGCGCTTTCTGCTGTGCGCGGATCATCGTTTTTTCGTCGATCATGTTTGCGTCCGTGATAGTCCCGGAGAGTGATGCTATATGTGTAATATGATCTTCCATCTCCGGCAGCCGAACCACTGCGTTGGTGGTATTCATCAACTCGCGTTCCCAAACCTGCTGATAGTAGTTGTTGTTAGAATTAGCCACATGCTGCAATGGATTAGCCAAAGTCAGTTCCACCGTGAAATCCTGCGCTTTCCACGCCATCATTCGCTGGATAAGCATACAGGTCTGCTTGCTTCCTTCGATTTCCTGCGGCACATTGTCGGTAAGACCATCATTGTTGTACGGTAGGTGGTCATTAACATTAATGGGCTTGTAAAATGGCAGTGTCGCCACATTTCCGTTTGCTCCGATTAAACCCATAATCGTTGCGTCTTCTCTCAAAATCCCCGATGCGATAATAGCATTGTTCCATGTTGGCAGTTCTGACATATAGTCGCTGAACACTTCCGGATCAAATACAAACCCGCCAAACATTCCTAATCTTGCCATGTTTTAATCTCCTTTTCTTAACATCCCGTAAAGCTCTGGATTTTCCTGCTTTAGTTTGATTCTTTCATCAAGCGACATGCCTTTAAAGTCATCAGCCGTAATCATCCCAACTTTTGATTTTGCTTTTAGCTTGCCAGTGAATCGGGCTTTGTTGTCTTCGAGCTGCTGCTGTTCTTTGTCAATCAAAATATTCGGTAATTGCTTCCCGTCTTCGCCAGTTATTAGGCTGGTGAAAATTTCAGAAACAGATTTTCCTTTTGCAGTATCTTTTTCCAATTCTTCAAAGAGTTTGTTGCGGATACTGCCGGAAGTGATACTATTGACAAATTCCCTGACAAGTTCGCCGCTCTCGTTCCTCTCATTCAAAAATCCATCAATGGTACTTTCCAAGGCTCGCTTGGAAGCTTCTTTCTGTCTTTCCTGCCGTTCTGTCTCCAGCGTTGATGTCAGAGTGCTGATCTGCGTTTTTAAGCCGTCCACGTCTTCTTTTTCAAGGCTCTGGATTTTTTTCAAGGTGTCATCAAGTGATTTTTTGTATTCATCCCTCTTATTGACGGCATTTTGCCAATCCTCTTTGGCCTTGTAGTTTTCGTTCATTTTTGTGCTTATTGCGCTTTTCTTGTCCTCCGGGACTTCGATACCAAACTCTTTCAAAATCTGTTCGTAATTCTGCATTTAAAATCCTCCTGAATGTTTTATTAACCGCTACATCTGCGGTCTGGATTAACCGGATTAACCACCGGTGGGGTAACCGCACGTTGGGGATTCGAACCCCATACAGCCAACTCCGTGCGACCTCTTAGAGGAGGTGTCAAAAATAGAAAAAGAGCCACCGACTACCTACTTAATTTCGGTAATCAATGGCTCTGTGACTGGCAACTAGCACATTGTTATTTAATTGTAAAATGTGGGCAAGGATTTGCGCCTTGCATGGGGCGCGGCGGGATTCGAACCCGCTCGAATCTGGGTTCCCCCTCTTCTTACCTCCCCGGCGTAGTACTCCGCTGTGTCTACCTATTCCACCACCACATATAATTATCGTTCAATTACTTCATTTCCTTTTACTCCTGCCTTTTCTGCCTTTCCATCCATGATATCTATAATAGTAGTACGCTTGCACCAATGGCAGAATAATGGGAAATTCAAGGCTATAGTATTATCCATGGTCTTTGTTCTGGTTTTTCTACCGCATGCCGGGCAACATACAAATCCGTCTTTTATCATTTAATATATATCCTCCGGTCGTTTCTTGTTTACTAAATCAAATCCAAACTTTGAAATTCTTATGAATGCGGCAGCGCCCAACAATATATAACACCATTCAGGTGCTTGTAAATCTATCAAGATATACAGCAAAATTGCATATACAAACATGTTTAACCCTCCTATAAACTTTCCCTCTAAACACATTATATCAAAGGTTAGCACATTTTTTCTGTACACATTTAAAGAGGCAGCTACATGCTACCCCTTGATTTAAATACTTTGTATTTTATTTAGATACTTTTTTATCATTTTTCTTTCCTCGTGACAATCGGCATCACGGATTAGTTCCTCAATCTCGCTACTTAATCCGTTCATATACCTGTCCAGCGTGGAAACCATATATTGTTTGGCTGCATCGTCTTTGGTATCCCTGTATATACGCTTGCTGTCCATGTATTCATTGTAAGCGGTCTTATCGTCGGTGCTTTCTGGTTTGAATTGAACGGATTCATTTTGTTGTTCGACATGGTCTAACATGGCTATGCTGGCGGCATATAACAGATATTGATCTTTGCTGGCTTTGTCCGGGTCAACATTTTTAAGGCTTTCAAGGTTTTCTTTCGCAACCTTTTTCCATTTTTTATCCATACAATCGCCGCCTTAATAATGATACATTCCTTGCATTTCAATTTCTTCTTTCGCTTTTTCTTTTGCATGAATGGCATCGTCAAGGTCGTGCATATCGTGGGCACTTTTGGTTTCCATGAATCGCGCATACCATCTTCCGGTTTTTTCGTAATTCTTTGCCATGTGAGACATGGCGCTGTCGATGATACAATTGTCTTTGCCGGAAATAGCACGATAGGCATTATTCAGCATTCCAAGCGTTTTTATATCTTCGGCTAATTGCATATCCCACTTTTTCAAGTGATCGATAATGTCGGATGGCTTGTACTGGACCGTGGGCGTGTCAACCATGAGCACAGTGCGGTATTTGTCAAATGATTCATTTTCGTGGTCCAGATGACAGTTTGTGTAATAGCGCACGTTTCTCCGGTGCTTGCGCTTCAATCCGTTATACCCCATGCTCTGGCAGATTTTCATTGAGATATCATTGAATTTTTTGTTAAAAAGCAAAACTTCGTCGATTTTTTCTAATATTTTTGACATGTCCATGTTGGCATATCCTTGACCAGCGGCCATATTGGGATTATCATAAGGCATAATTTACACCTCCCGGCATCTGCGCAAATGTTCTACTCCACGGAGATCGAAGAAATCAGCCATGTTGTTATTCAGATACAGGGGAACTCTTGTCCGGCCGCGCTCCGGCAGATCAATCCCGAATTCCTGATCGCCAAATGTGCATTGGGCTGTTTTTCCGCAGCTCGTTGTGATTCTGCAAACAGTCTTAAGCAGCGGGATAGCAACCGTTTCCCCTGACAATAATATTGTAACAGGAAGGCTTTCTCCGGCCTCCGGCAACGGGGATGTTAACACCAGGCAGTATTTTGTGCTTGGTTCCAAGGCCGTGGGGCCGGTTACGGTGATTTGTAAATTTGTACCGACTACAGCAATAGCGGTTGATACAAGTTTCGTAAAGCAATTTTTGCATGCACTCATTTTGATTCTCCTTTAAATTTTTTGATTTATTTGTTTGAGTTGCTCGATCATTTCAGCAGTGTTCGAAGCATTGCGCCTTGTGTTTTCCAGATTTTCTTTTGTCAACTCAAGGGTTCTCATGTTGATTAACATATTATTTACCGCGACGGTTAGAATTGCGGCGGTCAAAAGAGATCCCCACCAGGCACCTATAGAGCTGCGTATAGCAATCTCGTTATCGGTAATCGGTTGTTTCCTCGCCCGAAACCACTGTCGGCTCATCCGCAACACCGCCTTTGCCCATGAATCCATTCACGGCTTTTTCAATACTTACGCTTGCGCCGTTTATGATTCCTATAAATTTCTTTCTTTTTTCCGGATTCTCAATTAG
>Ga0153950_1000487_pt1 | contig 17678 bp, 27 predicted proteins | sample TSNJ034MetaG_FD_104737 | JGI IMG/M metagenome (GOLD analysis project Ga0153950, IMG submission 104737) | Attine ant fungus gardens microbial communities from New Jersey, USA - TSNJ034 MetaG | ecosystem: Host-associated > Fungi > Mycelium > Unclassified | place: USA: New Jersey, Wharton State...
TCCCTTATGAAGGATTTTATATCATAAAGGTAAGAATGTCGAATAACTGCTGCAAGACATTCCGGTGCAAACCAATTATTACCTTGAACAACATTGGCGTAGAATGTTTTATGATTGAATAACAGTTTCGGGAACCCCTAGTGTTTATGCGGGTTCCCGGACTTTTTTTAGTGGCATTGGCACCCAACTGACACCCAAATGACACCTGAAGTGTTAAAGCAGTGTATTTTCATAAATATTTAGTAGGCATGCCGCATTGGGAGAAGCAAAGTATGGTGTCAGGTGTCAGCTCAATATAGCCTTCGTTTAATATCATTTCGTATGCAGCCTCCGGATCCGGATTAAGCACGAGCATTGTCGGGAGGTCCTGAAATGAGATAATATTCTTTCTTTTGTTTTTTACATCCCATACTATAACATCGTCATTCTCGTAAGTGGAGCTGCCCGGCAACGACTGTTTGATTTCTGTCATTAGACTGAGCAGCTGGGATTCCATAGTACCTTGTCCCGGAACCAACCCATTTGTATTGACGTTCTGCAGGCCCAGAGCCAGTTCTTTGCCTTTGCCCGGGTAAAGGTGAGCATATGTGTTTAATGTCACAGAAACGTCCTTGTGGCCGATTCTCTCCGATATGGCAATAACATTAAAGCCCATCTCAATAAGCAGGCTTACGTGGCTGTGACGGATGTCATGTACCCTGATTTGTTCCATCCCTGCGGCGGCGGCAGTTGCCTTCAGTTCGTTCCGGAGGTAGGAAGCAGTGAACATAAAGAGCCGGTCCGCAGGTTCCAGTCCGTATAGCTTATCGGCATAGGCCATAACCTCATCATAAAGGAATTGGGGAATAGAGATGCACCGCACGCTGGTCGGCGTTTTCGGAGTCTTTATAATGCTTTCTCCCTTAACTACCTGAAAGTTTTTGGTAATGTTGAGGCGGTGATCGGGAAGGAAGTCCTCCTTTGTTAGCGCCAGTAACTCACCTTCCCGGATGCCGGTCCAGTACAAAATGTCAAAGGCAATCCTGGCCGGAGTTTTGACTTCGTAGGAGCGAAATTGCTTGAAATCATCCAGGGTCCATATCTGCATTGCATCGGCAGAAGATTTACCCATGCTCCCGGCCTTCTGCGCAGCGTTGAACGGCAGCCCGTAGTATCGGCAGCCATAATTGAGCATAGCTGATAGTTCATTATGTAAAGCCTTCAGATAAGTGTCTGCATAACCGTACTCCGGATCACATTCCTCATAGCCTTTTTGTCGTACCCAGGTCTGCCAGTTCAGTGCGTCTAAGGGCTTGATCTGGTTTATAGGCATCTTTTTAAAGAAAGGGATTATTTTATTATTTATCATATTTTGTTTTCTGGCAGCAGTGGTTACTTCTATTTTTTCGTTTTGAACCAGATCATTCATATACTTTTCGACAAAAGCATTGAAGGGAATGTCTGATGATTTTATGTACTGATTCTTAAAATTTAGTTCCCAGGCATCAGAATCTTTCTTGCGGTCAAATCCCCGTTTGGTTTTCTGTTTTTTTTCGCCGGCAGCATTGGTGTATTTAAATTTTGCAGTCCAGGTGCCGTTTTCTTCTTTGTACGCAGGCATTAGTTTTCTCCATTACTATTATCGGATTTTTGTATTTTAAAATGGGGTAGCATGAGCCACCCTTCATTTCAGATATTCACTTATTTTTCTTTTGACATTATCTCGGTCAATCTTTTCATCATGCCTAAACTCAATAAGAGTGATTTTGTTCTTTCCACATAGCTCTTTCTTTTTTATATCATGAAGCCTTCTCTTGATGAGTCCTTCCTCACCACCCCAATGAGCAACTGGCTTATAATGCTGCTCGCCTTGATATTCAAATGCTAAGCTTAGGTTCGGTATGTAAATATCTAATTCCAGATTGTCCAGAAAAGATGGCCTGTTATGTCTTTGTATTTCTCGGTCAGGAAACAGTTCCCTTATAATCAGATAAAGTTCGTTTTCCACCCTGTGATTTGGTGAATATCCATATAAGACTCCTTCGATATCAAAAGGCACTATTTTGGGCAAGGTATAGTCACAAGCCTTCATGCTGATTTGGAGGATATATAATAATTCCCGAATTGTATTTATGTCTTCAAAAACGTCGTTGAGTAGAATATCGACCTTCTTCCAGTTATAAATCAAATGAAAGAGTTCATAAATTGTTTGTTTATATTCTAAGAGCATACGATATGTTGTTATGGTTACAACATTGTATTCCGACTTTTTGCTAACGGGGGTATAGTCTGGGAAGAAGGATGCAATATAAACAGCTTCGCGATAATACTTTGAGGCACTTTTTTTAAAGCGGATGACAAGCCGCTCAAATAAAAATGTGCTTGAAATTTTCCGCCTAGGTGACCAGGCACTTCTATATGGCAATATCAACGGCATATACATAAATGCTTCTTCTTCTGATTCGAAAAACTCATCTAAATCGTCCATGATTATATCTACCTGTATATATTTGACCAACTCAGCAACGGTCGCCTCGGTACAATTCGAGGCGAAGAGGCTGATAACGGTAATACGGTACGGACAAGTACCGGTACTTTTTTAATTCTCCAATGAATTAATTAATCTAAAAACAATTTTTGATTATCGCATTATAGGCCTTATCATCAACTTCCAATAGGCTTCTCTTGCCGTCTTTAAATTGTATAGCTACTTGGTAAATACCTTTATTCTTCGCTGATAACCCACCTGCTAACATTCCGACTGGTCCTAACAGGGCACCACCTACAAGTCCCCTTGCAACTCCACTGGAAGCACTTTTTCTATGTTCGTCTGTTATAAGCTCGTAAGATTCTACATTATTTTTATTTAGATCTAGCGATTTAACCAATCCGATAGAAATGGAAACGAATCCTAAAGAACTTAGTACTTGCTGTCCTTGGTAATCCCCTGCTATAACTTTGTTTTTTGCTTTTGCCATGTTAATTTCTCCTTTATGTATTTGGAATCAATGCTTTTTGTAGCTTAAAACTGTTTTCGATTTCATTAATAAAATTTGGGGCCAACTTAACATTTCCGGCTTAGGTACCACGCTAAGCCAATGATTTTTTTGGTTCTGATTCCTTTGAATCATCTACAACAACAGAAGATACATCTAACATATTTTCCATCTGGACTAGTATCGCTCTTTGATTCTTTCTTGTGAGCTGCCGGAAGTATGTGAGCAAATCGGATTCATCTTCTGACATATTTGTTGCTTTATCTTTTATTGAAGCAGTATCAATCTCAAGCAAGTAGTCACTTGAAACATTGAATTTTTCACAAATGGCTTTTAACCACTTGGGTTTAATATTGTCCTTGCGCCAGGTATTTAAGTTACCTGTGCTACCGGTAATTTCTTTGCATAGTGCTGTTATATTTGTCTTGTTTTCAAGGCACAGCTGCTCTAATTTTTCAATAATCAATTCAATGACCACCTCCCAAATGCGAGATATTGAATTACAATCCGAAAAAAATATTGACAAATTCAAAATTTCGGATTACAATATCAAATGTAAAGTAAATTTGTAGTTTGATACAGCAACGACCGGACGGCCAATCCGGACTCCAGCCAAACAACCGAGGTAGACAAACCCTCAACTGTTGCGACGTCGCAACGGTAGATTATCAATCATACCTGTGACCGTGTACGATGAAGAAAACAGGAATAGTCAGGAAGGATTGATAACGGTTGTTTAGCCGCGAGGTACCGCCAAGTACCCCGACATTTTTTTGATTCTCCAAATCATAGTTGTAGTAGCTGGACTACAAATTTATTTTACCTTAAAAAGCAACAGTTGTAAACAATATTAAGAAAGGAGGGGCGAATTATGGCAGCAGCAGTAGTTCCCAAGTGGGGCAAAGAGGTCAAAAAGAAGCTGATTGACAGGGATTTAACTGTAGCGCAGCTTGCTACAGAATTGGGATGTTCCAGGATTTATTTGAGCAATGTGATACACGGTCATCAGTATTCATCTGATACGGTGACCAAGGTAAGCGAACTGTTAGGTGTGCCGGAAATGGGGATGATGGATGTCCTACGTTAATTCAAGTATAAGTCAGATAGGAGTAAATATCTATGGGAGCAAAGCCGACGAAAGCTGCCGGTAACGTCTACTGCCAGGCGAGATTAGAAGCGGCTGCATACGATGAAAGGTTAAAAAGCCGGGAGAAGGCAGCGGAGATGTTGGGGTATGACACATCAACAGTGGCCGGTTGGGAACTTGGATCAAAACGGCCATCGCCAGAAGCGGTACTGTTGATGGCAGATACATATAATGCTCCATCGTTATGCAACCATTTTTGTGTCAGTGAGTGTCCATTAGGGAAAGATGTGCCAGCAGTAGTAGATGGAAATCTGGATCGGCTTACCCTTCTGCTTCTGGGAACAATGAAGAATATTAAGGAAGCCAAAAAAGAACTCATCAATATTACGGCAGATGGAAAGATAACTGAAGATGAGATTCCGGTTTTAGAGGGAATATTAGCAGTGTTTGATGAGCTTTCCGCGGTACACAACAGTTTGAAAATTTGGTATCAAAAGAACAGCAGGTAAAGAAAGGGGGAAACTTGATGCCACGAACAAAACAATCGAGTGTGAAAGGTGTCCAGAATGCATATTACACAATCACAGACGTTATGGCCATTCTCGGCTGCAGCCGCACGAAGGCCCAGGATGTCATAAGGGCTTTGAACGATGAACTGGTGGACAAGGGATATATGCGGTTTCCACTGGGTAAAGTCCCTAAGAAGTATGTCCACGAAAAGTTCTATGGATTATTTGACGACTTAGAAGCGATGAAGAAATGAGGTGAGTTAATGGCAAGAGGAATGTACTGGACCTGTGAATTTGGGTCTAACCATGACCATGGCGAGCGTTGTGACTGCCAGGAGGACCAGATGGTAAATGATAGTGCAGCACGGAAATATGCAGCAGCCGCTACCAACGCTGGTGCATGGAGCAGAGCCGGGGATATCCCTGCTGGAGTTTTGTCCGGAGGAGCAGCCAGAAGAAGACAAGCATAGGAAAGGAACGACATGCCCATGAGTATATATCGCATGATGTACACCCGCTACCTGGAAAAGCTGAAAGCAATCAGGAAAGAAATAGCAAAAGGAATCTGTCCGGATTACTACGACAGAGCTGCCCTTAACGACTATTACGCTATGTTCGGGGCACTGACATACATGTTCTGCTCCGGGGAGATTAATGACGATGAGTTTTCGTCCCTGTGTAATGAGGCGTGGAGTGCATATGAGCAGTGTGTTGCCCGGGGGAATTCAGAAGATGGAGGAATAACTGATGTACAAACCGATGAAATACATACCACAAACCACAAACCTGGCCCGTATCCAGCCAATGCCTGAGCCAATACCAGCGCCAGAGCCAGAGCAGCCCGGCTCCTTGACAATAGCAGCACATAAGCTGTGGAGAATAATAGAAGTGCTGGCGAGCCTGGGGATGGTGTATCTGGTGTGGATGATTGTGGCAGCAAAATTAATTTGACGAGAGGAGAGATAGAGAATGAAGCCAAGTGGAATTATTAGGAGAATTGATGAACTTGGGAGGATTGTTATCCCGAAGGAAATCAGGCGGGTTATTGGAGCTGCGGAAGGTACTCCGATGGAGATTATGTATGACAAGGATGATGGTATTTACATTAAGAAATACTTTCCCGAAAATAACCTGCTGGCGAGGGTTGAAAGCCTGGATGATGCAGTAGATGATATCTGCATTGATTTGGGAGCAGAGAGAACGGCAGACATCCGGCGGCATATCCGGGAGCTGAAACAATTGCTTCAGGAAGGTGGTGAAAGGGATGGAAAATAAACAGGAGATTCTGGACTTATTGCTGCCGGCATTGCAGGCGACCGATAATCTGGACGACCTGATCAGCCTTGTGTATTATCCGGAAAATGAGCTGGTACGTGCTGGCTTTGCAAACGGATCGTCCAAGTTGGCAAACGTAGCTATGGACTCCGGCACATCCATGATCCGGGATGTTATCAAGCAGATTGTGTAGAGGGAGGTAGAAGGATGAAAGGGAAGTGGAAGCCCTATAGTCAGGTGATTGACGAAGAAATGGTTTACATAGCAGGCAGACAGCGTGATTTGGCAAAGCCACTGCACGGCGGAAATATTGAGTATACCGGCGGCTATACGCCTTATCGGGATGCGATTGTCAGTCTGTGCGAATTATTGAATAACGAAACCCCCGCTGAGGGAACAGCCGGGGAATCAGGTAACTAACGAATATATTTACACCCCTAGTATAGCAGGGAGAAAAGGAGAATGCAATGAGCAAATCAAATGTTTTATCAGCAGCAAAGCTGAATGAAGTATTCGGAGAAACGGATGTATTAATTGTAAAGACCGTTCGGGGAAATGAAGATTTTTCCTGTGTGTCGGGAGATTTGATCGGTGTTGGCGTGGAGATGGCTTGTCTGCTTGGAAATATAGGGGAGCGGGTATCAGATGACAAAAATACGCAGATCGGGTTTGTTGAGGCAATCTGTAAGGCTGCCATTAGTAGGTTATCAGAGAAACAAGATACTGCATCCCAGAAAGAAGAACCTGAGGTCGGAATTTCAGGAATGACAAAAATTATTTTTGATAAACCGGATGGTACAGCTTCAGGCATCAGAATCGAACTTAAGGGCAATAAACCAGAGTTATTTTCTGGATTATGCTTTTTGATGGAAGAACTTGCCCGGAATGAAGCACCGGATGATTTAGACGGACAGAGAAGTTATCTGGAGACAGCCTGTCAATGCGCTATTCAGACACTGGTGCTCCGGCAGAAGCGGAAATCTAAAAAGGAGTAGAAAGTGTTATGCCAGTAGAAAAGAGTATTTTAAGTTCCCGAGAAGATTGGCTAAAAGTCCGAGAAAATTATATAGGAGGATCCGATGCTGCGGCCTGTCTTGGAATGAATCCGTATAAGAGCAATGTTGAATTGTGGGAAGAGAAGGCCGGGTTGCGAACCCCGGAGGATATTTCTTATAAGGATTATGTCCAATATGGAATCAAGGCGGAGGATCATCTGAGGGCGTTGTTTTCGCTGGATTACCCGCAATACAAGGTTGTATATGAAGAAAACAATATATTTGTAAACTCGGAATATCCCTGGATGCATGCCTCACTGGATGGTGTGTTGCTTGACCAGGACGGGCGGTCTGGCATTCTGGAAATAAAAACAACGAATATTCTACAGAGCATGCAGCGTGAGCAATGGAAAGACAAGATACCAGACAACTATTATATTCAGATCCTGCATTATCTGGTGGTGACCGATAGTAATTTTGCAATACTGAAAGCCCAACTTAAAAGTGAGTGGGATCATGAAATGAGACTTACGACAAGGCATTATTTTATTGAGAGGAAGGACGTTGAGGAGGATATCCGGTATCTGATAGAGGCAGAGCGGAAGTTTTGGAACCACGTGGTGACTAAACAGAGACCGGATTTAATCCTACCGGCGATATAGGTGAATTTATGGGTTATTACAATGATTATGATGATTATGATGACTTTGGACCGGATGAAGATGAAATGGAGGTAGCGGACAGTATGAGCGGTACAAGCGTTGAGCAGGCACCCGAACAACTGGTAATAAAGTTTGATACTAAGAATTTTGCTTCTGGAATTATCCAGGCGGTTGCAAATTCTTTAAGAGAAACCTTAAGGGATGAAATAATGAATGAAATAAAAAAAGACATTCTGGGAGATATGAAAGCGACGATATCCGATAATGTCAATGATATAACAAGGGAACTTTTGGTAGAAATCTACGAAGGTGAAAAAATCAAAATTGGAGGCGGCTGGGGAGAAGAACCCAAGGAGTATACCATAAAGCAGTATATCATGGAATCGATTAAAAACTCCTTTTCTGACGGAGAGGTTCAAGTCAGGGTTGAGGACCGGTACGGTGATTACAAAACCAAGAAAGTGCCGTTTACAGAATGGGTTACCTCCGCATGTGTTTCACCGGAAATAGAAAAGCATATTGACAAACAAATGAAGAAAGTTAAAGACGAGATCAACAGCAAAGTTAAATCTATTTTTGACGATTCCACACGAAAAATGCTGTCTGAGAACGTGCTGAATATTCTCATGGCAAATGATACTTATAAAAAGATTGAGAGCAATATCGCCAATATTGCTACAAGAGCTGAATAGGAGGACGTTATGGAATTAAAGATATATAATCCGCAGGATAATGGTTTCCTGCAGAAGATTGAGTGGAACTATGAGGAATTAAAAGCAGAGATATCAGCTGCCGCAAAAGATTATGAGATGGCGGTATACACCGATGATACTGTAAAAGCTGCCAAGGCGGATCGGGCGAAGCTGAACAAGTTTGTTGATGCCCTGAAGGGAAGGCGAACAGAAATCAGAAAGATGCTGCTTTCCCCGGATGAGCAATTCGGGCAGGAGATCAATGAGATTGTCGGAATTGTTCAGCGGGCGATTGATAACATTGATACCCAGGTGAAGGATTATGAATTCCGGCAGCGTGAAGAGAAAAAAGCCAAGATTCAGGAGTTTTACGAAGAAAATATTGCTGATCTGGCAGCGTTCCTCCCCTTTGACAGGGTATTCAAACCGCAGTATGCCAATGCTTCAACGACGATGAAGTCCATTAAAGAAGAGATCGTGACATTGATTCAGAAGGTGGCAGAGGGCCTGGCTATCCTGAATGAGGTGGACAGCCCCTATATAAGCGATATGAAAGCAGTATTCCTGCGGACTTATGATATTGGTACAGCCATGGCAGAGAGAAACCGCCTGGAGCAGGAAGAACAGCGGCGCAAGGAATATGAGGCAGAACGTGCCAGACAGAAAGCGGAGCGGGATGCCCGGATCAAAGAACAGGCCGGTCGCGTTATGCAGGCCGGTCAGAAACAGACAGCTGATACAACAAGTGCACCAAAAACAAAGGCTGCACCCCAACCTACGGAACAGCCGACAGTGAAAATTTACATTATGGATTTCCGGGTACATGCGACACAAGGTCAGTTGAATCTGCTAAAGGATTTCCTGCAAACCAATAATATCCGGTATGAGCCGGTACCGAAAGGAGAGTAGAAGAGATGGCAGTAAATAATAGTTTGGCGAAACAACCGCCCAAGATGGGGCTGACGGCATATTTGACACAGGATGCCGTAAAAAACCAGATTAACAGTGTTGTTGGGGGAAAGAACGGCACAAGGTTTATGTCCAGCATTGTTTCAGCCGTCCAGGCAACACCAGCTTTGCAGGAATGTACTAACTCCAGTATCCTAAGCGCAGCGCTTCTGGGAGAAGCACTGAATCTCTCACCCAGCCCACAACTGGGGCAGGTGTATTTAGTTCCTTATGACAACAAGAATAAAGGCGTGAAGGAAGCACAATTCCAGCTGGGTTATAAAGGCTATATCCAGTTGGCAGTTCGTTCTGGCCAGTATAAGAAATTGACCGTGCTGGCGATTAAAGAAGGGGAACTGGTGCGGTTTAACCCAATGGATGAAGAAATTGAAGTGAATCTGATAGAGGATGAATGGCAGCGTGAGAATACTCCGACAATTGGATATTATGCTATGTTCGAATATACAAATGGCTTTAGAAAAGCAATTTACTGGAGTAAGGAAAAGATGCTGGCTCATGCGGATCGGTTCAGTAAGGCGTTCCATGTAAATGCGGTGGAAGCCAGTAATCCTAAATACAGCAGAGTTTCCTATGAGGATTATATTGCCGGTAATTATTCTGATAAGGATGCCTGGAAGTATTCAAGCTTTTGGTATAAAGACTTTGATGGCATGGCATATAAGACGATGCTCCGGCAACTCATCAGTAAGTGGGGCATTATGAGCATTGACATGGTACAGGCCATTGATTCCGATATGGCTATCATTCGTGAAGATGGAACAAAAGAATACGTTGATAATGAAGTGTATGTTGACTCTGAACCCGTCCCAGACACTGTACCAGACACTGTACCGGAAGATGATATACCAGTTCAGGAAACAGATACCGCACCAGACGATGAAGGGGTGGCTGATAGTTTCTTTAACTCATAAAAAAGCAGGAAAGGAGGACATACAGTATGGCAAAGGTAATCAGTCTTGACCGATTGTGCGGCGGAGCTCTTCTTGAAAGATTCACGCTCGCTATGTCTCAAATCAGCCGGAATATCATGGATCCAAACACGAATCCGGAGAAGGCCAGGACGTTGACTATTAAGTTAACATTCAAACCGGACAAAAGCCGGCAGGGAATCAAGACTTCCGTTGCAACCAACATTACATTGGCGCCGCCAGAAGCAGATGAGACCATGATGCTTATCGGAAAAGATCACCGAACCGGCAGAATCGAAATGACCGAGTATGGGGATAACAGTCAGGCTATTAGTATAGCAGGGGAGAGCATTCCGCTAAAGGCCGAGGTGATTCCGACGGCGGCGCCGGTGCGGAGCTTTGACCCAAGTACGGGTGAAATTTTAGAACCCCAAAAAGGGCCGATTGATTTAAGAGCAGTAAACCAGTAAAGAGAAAAAGGAGATCAGACGATGGAATTAAGAAAAGAAGCTATGGAGTATTTGGTTGATTTAGGTGTGCAGGCGGATGGTGTTGAGGTTCTTGAGATTTGTGGGAAGACATATGCAAATAAAAGTCTGGCCCGGTATGATAAACCGGTATATGCAGGATCAATTAAGGCAGCAACCCTGACAGCGCTGGCGGACTATATTGAAAACTGCGCCACAGAGTTCCTGCGGAAAATGATTGTACATATCGTAAGCCCCACCCAGGTGCAGCTGATGTCTGAATTAGATGAGGAACGGAACCGTGAGGTATTGTTCGAGACCAACGCGGTAGTTTCCGGTTTTGGGTTTGACAAATGGTATGATCAGGAAACATTCATGATTGGCCTGCAATCCAATTTCCAGATGAATGACGATCTGGGGGCGGTGATGAAGCTGGCCGGAAACATTGAGCGAAAGAATGACCAGACATTCACGGATGACGGATGCACACAGGTAGCAACCATGCAGGTAGGAGTGGCAACTAAGGGAGATGTAATTGTACCGAATCCGGTAGAACTGATTCCGTACCGTACATTCCAGGAAGTGGATCAACCGGCCAGTAAGTTTGTATTCCGTATCGGTGACAAAGAAGTGCCAGCATTCAAGATTGTGGAGGCAGAGGGCGGTATTTGGAAGAATGAAGCCATCCAGAACATTAAGTGCTACCTGTTTGACCTGATTGGCAGCATGGACGAGTCCATCAAGAACCAGATCACGATCATCGGTTGATATTGTTACCTCCATGGTTTGTTGTGTCACAGCAAAAGCCATTGGTACTGTCCCCGCTGCGATTGAAATGGCAGCGGGGGAATTGTAAGGCAGCAAAGCGTGTTTAGACGTGAGGGGTGGTGGTTTTATTGGCAGCACAGGGTGCTCCAAATAAAGCAGAATTAGACTACTTCCCGAAAATGGTTAACTTCTATGACGATGATAAGATATTTGATTTGCTGGATGAATATGGACCGCTTGGCGTAACAATCTATGATTGCATTCTCACGATTGTTTATTCCAATGGCTATTACGCAAATCTGTCAAAAGACAAGCTATCAAGAATGGTCATCCGAAAGATTGGAAATAAGTGGATTAAAAGCCAAAAGGTCGCCGTGCAAGTGATAGATTACTGTGCTGATTTGGGTCTTCTTTGTAAAGACCTCATGCTGCGGGATATTATCACCTCTGTTGGAATTCAAAAACGCTATTACAAGATAGCTGTAAAGCTGATGAAAAGGCGACTCTATAGCAAAGAATATTGGCTACTTGACAAAAATGGGGAGCCCTTATTAAATGCATCCCAAAATCAATTTTATTCGGAAGGAAATCAGAATAATTCCGAAGAAATTAACCATAGTTCGGAAGATAGTCAGCTGAAAGAAAAGGAAAGTAAAGAAAACAAAACTAAACAAAATGAAAACAATAGCTCGGAGCTGGAAACCAACCCTCGCCTGGACGTGGTGTTTCAGTTGATTATGATAGATGGAACTTATTATACAGTATGCCAGAGCGATGTTGAAAAATATTCATCCCTATATCCGGCGGCAGATGTGGATCAAGAGTTCCGCAACATGATTGGTTGGCTGGATTCACATCCCCAAAAAAGGAAGACACCACAGAAAATTGAAGAATTCATAACAGGTTGGTTATGTAGAGTGGTGCAGAATTCTTCCAAGTCTAATAATAGTAAACCGCCGACTCCAAACCGATTTCATAATTTTCAACCGAGAGACAATATTGATTACAATGCAATAGTGCTGGAACAAGCAACAGCCATGTGCCAGGAAGGGATGTTCCAGGAAGAAAGTGAGGGTAGTGTAAATGGTTAAGGAAAATGCTGAAATTGAAAAAATAAATGAGTTAATAGCAGATCCGGCAGATGAATCCGGCAATCATCCGGTAGCTCCAACGGTTCCCTGGTATCAGCAGAATATCAACCTGGAAGATGCCAAAATGTTCATTAAAACCAATATTGCCTCTGCTGCCCGGTCGTTCATTGCAGTTGGCTTTTATCTAAAATGTGTGAGAGATAAGGAATTATACATAGAAGATGGTTATGAAAGCATATGGGATTTTGCTAAAGAAGAATATGGCATCAGCAAATCAACCGCCAGCCGGTATATGACCATGAATGATAAGTTCTCTGAAAATGGAAATAGCCCGATTATTCGGAAAGAGTACCAGGCATTCGACAAAAGCAAATTACAGGAAATGATGTATTTGGAAGAGGAACAGCTGCAAGAGGTGACGCCGGAGTTTACGGTTAAGGATATCAGAAATTTGCGGCCGCTGAAGGAAATAGCATATTTCCCGCTCCCCGGACAGATGGAGTTTGAAATGGATTTTCCGGAGATATTCCCAGATGAAGCGCCGGTGTTGGCAGTTGGGACCACTGGCCCGACAGAGCAGAAGCAGACCTTTGACATGGATATATCTGATTTTCTTCCGGATGATGAACGTGTTGCGACGTCGCAACTGGCACCAGAGCCAGATGAGGAAATTGTTGAGTTGTCAGCATACGGAACTTCTAAACGGGTTTATCCGCCGGACAGTTATGTAACAACGAAAGGGTGTGAAGGTGGTCATTGCTGTGACTGCTGCCACATGGAATGTGATATACGGCAAGAGGAATGTTATTGTGTTCATGCACCTTTGGGTAATCCGTTTCCGTGTGAAATTCTGCATCAGTTTGATGTCCATGTGTTAGCGCTGGAGACTAACGGGCAATGTCAATTTGTCGATCTTGACAGAGCATATCACAGAGCGGGTGATGGTGAACCGGTCCCATGCTGTGAAAGGTGCGAGATCAAATGCGAATATGCCTGTCAGAGGTCCATCGACCAAAATAGTTTCGAACAGACTGAATCGGTCCTGGAGCCGATACCAACCGGGTCGGAAAAGTCAGAGTGGGTAAATCCGGAAGAAGAGCAGGTGGAGGAATCTTACAACTATGCCGGAATTAAAAGAGCTTCGGATCGATGGAATCTTACGTTGGCCAGAAAGTTTGTCAGGGATAGATTCCAGCAGCTGATAAGCGGACGCACTGTAATTCCGGACAATGACAAGATCATAGAACAGTTTAGGCGATATAGTCAGCTAAACTCTGATGCGATAGCAGTTGACGCAGGCGTGGAGGCTTATGCAACCCTGGAGACTGTTGAGTATTACAGGGAGGATGAGGATCTGGGGATCTGCCTTTATGAGAGATTTTCCAACATTGTCCGGAAACAGCTGGATGAGTACGGCCAGGAGCAGCTGATCGAGAAAGAACCTGAACAGGAAACAGTCATCGATGCGGAGTTTACGGAAGTGCTTCCATCGGAAGAATACACTCCGGAATACTTCCTGGCAGAACAGCAGAAAAAACTGAACGAATTATTAAAAGCATGTGAAATCGACGCCCCCGACAATGTTCCACGCAAATCAATCGAAAGGTATAAGACCATCGTTGTTGCCCTGACTGCAATGGTAAGCAGTCTGGAACAGGATGAGCAATCAGATGAGCCGGATCCGGTTGTGCAGCCGGAGCTGCCGATCCTGAAGAACAACGATCAGCGGGCAGCGTTCGTGGATGCCTATGAGACATGGCCGCTGTGGATTGAGACGAAGGAGACCGGCGAGCGGTATTACCGGTATGATCTGCCGGATGGCACAAGCATGATAGTCAAGGTTTATCATTCCATACTGTTTGATTATAAGGCAACAAAAAAACCATATGAAGATAGGTTTCGTGAGGGTTATGGGCAGCATGAGTATTATTTGCTGAAAGACGGGAAGTTCTTCAAGGATTGTCTGACCAATAGATCACTGTTGATTGAAAAGCTGAAGGAGATTCAGAAGAAAGGGAAAGGGTGAGTGAGATGAAATCATGTTGTGGGATATGCAAACATCACAGAAAATGGTGTGATCCAGATTATATATGCAATAATCCGGATAGTGATGATTATGGGCTGGAAACAGATTATGAGCATGTATGTGAGGAATACGATGAGCGTGATTAAAAGAGGTGATTTCAGATGAAGCGATCAAGAATTGAATGGTGTGACCATGAATGGAACCCGATAACAGGTTGTTTAGATGAGTGCCAGCGGTGTGCCTATGACAAAATCTTAAAAACCTTTGGCGGTGTAGACTATCGGTTTAATCTTTCAAGACATGAAATGTATCGGCAGGATGGTGAACTTAGAATATTAGATTCCGAATTCATTTCGGAAGTTGGTCATAAGTGCTATTATCCGTTTGGGATACTGCCGACATATCACCGTTACCGCCTGAAGCGCATAGATATTAAAACCGGCAAGAACATCCTGTGTGGCTCTATTGGTGAAATGTTCGGTCATGCTCCCTGGTGTTATGAAGAGATATTTAATGTCTGCAAAAGTCATGCTCACAATAATTACCTGTTTTTATCTGGTACCGGGTACCGTGAATTGTGGCTAAAGGGCATACTTCCAATGCAGAACAATCTATGGTATGGAAGTGTGATTTATAAAAAAGAAGATACTGTATTCTGTGCTGGTGGTTATCAACATTTCCTCTACATAAACCCGCAGGAAGATCTGGATATGGCAAAGCACCGGTACAACCCTAAATGGATAGTAATTGGTACCAAGGGCTGCATGTATGGCGGGAAAGCTTGCCTGCCCCAAAAATCGTGGGTTGAGAACATTATATCTTATGCGGCAATTAAAAACATTCCGGTTTTTATGGAATCAACCCTGGAACCACTTTTCCCAGAAGGCATACGGCAGGATTATCCGGAGCAGTTAATGTGGAGTCAGGGAAAACGGTATTCGGGGAAGATAAGGGAACGGATGGTAAGTACTTGCGGAAAATGTAAAAAGGAGCATATGAAGCATGATATGATCGCCATTTGTGGCCGGATAAAGAGAGGACAACAGCCTCAACAGGTAGGATACCTTTGCAGGACGTGCTTTGGTGAAATCTGTGAGGATTATAATTTTAAAGATATTTTAGGAGGAAATGAGAATGGTCAAGAGAAGTTGCAGAAGAACCAATGATGAGAATCGAATCCATGAGAAAGCTGTCAAAATGCGGAAGATGACAGATGAGCAGCTGGTTCATTATGTAGAGGATCGTGTTGCTAAGGCTGAAAGCGAGGGATATAACCGAGGTGCTAAAGAGGTGGGCCAGCACTCAGCTGGTGGAAGTGAGAAGGGAGTTAAAAACTTTCTGGAAAACTTCAAGCAAGTACCGGGTATAGGAAAGATCACGTATATGCGTCTGGTTGAGTTTGCTAAGGTTAATGGATATATGTCGGAGGAAGAGCAGAATGAAGGAAAAAACAGTAATGGATAAGATTACCGAAGAGATGATGGAGCATGTCTGTGACAAGATCTGCCGGTTCCCATGGATGATATCCGATCAGGAAGAGATGAACGAGATTTGTGCCGGCTGCGAAATGAAGAACTATGTAGGCGATATCCTGTACTCATATAGCAAATTACGGGAGTGGTACAGATGGATCCCGGTAGGTGAGCAACTGCCGGAAGAATCAGAGATGGTACTTGTCGCTGGGCGATTTGATGATATCCAAGTGGCATATTGGGATAAGCAGAAGTGGTATTTGGCTATTAACAGACGTCCATATAATTATGGCCCGCTTGCCTGGATGCCACTGCCGGAGAAGTATCAGCTACCAGTATTGACAGAGGCAGGAGAGTCGGCCGGGAATTATGCAGGCAGTGATACGCTTGCATCGGCGACGTGATAATGTGCGTGTAAATTAATCTTTTGAACAGGAGGGCAAAACCATGGGAATGAGCCAGGGCAATATTAACATTGAAGATTCCACGCTGGAAAAAGTGCAGGAGTTTTATGCGTGGCTACAAGGCGGAGCTGGTCCGAGAAAAATTGAATTCAGAACAAAGCCAAGACTGACAGAGGACGAAGCGTTTTCAGTCGTGTATTATTTGCAAGAAGAACTGGGCATATTGCCCGATTGCTATGAACAATGCAGAAAATGTAAGGGCCTGTACGACAGCTGCAACGAAGGTACTAGCATTGACGAAGATAGCACGATCGTCGAAAACGGCGAAGAAGTAGACGGGAATTTTCCGAAAGAGTTGTATGGACTGTATTGTGACAGTTGCCGCCCGGACTAGGGTTAGCAGAAATGCTATGTAATTAAAATTATCCGGAAGAGCCGGGGAAAGGAGCAACATGATAGATGCCGAGGAAACAAGAAGGAAGAAGGCCGTTGCTATGCGGTATAAAAAGCCCATTGTAAAAGGGCTGAATCTGGATGATATCATTCAAAACCTGAATGACATACAGGAAGAATGCGATAATGTCAGATGGTATTTTGAGGGTGATGATGAAACTCTTATCAATGCACTGGAGGGTGATGAGGATGAAGCTTACGAATTTAAGATGATGTTCGGTGACCTTAGTGCGGAGTGCGAGCAACTTCGAAACGACCTTAATGAGGTGATGTGGCATGAGGATATTCAGGACGCGTTCAATATGTGGTTTCCAGCCATCGGAGGAGGCGAGATGATTGGCTGGGATTTCTATGAGACTGATTATATGCCTATTATTGGGATGTATGGACAGGAGGACGCAAAATCTGAGGGAAAGAAGAGAGTTATGCGGATGACCAAGGAGCAGATCCTTGACGCGGCAGAATTATCGTTTCGAATTGTGCGATCATACCTTGGTTTGATGCATAGATATGACCAGATCAAGGCAGCGATGGATATTTTGCGAGATCAGAATACCGGATATTTGCAGATGGTGAAGAGGATCGAGGAAGTCTATGAAAAAGCCAACAAATGCAATTTTTATGGTTGGTATCCGGAAACGAAAGAACTTTCCAGATTGGCAGAAAGCATGCCGCAGGAAGCATGGATTCAGTAGTTAAATTAATTTTTAGAGAAAGTAAAGGTGGTCAAAATGTATGATACAGAAAAAATATACCGAATTTTGGTTCGCAGGAAACGCGATAAAAGCATATTCAGAACCACAGTAAAAGAATGCCTTGATTTATTGCAGGAAAAGGAAGAGGTGCAGAAGAAAATTGATGAATTGGACGCAGAAAAGCAGGCGATTCAGAAACGGATTGAAAATACACCTTTATATTTGCTGCA
>Ga0153950_1000492_pt1 | contig 17652 bp, 18 predicted proteins | sample TSNJ034MetaG_FD_104737 | JGI IMG/M metagenome (GOLD analysis project Ga0153950, IMG submission 104737) | Attine ant fungus gardens microbial communities from New Jersey, USA - TSNJ034 MetaG | ecosystem: Host-associated > Fungi > Mycelium > Unclassified | place: USA: New Jersey, Wharton State...
AGCTTCAATCACATAGTATCATATACTAGATTTTTGGTTATGATTAGTATTATTTATTTATTTTCTTTCTTTTCCTTATTATTAATTATTTATCTCCTACTTAATTTGGAGTAGGAGTATCATGTCTCAGACTAGAAGGAGTATTGCATTTCAGGCTGGCTTTCCTCTATTCCAGCTAGGGCATATATATAGAGTAGATACATGGTAGCTATCTAGTCTGTAGATTAATGTCTTAATGTCTATTCTCCTTTGTCTATATTCCTCTTCTCCACTTATATATATTTCTTAAACTCAGACTTTGGACTCCAGTTCTGATGACATCTCCTTATCTCCAAAATTAACAATTACCCACAATAGAAGATTGGGACACAACACATATGTTGAAGCCAAGATCATTCCCCTTTGTTGACTCTGAACTCCTACTCCTTGATATTTATATCTAGGAGTATAAGTATATTCTCTTTGTTATACTAGCTAGTACCCTTCTCCGTGTTCCACACTATCTCAGAGTTATTCTATCAGCTAATTACTACTCCATTCTCTATTCCTGACACATGGTTAAGAAGCTATTTTTCTTTTGTATTTAAGTTGTAAATGTATAGTCTCTTGATTTAGCCTATGCATTAATTGACATAAATATGTTACAGCCTCTTGATCCTACCCAGGCTACAAACTCTGAAGATATTATTTAGAGAATGAGAGACCTGTTCTTAAGAGAGAATATATGTTTAGAGAAAAGAGATAATTGGATTAAGTATGTAGGACTAATTCTATTAGCAACTAGTCTTACATACTGTTTGATACATCTCTTGGGACTAATTGTATATGAGTAAAGAAGTAGGTTGGTAAGGACTTCTGAGTAAAGGATTTATTATCAGGTATTGAACCATATGGTTATAGAAAAAGAGATAAGAGAGATATCAGGAAAAGGATAAATTGGGTACTATATGGGGTGTTGAACCCTTCCATGTGCAACAAAGAATCAGAAGAAGAGAACCACATAAGTTTTTATAAAAGGATGATTTAGATTAATTAGATCATAACAAAATAGGGCCTCTCACAACTCAAAATAACCCTCAGGAGGAAGGTAACTCTTTCTTTTTGCTATATGCTGGAAACCCCTTACGAATTATAGGAGGGAAACAGTTGAGTGGGAAGGTTGCATTATTTGAGTCGAATTGGTTGGTGAGTTCAGTGCGTGGATTTGGCCTAATAGCCATTATTGATGGATGACTAAGCAGCACAGACCTGTGCGCCTAGTGGGAGCCTAGAACCTGGGAAATAAGTCATACAAATAGTCTATATCAGGCAGTGATTTCCCATTGCGCGACATGATAATCGGCATTTGATCTGAGCCCGTATAAAAGATGGTTATCGCAAGATCCTTCCTCAAATTCTTCAGTTCTCGCCCATTCGTCCAAGTGAGTTCACTGTAAAATGATTCATACCCCTTTCACTGCGTTTCTTTCATTACCCAACAGAGGATGTCCACTCAACCTATCTCAAAGGAGGGAAAAATTGATTTTCCCCGCCAAGGAGAAACATTCCAAACATACTATAAGCTTTATGGAAGCATAGCCGAGAGCAAACAAGCTCCTCTGATTGTTCTGCATGGAGGACCAGGTCTCACTCATGACTGTCTTGACGTTCACTCAGCATTGACTGCGAAGTACGACATACCTGTCGTACTTTATGATCAGCTTGGTAATGGCCGGTCTACGCACCTGAAGGAGAAAGCACCGGAGTTTTGGACAATTGATCTGTTCATCGAGGAACTCGAGAACATTATCAAGTATTTTGGTATTCAGGACAGATTTAGTATCCTTGGCCATTCCTGGGGAGGTATTTTAGCCAGCGAGTTTGAGGTCCGCAAACAGCCATCTGGCCTGAAGCGTCTCATCATCGCCAACTCTCTCGCTGCATCTAGCCTCTGGAACAAGTCCAACATGCAACTACTCCAAGAATTCCCACAGGATGTACAGGAGGGTGTAATGGGAGGGATGAAAGATCGGGAGAAGTTCCAGCCCGCACTGCAGAAATTCCATGCAAAGCATGGGTGCATTGTCAAACCAGTCCCTGAGGGCTTTAAGTATACTATGGAGCAGGTCTTCGGTGCTGATGGTGATCCCACAGTAGCAAGTGCTCCGTAGGTTGTTTTTCCAGTGCATAGATGGCTCAACGGTAACCGATATTCATACAGCATCATTCAGAATTGGACAATCATCGATCGTCTTCATCTTGTCCGTGTACCAACTTTCGTCATTAACGGACGCATGGACATCGCTCAAGATTTCGTCGTGGAGCCTTTCTTCGACAAGATTCCGAAGGTGAAATGGGTCACTTTCGAAGCTTCGAGCCACACCCCATTTTACGAAGAGCCTGAAAGGTACATGAAACTCGTCGGAGAATTCCTCACCCGTGAATAAATGTATTCAAGTATGTATTAGGGGATTACTATCCCATCATAGTTCTGGTTGGAATTTATGGATAAAATTGGATGTTGAACTCAGTTCTTTTCCTGAGAAATTGTCCTATGAAGCTATCACCCATGTGATGCTGAAAGTGTTGTCGTGGCAAGTGCTTAGATTCATAGGCTGTCGACGGAGCATGCATCACCTCGATTGCTGAAAATGTTCATCCTCAATCGAAGCAGTCAATCCATAAAACACCAATATCAACCTCGCAAAAAACCTGAGCAAAAAGGTCCATTCTGGGCCAGTGCCGCCAAGTCCCAAAGTGATTCATCTTTTCTCTCTGGATCTTCTAACATCACATATTGATCCTATCTAATTCCTGTGCAGGCGTTTCTGTGAGGGCTATTTAAGCTCCTATCGGACTACATGTTCCTGCGTAAGCACTGCACCTACTGTGAAGAGCGAGGTTACCACGCCCTCTGTGCATTCCTAGTACAGTACAGGAGGTGTTGATTGTAACAAATGTGTGGTCATGAGCGACTCTTTCATTGCTCTTGTCCTTTTATTCAGATATTTTTCCTTTCTCATCTGCACTGCAACTCTGATTGATTCTTGCAAGTTTCAGTTTCAGGATACAAACGACGATACGAAGTTATATCTCAGAGGCTCGAGTATTCGAAGCTGTTCCTTGTATATATGGCGGTAATTCGGAGGTAAAAGTCACCCGAGATATTCACCATGGTTACTGGTGGGACGATCCCTACGTTCTCCATTCCAGTGCCTTCCAAAGACATACATTGACAGTTAAGTCAACAGCGCACTCCGTCGAAGTTCGAATTTGTCAGGTCCGAATGCTGCAATTTCTCCGTCCGTATGATCGAGAGTGGAAGAGTGCAAGTTGAGGAGACTCGCTAGTTGGAAGAATATCATATCAACGTTCCACTGAAAGTGAAAGATGTATATGATTTCAAATCCGTATATGTTTGAGAACTGGTTACAAGCAATCGAGGAATATCAATCAGAGAGCCAAAAGAAACATCTTCGAGTATCGGTGTGCCAGGTTCCAGTCCATTCAAATCAGTCCTTTGACGAGGAAAGATACTACATATCAGAGCGCCAACAATAGAGCTCAACAACAGAGCGAGAGTCTTGTGGTGGTGTCCATGGGCATTGTTTCTCCAGAGACAGTGACCGTAGGAAGATACTACCGAACAGAAAATTTAGTCTTTTTGGCACCCAAAAAATATGAAAAAATCTGGATGAGTATCTCCAGCAATTTAGACCGAATCCAGGCTACCAGAGTCACGATAAACAATTAGTGCAGTGCAATGCTTCCTTCTTGTATTGACCAAGATTTTGACGGAAGCAACCATTCTTTGTTTATGATGGTCATTGCGGTGGTCGGGATAAGACATCTGACAGAGTGAATGAATCAGCTAGGAGAGAGCCGACTTGAGATGATGATACGTTACAGGGCATCGGACTAGATACACAGACACTACACAGACACTGCATCAAAACTGAGTCAGGTTCACATCAGCGGAGTTCGAATTTATGGGAGCAGAGCGAGCGCAGTCGCCATCAGTCTACCAACAACCACTTTATTTCATTAATGCGATTGTCTTTGCTTACGGCTATTGTTGCGAGCGTCACTTTTTGTAAGTCCTCGAGATATGTATCCTGGAATGTCTGACGATTATTTCCAGCTCTGGTCGTCGCCAGTCCACTCCGGGTGGTTGTCCTAACCAACAATCACCCAGAGTTGCCTGCTGTACAGAATCTTCGTTTTGGTCACGCCCTCTCCAATAGTCATGTAGCAAAGATTTCTACCCATAGCCAACCACCTTTGATAGGTTTACAACGATCCAGCCGTCGTCCTTGCGGCAAGCATATCAAGGATAAAATGATCCAATTTTCCAATGCAGTGCGCCATGCATTTGGTCTTCCTCCTATCGAGACCAAAGTCCGCTCTGGTAAAAATGTTCATGGCGGAATGGTCCACATCCTTCCCTTCGTTGGAACTCCTCTCAACTTCATCGAGGCAGAAGAATCTCTTGAGCCTGTCAAGAGTTCCCACATCAAGATCAAGTCTCATCATCACTACCACGGCTACCGCTTCCATCACTGGAAGGGTAATACTTTCGCAATGCGCATACACAATGCACTCATGTCCTTGGGTCCTTGGGAGGGTCGTGCTGTTGCATTCGTTCTCGGTGAGCACTGCTGTCGTCCGTTTTGATCATGGCTTATTTGGTATGATGCAGGATGCGGCATTGGGGTCCTCCTTAGGATGATCTGGGTCTTAACTGTTGTTACCTTCAGGGCTATCAACGGGGAACGCGAAGAAGAGTACACTCGAGTGGCCGTTGTGGAGGAATACGTTGACGCCGAAAATATTGTCGTTCCTCCCCCTACTTATGCCCTCAGTGATGAGAAGGACCAGAACATGGTCAAGGATGTGTCTAATTAGTTGTCCCGGTACGAGTCACTTGACGGGAAATTTTTAATGCAAATAAGAACATAGCTACACTTTCTTAGCTATGGTCTTTTGTTCAGATGTACGGACCCAGAAAGCTGAAATTTATACATATCGTGACTGAACGATCCCATCATTATTGGATACTGGATGACAATCCTCTAACTTATGCACAAACGTGATGCATGTCCGTCGTTTCGCAGATGTCACCGTCTCGTAACATTTCTCAGTCTACAGGATGTTTTCCAGCCAAATTCTGAAGTTAATGACTTGGATTCGAATGTACAAGACTGATATATAGCCTCTTCAATTTTGAGGCCTTGGAAGGCAAACCCTCCTCCTTCCCTAAAGAAAGGAGACTAGTTGCGTTTTATCATTCCATTGATCCCTCCTGTCTTGTTGATGTCCCTTACGACCTACAATTCTCTTCCGCAGTTTTCGCACGGTGGATTCTTTTTTAAACTATACCACAATTGGAACAATTCTATTACGGAGACTTCTAATAAGCATTGGATATAGCTGAGACATCGTGTTTCGTACGATTTTCCTGGACTTAGGCGATGATGAAAAGGCGGACTGTTTTTGGCAGATTTTAGGTGTTCGACAGTAGTCTAACGAGACTATCAATAGAGATTGATGGATGATGATTCGGAACGGACATCCAAAGCACATTGTACTCAACGGTCAGAATTACCAAGACGACGAGAGGAGAAATTAGCGAAAATTTGTTTTCCGTTGGCAGACAGCGTGCCGACAAGTATGCACGTTGCCGACGTCAGGGGTCTAGAAGCCCTTGTTATACGTTTGGTTTTGGCGGCTGACTCAGCCATTTTCGAGCTCCGCCAAGCCGGACCAACCAGTTTGCAAACCAGACTGAAATTAATATTCTCTTCCTGTCCACCACAGCTATTCTTTCGCCCGCTCGCCGTTCTCCTAAGACGCTGAGGCTGTCTTATAGGCTCCTACCCGTTCTGGCGAATAATCCACTCATTTACAACCCCTCTATCCAACCCAGATGCTCTACCTCACCTCAGATGATTTTCCGATATGTAAGTTTTCTCTTTTCTACCCTCGCTTCCCTGACGGACGTCTTCTAGTTGTGCCTTTTGGTGTCATTGGGTATGATCTTACTGCTTACCTTTGCACGGATATTTTGCTGACAGCCACTCAGCTTCTACCGTTATCTATGGTTCCTTATACGCATGGCGGCGGCTTGGACCTACCGTCCAATTCCTCTTCCAGAAAATCCAACCTACATTGCCTCTGAAGATGTAACGATCATTGTTCCCACTATTGATGCTGGTGAGGAGTTCAAGGAGGCCGCCAACAGTTGGCTTGTCGGCAAGCCAAAAGAAATCCTGATAATCACCGAGGAAAAAATGTTAGGGCCTCTTCAAGACCTTGCCAATCAAGTTGATCCAGAGCGCATTCGTGTTCTCACCGTTCCTTTTGCCAATAAGCGTCTTCAGATGAGCCATGGCATTAAGAATTGCACAACTGATATCATCGTTTTTGCCGACGATGATGCTATCTGGCCGCCTACTCTTCTTCCATATGTACTCGCCTGTTTTGAGGACCAGAAGGTTGGTGGTGTTGGAACAAGTCAGCGCGTCCAACCCGTCGGGGATAGAATGACTGTTTGGGAGGTTTTGGCGGCCTTCAGACTCACCATTCGAAACATTGAAATAGCCTGTTCAACACACATTGATGGTGGCATTCCCTGTCTTTCTGGACGGACGGCTGCCTATCGTACTGTCATCCTCAAGGACCCTGAATTTCTATATGGATTTACTCATGACTACTGGCTTGGAAAATATCAACTCAATTCTGGCGATGACAAATTTTTGACACGTTGGATGGTCAGCCATGGTTGGAGCACGTACGTGCAGTGTTGCAAGGAAGCAGAACTCTTGAGTACCATGAAGCCAAACTGGCGCTTCTTAAAGCAAGTACTTCGATGGACCCGCAATACCTGGCGGTCAGATATGAGGAGTTTGTTTACGGAGAGATATGTTTGGACTTCACATCCATATGTGGCTTACACCATGGTTGGGGTTTTCTGCAAGTCTCCATTACTGTACTCAAGCTTCTTTTAGGTTGACAAACTTTTCAACCCATTCACGCTTCTGGTTGGTCCTTGTCTTGTCTCGTACTTGATTTATAAGAGCACAATCCCCGTCGAACAAGGCGGCTACCATCTGCCCTGGTGGTAAGCAAGTATGCTTGCGCTCTGTGACATCGCGAGTGACTCTTGTCTTCTAAGGAATATCATCTTATCATATATGGTTTGGCTCACTGCGACTCGCTCAGCCAAGCTTCTACCGCACCTTTGGAAACGACCACAAGACATCATTTACGTCCCTGCATTTATTCTATTCGGCTATTATTTCGCAATCATGAAACTTTACGCGCTCTGCACACTACATGAGGTATGCTATCACAGTATCATCCGTTCCAAATTAACTCGTGTTATAAGACTGGTTGGGGAACTCGTGCCGGCATTGGTGACGTTTCTGTTGCGACTGCAGCCATTGACAACAATGAGAAGGCCGCTGGTAGTGCTGCTCTCTACCAGCAACGTCCTGAGCCTTTTAATAACTCGCAAATCCCTCTCTCACCTTTCCGAGATCAGGCGACACCATCTCCATACCAGGATGATCCGTCACAAACACCAGTCTATATGGCGCGAGTAGGTGGGATTCGAAGAGGTGAGGAAGGAGCAGAAATGCAAGTTGGTTTTGCCCGGTAAGGAGGGGCATGTGCTCCGGAGAGCAAGAGGACTGAGTGGCATCTGCATGACTCAATTGGAAATGATTTGACTGGTATGGATGATTTAGATGAGAATAATAGAATCATGGACGGGGAGGATATCAGTGGGTCATAATTTTCTGTTTCTTTTACACATCTTCTTATCGAGTGGACTGCATGTGATGCCGTGTCTTCATCCTTCGTGGTCAAATGTCTTGCGCTTTTTTGAACTCTGGTGTTATGACCCTCTTTTTCTTCTCTCAAAGTTTTGAAGTTCTTTTAATTTTATCGAAGCCTTCCATGCATGATGACTATCCCTTTTTCATTTCACTGTCTCTGCATATATACCATCTGTTCAAGGCCTATCTTCCCACCTCTCAAGAATCATCTTCCTCCGCTGTTATCTTTTGCGCCTCAATTCACTTGGCTGTTACCCTGACTTTTTTTTTAATCGTACACAATCATGTAGGCTCATGGATTATCTTATACGTACACCAAATCATCTTTACTATTTGCACTCACTCTATCTTGGTTCTTGTGCTCCAGCTTTGTGCTTTATCTCCCAAAGAGGGTCATTGTTGGCAGGGACTTGCTTCTCCTTTTCTCAGGTACTATTGTATCATAGCATGGCATACTGGATGCTTTCGATGATATTGACTAGAGCAGATTCACTTCTCCTAGGTGTTGCCTCGGCTAGCATTTCTGGCACAGCGGCAGTAGGGACTGTCCTGTTGACTTGGGGTTCACAATTGGTTCTACGTCTAGAAGCTACAGTGTTCATAGTGTTCATAGATGTGTTTCCAGGGCTCTGTGGCTGACGTCATTGGAGAAACTGAACGAGTAAAGTATGCCAGATAAGTATTAATGGAAGTTTTGAAGTATGGTCATTGTTGGAGCATGATATTCATACTGGTCAGTCGTTCAATAGAGTAGTAAGCTCTATTTCAGAGGTACCCAAATACAACTCGTGGGTAGCTGACTGGGCGATCTGGCTCAGTCGGTTTATATTTGGTGGTCCGCAGTCCTTGTTCCGTTGATGATTGTGGGTCTCATGGTCTGTACTCGTGATACAGAGCTGCTATCATGTAACGATGCGCAATCTTTGCGCAATTTTTTTGCTCTTACTAATGATATGCTCGTCATCGTGCGGAAGTAGTCGGAGTTCCTCAACCTTAAAGTAGTCGGTGGCTTTGAGAGTGAGTGTAGTGAAGGAATTGTCAGATGAAATGACGAAATGCTTGAACTTTACATCATTAGTTACCATGGGCATTTCTGTTGCCAGGATGTTGATGGTTCCGGGAGTTGTCGATGTGAGTTGCCAGTTGCCTGACGACTCACTTGTACGGTTGCCGACGGTCGACAATTGTTGTCAGAAGTGCAACCAATGCTTGCTGAGACAATGGGGTGCTGCCAAGTCATACTCCACATGTAGTAGTTTGTAGTAAAATATTCTGGATGGCATCCTGTAGCTATGTAAATTATTTTCAAGTAAAAAAGGTACTGTGATAGCAAAACCCTCAAGAACAGTAGGAGGCGAGCTGTTGTCTGTCATCACTTTGTGATTCTGATGGCTTTCCAAATATTTGCCGCAAGTTGGAATTTCCACAAGAGTGGGTCTTGCCTCTGACTATTCTTGAAGGTTCTCATATCAGTTTTAAATTACCTAGGATGCCATCCAGGCCATCTGATCGTATATTCTTATTCTTCAATGTCTACCAATATGGTCTATTGGATGTGGAGTGTGTTATGACATCTGACATCAATTTCCAGTCAGCAACCGTACAATTTTCAACCTGCTAAGCTTTGTCACTGACTTCTATACCCTACAAGTCATGGGTATTGTAAGTGGTTTCTTTGTTTTGACGTCCCGATTATTGGAAGTGGCTGTTATGGTAGCCATGTGGCAGAAGCTTCACAAAGTCCTTTTAAGACTAGATGGTGTCATGAATGTAGATTTGCTGGATAGTTTCACTTTCACAGAGGTAACAGTAATCAATGTTAAGAAAGATTTGGGAGAGACTGAATTTAGCTACCTATATTCTGAGAACAAGCTGTTTGACTCTATGAGGAGTCAAATTAGGACAAAGAGGAATGGCTAGTTAGAAGTTGTACTATCTAGTACATGGCTTTTCATTAAGAGCACTTAATATTCGATGTCTTATTGAATACACAGGTGACAACAAAAACTCTTGACGCCCGACAGCGGGCGCAAGTCCTGCCTATCCTTCCTCAGGGGTCACGATAAGCTGAAAAGTGGTATTCAAAGATTACGCATCATATCACTTATGATCTGTCTTGCATAGCAGTCTATTCCGACCCTACTGCAAACACAGGCCATTGCACATTTTCGATCATGTTACTTGAGAAACGTCTGTTGTGGCACCCATGGCACGACAGTAAGTTTATCGTTGGAGGAGGCTCACAAATTGTACTCTATGAATGGGCAACGGAGTATCCGAGGATCAGACACACCACTTCACAGCAGGATTTATATCAGATGAAGGTACTTGAACATTCGTTGAAATCTCTTTCACTCTTTCAAGATACGGAATACTGACGTTGCCTTTTACCAGTGTTTTACGTGGTCCCCAGATCCGACTCTTGATGATCTCTTAGCTGTTGGATTCAATTCCGGAAGAGTTGATCTCATCAGGCTCGAGGCGGCCAGGCAGACGCGAGGTGAAAGACTGACAAGTGGGCCCTGTGTATCACTGGGGGTTCGCAACTCGCGTAGTTGCAATTCAGTAGCATTTTGTGGTCAAGACACCACCAAATTAATTGCTGGTCTGGACAAGGTACGCGGCGACAGTAGTCTCTTGATATGGGATATTACGACTGCCATTCCCCTCCTTGCTTTGGACCCCCCACCATCACAAGATGTTACATTATCTACAAATCCACCTCGATTACGGGTGTCCACGCATCAAATGATCGAACATAACCCTCTCAATGATCCTCCCATTGTTCAGCATTACGCCCCCCAGGAGATTGTATCATGCCTTACCTTTCTTCCCAACACGGCCCATCTTGTTCTTGCGGGGATTTCATATCGCTGGCTCCGATTATTCGACCTTAGAAGTCCAGCCTCACATGTCCTGAGCGTTCCTGGGAAGATTCAGGCTATTGCAACTGATCCATTCGATCAGTACCGCATCGCGTCTATCGGTGACAATATCATATCAATCTGGGATACTCGTAAGTTAACACCGTCCCTGATGTTCTCCGAAAGAGATGCAGCTGCGGATAACGCAAGCTTGCGAGTGGGTTCGGCGTTCAGCACAATGGAGTTTTCAAGCACGAGACGGGGATGCCTAGCAACATTAGAGAAAGATTCCGCCTATGTTCGCTTCTGGGATCTAGTCAATACGACTGGTCCTTCCGAGAGGATTGTTGGTAGCCTTCCTAAAGAATCAGGGAAAGGTCTGGTCAAACGATTATGGTCGGCTACGCTTCCATGGCAAACCGGAAGTTCACAACAGGGAATTTCTTCAACTGAACCTGCCACGTCATCTTTGGTCCTCACCAATACTCGAAGAAGTGAGTCATCGGTCCATCCAGTCTTACATTCAATCTCAATATACTTTTCAGCCAAAACATTTGCCAAGTCTCTCACCTCTTTTGCATTAGCGCCAGAGTCTGCATTATCTCATCCTCTGACGAGCAACGTGATGGTGGTCAATAAAGATGGTGATCTGGAGATGTATGCCCTTCATGATGCGCCCAAACAGTCTACCTGGAGTGCCCGTGGAGATCTGATCTTTGGGTCGGGTGTTAGTCTCAGAACAATACCTAGTGTACTTGATTCCGTAGGTGACCATGACCGAGGTCCTCATTCACGTTCTGCACAACCTCGCGATGACTCATCGATCCGGGGTCGCCATCTAAAATCAGAATCCCTTCCGCCTGTTGCCCCTTTCGGACGTAGGGATGAGACAAGTTTCTCTGTGCTCTCCAATATAGTGCCTGCTGCATCAACAGGGCTTGCAGCTACTCGACCTCAGCGAGGGAGGACTTATCCCCCTTCGGCTCTGAGAAAGTATCATCGTGCTCAAGAATCATTAGACCAGCATCAAACTTCGCAGAGCTTGGCGCGGCAAGTCCCGTTGCTCGGAAAGCTATTACCATCGAGTGGAGAGTATGGGTCAATTGGAGAAAAAGTAGGATCAGAAAAGGTGAGGAAGAGGCTGAAGTCGAGGGATGCGAAGAGCAGGGAATTTGTCAAGACCGTTGAAGGCGATATTTCTATCCTTATGCGAAGAAGGGCAATTCTTGGATACGGGCTAGGTCGAGTGAGTAATACCCAGTGTGATGCGTACGACACCTCAATGACGACTACGTAGTCCCAGCACAATATGTTGATCACTCGCGGGGAATACGATCCTTGTAATGTCAACCTTCAGGCTCTCTCAGATCTATGGGCGTGGATATCTCGTATGTTGGTTCTATCGATGACTTTTTTTCTATCTTTACCGGATGATAGATTCTCAACAGCTTCTGTGTGTGCCCACGGCCCGTGTCAATGGTTATGATTTTGCCCACCAAGGCATTTTGGGAGTCTGGGAGGGTTTATCTCCGATGCAGTCTCGAGGAGAAACAACACCAACTGTCGCTGCGCGGCCGCTAAATGAGTTAGAAAATCAAGGCTTTTTGGGACAATCAAGACGGTCGCGAAGGAGTTATTCTCAGACACAGATGGAAGATGGCCAGACAGCTTTCCGAATTGCATTGTTTGATATAGAAAGCAGAAATTCTGGAGAACGATCCACGTGGAAACCTGTTGTAAACACCGCGAGGCTTGTGCAGAGACGAGTTGCGATGAAACTTTGTGGGTGGAGCTTGAAGGAGGATGAATTAGGTGCAGCGATTGCGAGGTTGGTCGAACTTGGTTAATGGATTAAAATAATTCACTGATCGATATTTCTCGAAGATGGGAGCAGGAAGGCCAAAATACAAGGGCTGCGGCGTGGTTAGTGTTCACAAGGCAATTCTCAAAAGCCCTAGAAACGCTCCTCAAGAGTAATGGTATGATGAGTCCACATCAATTATTATTCATATATGACCTTGATCCATGTTAACTAGATATGTCTCACAAGATGATGTCTGGTACAATTGCGGCGCTGATACCCCACGCAACTGGAGGCAGTTCGCATAGGAATCACGAGCTACGGGAACACTGCGAGCGTCTTGCCAAGGATATGAAAGACCCTTACTTCTGTGCTATCATAACCTACCTCGCTGTGGGTGATTGGGCTGATGTTCTTGAAGAAGAGAATATCCCTCTTCGTGAACGTCTCGCAATTGCCCTGCAATTTCTCGATGACAAGGCTCTTACCATCTACTTACGCCACATCACTGAGCTTGCCATAGTCAAAGGCAGCATCGATAGTCTCATCGTTACAGGCCTCACAAACCGAGGTATGAATATTTTGCAAAGTTATATAAACAACACAGGCGATGTGCAAACAGCTGCGATCTTGGGATCGTATGTCAGTCCTCACAAAATTCGAGATTCGAGGGTCATTAGATGGTTGGAAACTTATCGCGATATGTTGGACAGGTTCAAGTTGCATACTCCTAGAGTGTTGTTTGATATTGAGAGGGGCCAGATTCTGACGGAGGCGATGCAAAATGGTGACATACCACCCATGGAGCTTGTTCCTAAGCAGGTGATGATTAGGTGTAATTATTGCGGTGAGCCAGTTGCTTCAGAAGAGGAACTGGGATTAGTTGGACAGGCTAAGTGGAGGGTGCGCAAATTTTCGCTATTTCTGGCATGAGTCTGTCTGATTGTAGGTCGGTATCCAGCCGACTACGTGCTCAAATTGTCATAGAGCTTTGCCAAGGTGCTCGGTATGTTTGCTCACATTGAGTATTGTCCCAGATACCACACCAGAAATCGATGTCTCATTTGCGCAACAAAAAGGTCATTCTTCTATCTTGATCAGCCTCAGCATCAGATTGACTTTCGCCTTTAGATGATGCAATGGTGATTTGCCAGATGTGCAGACATGGTGGGCATGCCTCACATCTGATGGATTGGTTTTTTGGCGAAAACAATAATTCAAGAGGTATTTGTCCGGTGGCAGATTGTGACTGTAGGTGTGCTGAGGAATTCTGATTTTGCGGGTGTCATGTCAGTCCTGAACTACGACTGCTTATGACAGCTAATAACTTCAGTAGGTAATCTAGAGCCTTCCATATCCTAGAATGGCACCAGAACTTGTTGCTAAAACGAGCGACTCGCTTTACAAGAGAAAGCTGCTTCAATTAGTAAAACGAGGGAGAGATATAACAGAACAGGTCTTGACATACCGATCCACCTTTCTCCTGTTCGGAACGAAATCTTTCTGCGCGATCCCACAAATTTGCCCCCTCTCTTGTGATGTTTTTCCGGTGCCCAGTATGTGGATCTGACCAGTCCATGCTTGGAAAAAAAACCAGTCGTTGATTACCGAGGACTGGTTCAAACTCGAGAGCGGAGCTGAAATCACGATCTTGGCTCATAACAATCAAAGCTCGCAGTTTCGGGCAACGTCCAAGGATCTCGTCCATCACATTAAAGAGATAACAATGGTCGTATCCCCACAAATATCCGAGGGCGAGATACGCCAGCGAGGGTAGTTTGGAGATCCCTTCCCAGTCCAGATCAATACTACTGCTGTGTCGAGGTGGATTAACGATTTCTAGGTGAGTGAGTTGTGGGTAATCTTGCGGGTGAAATTCAGATGCCTCTGGGTTATATCCCCAAAGCGTCTCAATTTTAATTGAGAGGCACCGCAGAGTATGGGTCGGTAGGATTAAGTGCATCCCTGGTATACCAGGATGGGGATCGACCCAACATTCGACGGTCAATGCGCCTGTGCACGCGGACAATATATCGCAAGCGTCGTCTGTTCCGACGATGCTTGCAATATGTAGATGCTTGACGTATTTGCCGAAGAAGGAACGTGGTCGACTTCGAAATGTGCGGATGAATGATTGGATTGACGTCAAGGGGAAGCTGAGGATGACAGTTCTGTATATGATGGGTTCAATCCTATAGATTGAATATTAATGCAGTCTGGGGACATTGGGTGATGAGGTGTGTACCAGGATTGAGTATGACTGGAAACTAAGGCAAGCCTTGGAGCACACTCAGGATACGCTTGCGCAGCGAGTTCAAAAATTTCTTGCTGCAATTCATAGGGTAGGAATGGCGTCATGAATAAAGGAGTTTTCCGTGGATGTATGGAAAGCGGTTTCCTTGAGGCGGAGTCATGTAAGACATTTCTAGGTGGTGGATCTCTAGGATGATGAATCATGGAAGCTGCTTTGCTGTCGTCTCGTCATGGTGCTGTTGAAGAGTACTGGTTGATCCTTCAAGCTGACGGCTTCGAAGTCCAGAGTAACTTCAGAAAGGGGCTACCGTATGAGTGAGAACTGATTTCTATTTTTAACATAAAATAGACGTGACAAAGACGTGACCCGACTTCCTAAATTACCGACTGGAAAAAGTTGGATGCAGAGGCTTATCTTTTCATCTCCCCGCCATCTTTTGCGTTTTCAGTCACATTTATTTCGCCCTTTACGACAACTTAGAACAATGTCTTCAGATCATCCAGCTGGTACACACAAAGATCCTCTCACCGGGGAAATAATTTCTAAGCAGTAAGCGACTGCATGAGTCTTTTCTGCTCAATTGATCGAGGACGATCTACAGGGAATTAAAACGTCGTGAAGCCAGGCGTGCTAAAGAAGCCCGCAAGGCAGAGAAGGCAGCAACTGCACTTCAAAACGATGCTAAGCCGAAGGATGAGGTCAAGCCTAGCGAGGATGACCTTAATCCCAATGTACGTGCGCAGTAGTTAATTGCCTTGTTGATTGCAACCTGAAACCCGAGGTTTTTTTTAGCAATACTACGAACTTCGTTCGAGACAAATTCTTCAACTCAAGCAGACACAAAGTCCAAATCCGTATCCTCATAAATTTCATGTCACGTTGTCGATTTCAGACTACATTGACAAATTCGGTCCTGAGGGCGTCGTTGCTCCTGGTACTAAGCTAGAGGGAACAAAGGTCAGTCTGGCAGGACGAATTCACAATATTCGTGCCAGTGGTGCCAAGCTCAAATTCTATGACTTGCACGGGGAAGGAAAGAAGGTTCAAATCATGGCAACTCAGCAGTATGTCCAGTATCAGCGTCTTCCCGATCAGTTCTCAAAATATCCAGGGATGCTGACGAGCCCCAAAAATTTGTTGAGACTCATGATCTTTTCCGTCGCGGTGATATCGTAGGCGTCGTCGGTGTTCCTTCAAGAACCAAGAAGGGAGAACTCAGTATATCACCTAGCTCCATGGTCCTTCTTGCCCCCAACTTGCATCAACTTCCGTCGAGTCATTTCGGCCTCAAGGATCAAGAAACGCGTTACCGCAAGCGTTATCTCGACCTCATCCTCAACGAAAACTCTCGCAATATCTTCATTAAGCGCTCGAAGGTCATTAATCACATCCGCCGTTTCCTCGATGAACTTGGTTTCATGGAAGTTGAAACGCCTATCACTTCTCTGCTCGCCGGCGGTGCCACCGCTAAGCCATTCATTACCTACCATAATGACCTTGATCTTGATCTCTACCTTCGAATTGCCCCTGAGCTCTACCTCAAGGAGTTGGTGGTTGGTGGCCTCGACCGCGTATATGAAATTGGACGTGTGTTCCGAAATGAAGGTATCGACCTCACGCACAACCCAGAATTTACTATCTGCGAGTTTTATATGGCCTATGCGGATGCTGAAGACCTCATGGACATTACCGAAGCGTTAATTGAGGGTCTTGTCAAGTATCTAACGGGCGGTTCGACCAAGTTAATATACCACCCTGACGGGAACAAGGGTCAGCCCGGTGCCAGGCAATTTGAACTAGATTTTGCGCGTCCTTGGAAGCGCTATGATATGATTACGACATTAGAAGAGAAGCTGGAAGCCAAGTTCCCTCTTGGTGACCAATTGCACGCGGATGAAGCTAACGGATTTTTGAAGAACCTCTTGGAGAAGGTATGTCAATTACATCACCCTGGATTATTTGGATTGTTTATATGGTTTTACAGCACAGCGTAGAGTGTAGCGAGCCCAGAACCAATGCGCGTATGCTTGATAAGCTCGTTGGTGAATACATTGAACCGCTTTGCATCTCACCTGCATTCATTAGTATGTACTATCACTCATTAACAGCACCACGCTTACTCTGTCATTTGATAGCTGGTCATCCACAAGTAATGTCCCCACTTGCCAAGTGGCACCGCTCTCGTCCAGGCCTCTGTGAACGTTTTGAAGGTTTTATGTGTGGCAAAGAGTTCTGTAATGCCTATACTGAATTGAATGACCCGTTTGAACAGAGGCTGCGGTTTGAAGAACAGGTAAAAATGGAGTGCATATGTTATACTATGCTCAAATGTGATTTTGATAGTTGAGGCAAAAGGAACAAGGTGACGAAGAAGCCCAAGGTATTGACGAAACTTACATCGATGCTCTTGAACATGCCCTGCCACCCACGGGTGGATGGGGTATCGGCATCGACCGTCTGGTCATGTTCTTGACGGACTCAGCAAGTGAGTGTCTTATCGTTTACAGGTTGAATTGTCAGTTCAACAGTTTTCATAGATATCAAAGAGGTCTTGTTATTCCCAGCTATGAAACCCATCGAGAACCCGCCTGCTGTTCCCGGTAGCCATCCTATTCCCCCATCTAGCCAAGTTTAAGTGAAATGTAAGTGAAACCAATGTTTTTTAAGTGTCAAGAATGGATAATGCTTTCTGCTAGGTTAGTTGAAGTAGATTATGCCTTTCGACGTATGGCAACGGCAAAGACATTCCATTTCAATCATGAATCATGAATCTCGAGTGCATTTGACGAAATTCAGGGCATTTACTGGAAGCCAATATTACTGAGACAAAATTTTGAATGTTTGCAATAATGTTAGATGGTAGCGGCAACAAGATGTTTTCCAACATTGGTACTGTCAAGGATCATAGAGAAGATC
>Ga0153950_1000493_pt1 | contig 17648 bp, 21 predicted proteins | sample TSNJ034MetaG_FD_104737 | JGI IMG/M metagenome (GOLD analysis project Ga0153950, IMG submission 104737) | Attine ant fungus gardens microbial communities from New Jersey, USA - TSNJ034 MetaG | ecosystem: Host-associated > Fungi > Mycelium > Unclassified | place: USA: New Jersey, Wharton State...
AGGATTTTCCTCAAAACCAAATGTTGCGTTTGAGTGTAAAGCTGTTTGCATGGGAAACAGAATAGCATATGCGCCGCCACAAAACGCCTTGTTTGGAGTATTAAGCCCTTCACAAATAAAAATATCTCCTTCTTTATATCCACAAGCACAATATCCTGTTACTTTTTCTACTTCGATTTCAAATCTTTTCATTACCAGATCCTTCTTTCTTCGCTTTGCCGCTTCATGACGAATTTACACAAATATTAATCTGGTATGTACCATCCGTTTCACTGCCGACGATACAATTATTGTACCGCTTTCAAAACAGAAAAACAAGGGAGCGGCACGCCCGATCCATCTGTCTGCGTCGTGAGGTGACACGGATGTTAAAAAGGCCCCCCAGCAATGGAGGGCCGAAAGAGAAACGAGCGACAGACTTAGTTCTATCTTGACAATGCCTAAAGCGTTGTATATAATAAAAATAGAGGGTAGGCCGCAAAACGGCTACGCCTAGAATATTTGGTTACAAAGCAACCGCTTTATCTTGACGGAGGAGCGGTTACTTTGCGTTTATCGCGTTTATCGTAAGTGCTGAACACGTTATAAGTAACGCTGCTATCAAAGCAGATACAGCAACTATATATTTCACGCTTTTCCACATTGGCCTCACCTCCTTTCGGAGGCTGGGCGTAACCGTCCACAAACTACCCTCTGCGAAAATCTTACAGTACAACAAGTAAAAAGTCAAGTATAGCTGATATAGCTGATACTCCGCTTGCCTCCCCAAAATTAGAGAGGCCAATTTACTTGTGCTTTTTCATGGTTTCGATCAGCAGCCTGGAGGATGACTCGACGCTGTGCGAATTGAAGTAATGCGTTTCGATCCGGGCGGCTCTGGCGTCGTTCACAATCCGATAGTACATGATGTGGGAGATATACCCGGACTGAATCCAGATACAGGGCGCCCGGCGCAGGATGCCGGAATCGTACCGGTTGGACACCGGGAGAAACCGCACCGTGGGGAACCGCTCCTGCATCCTGTTCAGCCATTGATCGTAGCCACCGAAACAGATAATGCCCTCGGGCAAATCGGTGTAGGGATAATTGGCCGGCTCGTCCTCCTGCGGCGTATCCGGTGCGTCGTGTTCGGACATCAGCGCGTAGACCGTTTCCCGCAGCTCGGCAAGCTCCCGGAGATCCCGCTGATGGTCCTGTATTTCCTCCTCCTGGCTTTTGACTTTTTTCCGCAGGCCGGACAATTCGGCGGTCAGGGCGCGCTCGTTATTGGCGGTGGTACGCAGTTTGTCCTTCAAATGCTGCTTTTCGCTTTCCAACGCGGAAAGCTTCTGCCGCTGTTCGGAGAGGCGTTCATCCGGGGGAGGCTCCGCCGCCTTCCGTTCCCTGTATTCCGTCAGCTCCCGCTGGGCTAGTCCCAGCTTGTCCCGCAGGCTGTTCATACCCGCTACAAAGGATTTGATTGCAAGAAACAGAACAAGTAAATCCGCCTCTGAGAGATCGGTGTTTTCCATGATTTCAAGAAGGGATTGCAGCTCTTTATCCAGAAGCGGCGTCGTTTCCAGTGTCTTAATAATGTCGGCCGGCCCGCCTGCTATGGCTAACAGACGGTTCAACAGGCGAAAAGTGCCCATATCGAAATAGGTGTTACACTGGATTTGCAGGCAGGGCGCCAGCTTGCCGTTAAGGGAGGTCATAAGCTCCCGGGCACGCCGTTTTACCTCCTTGTCAAAGGTTGTGCCGCAGTGCTCCGGCATAAGGCCCTCGCTCATGGAGAGCGCATCTATTGCCGCCCTTGCCAGTAAACCGTCCGGCATGGATAAATCCTTGCCGATGGCCTTGAACAGCCAGAACATCACGCAAAACAGATAGAGAGTGTCGGAGGTTATTTTTTCAGGCCCCGGTTCCGTTTTGCTATGAATGAGCCGGAAAAAAATATTTTTCATATCCGTCGTATCTCCGGCAGCCTTGCAAGTGCTGTAAACCCGCGGATATGCGCTGCGAACAACCGACAGGGTTTTTTCGGGATATTCGCCGTCTTTGGTTTCCTCACTGTACAGAGTCAGCAGCGATACCACGCAATGGTCCACATCCGGGTTATTTGTGCCATACCGGGCGGTGTATGCAACTACCCGCTGATCCTTCTCCGCCGTCCGGAACAGGTGGGGATACTCCGTTTCAAGCTGTTCGGTCTTTTTTCGCGCGCGCTCGGACAGTGCCGTCGCAAAGAACACGGCGAAATAGAAGCTGTCCATTTCAAGCAGCTTTCGTATCGCCTGTTTGGACTGTTCCTCGTATTCCCGAAGTGTCTCCTGTTGTTTGTAGTAGAATTGCTTTGGGTCCATGTCCAGGTTTAGGTCAATATCCAAATTGCCCATGCCGGGCATAAGTACATTGCGGTAATCCATGTTGTCACCTTCCTTATTTATGACGAATGATAATTTGTAAAGCGACGGCTTCATATATATACATAGCACGGCCCTTGTCTTGCTTCCTGGCATCTGATTTTTCACTACACAATTTACGACAAAAAAAATCGCCTTCAAATGAAGACGATAAAGATGCTTTTGTCATAAGCTGTCCATTTCTATTTCAATAAGCCGCGAAACCATTAACGATTTCGCGGCTTATTGCTGGTGGAGATGAAGGGGGTTGAACCCTCGACCCCCGCATTGCGAACGCGGTGCTCTCCCACTGAGCTACATCCCCATATTTATGCGGTTTTTCGAGATGCAACTCATAAGAAAACCGCACGATTGTTTTTTGCTATTGGCCTTGCGTTACTGGACCGCTTGCCCTCCCAGCTGAGCTACGGGCCCGAATTGTATTGCGAACATGGTGGGGGATCAAAGTTGCTAGAGGCCCTCAAAATACCGCGCCATTTACTTACAACGGTACGCTCCCAGCTGAGCTATAGGCCCACACATGAAAGGAACCCGACGGCTCCTTTGTTTATAAATATGATGTTTACTGCCGACCTCCGCATTGCGAACGCAACGCTCTTCCAGCTGAGCCGCGAATCCCTTGCAATATCCGATAAGAGTATAGCACAGCCTATTTGAAAATGCAACCCTCAAGCTCCAACAATCCACGATAAACGCATGAATGTGATTCCCAAACAAATATCGGATATAAAATTTTTACAAGCATTACAAATTGAGAATGCGTTCCAAATGCTTTTCAGAGTTGGTGCCAATTGCAAAGCGCTTCATTTTAAGACTCTCAGTGCGGAACGCTCTTGTCAACGTCCTGCCGCCAGTGTGCGTGGCATAAAAGCAGATTTACCGGCGCCATGTCGGCCCCCCGATCCGCGTTTTTTCCGAAAAGCCGGATTTGCCGACAAGCTGTCCACGCCGCCGGAAACTTCCACTGTGACAGTGCGCTGATTATGCAGCACACCGCAAAGGTCGGCGATCACTTGCTTGGCATACTTTTGTGGAACCTCAAAGAATGAAAATTTCTCATAGATAGAAATCTGACCGATTTGTTTTACCAGAATGTCACTGTGCGTGCTAATCAGAGCCAACATCTTCTTGGGGGTAAGATTGTCCTTGGTTCCAAGTGAGATAAACATTCGCGCCGTGCTGCTATTTTTAGCAGTCTCCATTTCAGCGCGCCTACTTGGGGCCGGTTTTTCTTTAGTGGTGATAACGGGTTTTTCAAATTCCAGCTGTGTCTTCGAAATGTCAATGGAGGCTGGCAGAATCGTTGTCTTCGTCAGGGACATAATCTCGCGTAATTTTTGCCGTTCTTTTGGATAGATGAACGTATACGCAACGCCGGTTTTATCGGCGCGTCCGGTTCGGCCAATGCGGTGGACGTAGCTGTCTGCTTCCTGCGGGATGTCATAGTTGATGACCGCATCGATATTCGTAACGTCAATGCCTCTGGCCGCAACGTCCGTCGCAACAAGCACCTCCGTCTGTCCGCGCCGGAATTTATTCATCGCCAAATCGCGTTGGCGCTGGCGCAGATCACCATGCAGTGCCTCGGCTTTGAATCCGCCCTGCGAAAGCTTGCCGGCCAACTCATCGGCCATGGATTTTGTTCCCACAAACACAAGTGAAAGGTAAAATTGTTTTTCCCGCAGCAGATTGATTAAAGCGGGCGTTTTTGTTTTGCCGCGAATCTCGGTATAAAATTGCTCGACGCTGTCAACAGTTAGGGCTTCCTGCCGAATTTGGATCGGGACAGCGTCTTTCTGATATGTCTTTGCAATTTGCTTGATTTCTACGGAAAGCGTGGCTGAAAACAGTGCGGTCTGGCGCTCGGCGGGAACGGTTTCCAAAATAGTGTTCAAATCATCACGGAAGCCCATGTCCAGCATGCGGTCCGCTTCGTCAAGTACGACAATTTTAAGGGCGCTGATCTTGATGGAACCGCGCCGGAGGTGATCCATCATGCGGCCGGGAGTCGCCACAACGATCTGGGGATTTCTGCGTAGCGAGGCGAATTGTTTTTCAATGCGCTCACCTCCATAAATCGCCGCAATTTTAACGCTTGGGTTGAACTGCGCCAGCTTTTGCAACACTGTGGATGTCTGCACGGTCAGCTCACGGGTGGGGCACAAAATCAATGCCTGGATGCCCCGGCTGCCCGTATCTACGCTTTCAATCACAGGAACGCCGAACGCACAGGTTTTTCCGGTACCGGTGGGCGCTTGCACCGTGACATCGCGGCCCTGCAACAGCGGCGGGATCGCCTTTCCCTGCACGGGAGTCGTTTCCGCGAATCCCATTTTGTCAAGGCCTCTAAGAATGTTCTTGGATAAACCAAGCTCTTTAAATAAAATATTCTCCATGTTCTCCTAATTTCTTTATAAATTTTTTATTATGCCTGCTGTAATACAGGCTATTCGTCGAAAGTGGTGTGCTGCTCAGCCGGATCGCTGGGAGTAAGCCCCATTGCACGGTGTTGTTCTCCTTAGCCGTACTAAATTTTAATTATACACGTTTAGAATGAAATAAGCAAGCACTTGACAAATATTTGCTAAGAATCTGTGTACAATAAATTTCAAAAAGACGACAACTCTTTAAGGCCCCGTTAAGGAACGAATATATAGAAAGTAAGTAAGCTTTATTCCGGTCGCGGGGTATCCGGATATCCACTTCGCCCAGCTGTGTGTTCACTGTCTTTTTCGAGTACCCGTTCCGACAGTTTTTTGACAAATCTGTTTCGCCATCATCCGAAACGCGCCCGCTTTTTTCGCAGCCTACTCAGCGCCGGCGAAGTGCTCGTCGAACAGGTTGTATTTGCGGGTATACTCTTTTGACTCCTCGTCCCGCACAACGGTGGCGCGGTTGCTCTCCAGAAGCTCCACCAGGTCATAGACATCGATCCAGATCTCCACGTCGGCGTCTTTCTGGCTCTCGTCGAAGATCAGCTGCATTCCGAAGTGCAGGTGCGGCACTTTCATGTTATTTACATTTTCGGTGCTGGAGTAACCGGTCATACCCAGATACCCGATTACCTCGCCGGCCTGCACCTTGGAGCCCGCCTCCAGGTCGGCGGCGAAAGGCCGGTCCTTGCGCAGATGGGCGTAGTAGTAATACCGCTTGTTGTCGAAGCTGCGGATGCCCACACGCCAGCCACCGTATTGATTCCAACCAATCTCCTCCACATAGCCGCTTTCCACCGCCACAACTGGCGTACCGATGGAACCACACAGATCGTTGCCCAGATGGCGGCGTCTGAAGCCGTAGCTGCGGGAGCTGCCGAAGTCCCGATAGTGGCTGTAGCCATAGCCCTCCGCAATGGGGTGGTAGGCCCTGAGCCCGTAGCCGTCCTCCAGCACCACCAGGCCTGGCCGCTCCTCGGAGGGCCTTTCTTTCTGGTATTCCCCCACAAACCCGTCCAGCACCGCGTGGTACGCCGTTTCAAAATAGCTGTAGTTCTGATAGCCCTGCAGGATGTCCTGCGGTGCCTTTCCCGCGCGCAGCTGCTCGGCGTCCCGGTCCATGTCGGCGGCACTGTAGCTGTTCCAATTGCCGCCGTACCGCGTGCCCAAAAGCGCCAGCAGCGTGATCCAGTCAACGGGCTCCTCTTCACCGCGGGATTTTATGTCGATCGCCAGCGCCCTTTCCATGGCCGCCGCCGGGATGGCGAAGTCCACCCACTGCAGGACGCGCTGCTCTCCACTGTCGGACTGCTCCGCCATTTCAGCAGTACCCGCCGCCCGCATCCCGCCCAGCATCGGCAAGACCGCCACAAACAGCACTACAAATTTGTACTTCCACCCCATAAACGCTTTCCTTTTCTTCTTAATTATTCCATTTGCTATAGTATTGCAAAAATTGACGCTATTTTTTATTGTAATTATTGGCACCGACAGATAAAGCGCGGTGCGCCCAAACTTTTCTACATATCTGACCAAGGCAGGCGCGACCATCGTTCCAAAAAATAGAAAAACACCCGAAATCATACATATCCGGGTGTTTTTGCGCGAAAAGGTCAAATAAATCATTGGGGACACGCACAACCGGTGCGAGGGGTCATATACTGGTCAAGAGGTGATTTTATGTATTCGTTGCTTGTTGCTTTTGCCCTGTGCAATCTGCTTTATTTCGCCCTGCATGTTACAACGCCGGGCTCATTTCCGAAGCCCCTGAGCGCCAAGGAGGAATGGGAGTGCCTGGAGAAAATCAAGAACGGAGATCAGGAGGCCAAAGACAAGCTGATTGAGCATAATCTGCGCCTGGTGGCACATATCACAAAGCGATACTACTCAAATATCCGGGACCAGGAGGACTTAATTTCCATTGGCACCATCGGACTCATCAAGGCCGCCTCTACTTTCAACGACGACAAGGGCACCCGCTTCGCCACCTATGCGAGTCGTTGTATTGAAAATGCAATCCTGAGTTTGGGGAAACATTGTGTGTAAAGGTGAATCAGGAAAAACACTACTTCTACTGTTCACCAAATAGAAAAATATGGATATTCCTGCCGTCCCACTCTATTTTTTCAATGATGGATCGAAGAAACGCTCGCTTATCCTGTGTAGAAGCTGTATAGAAGAAACCGGAGAAATTTTTTAAAGCCTCATAAATAACATCTACTTGATTTTCGAAATTACCGGAAGATTCTATTTCCTGAGAAAGACGATATTCCTCTTTACTCAATTCTCTAAGTTGTTTGTCGAGTTCTTTTAACTTTTCATTGACATGGTTGTATACTACATCGTTCTCGTCCTTATCCCTAGACTTAGCTAGAGTGATGATAAGATCATCTATAAGGTCTTTCTTTTCTTTGATTTGTGTTCTAACAGCTTCCAGGGTTATTTGAGTTAGTGAGCCACCACTTGACAAAGAGTTTTTCAGGCTTAATAGTTTTGAGTTAATTTGCGAACCTTCAACATCAAATTTTAGTATCTCATCACACACAATTTTGTCCAGCTCGTTGCCATTGATATTGGGTATATTGCAATTTTTACTTTTGCTCTTTTTTTTCAATTCACACAAATATGCGAAAGTTTGATTGCCGTCCTTATCACGGCGCTTATTGCTGTTTACTCTCGGTCTCATGAAAGACCCACATTTACTGCATACTAAAAGACCACTTAATAGCGACGCTTGGTTTTGTACTCTCCCCCCATACTTTTTAGGCATATTCGTTTTGATTATCTGCTGGGTACGAATCCAATCAGAACCCTCGATAATACCTTTGTGTTTCCCTGTTGTAATAATCCATTGCGATATGTCATTTTTAATTTGCATATTACCTTCGTTTGTAGTCCTGTTATATGCAGAAATTCCATGCTTTCCATCAAATGCACTTTTCTCACAGCAAATATCTGAATCATGCGTGGTAAAGAAATCGTAGGCTGACTCATCCGCTATACAGTAAACTGGATTTGTCAAGATTTCGCGTAGGCTAACAGTAGTAAAGTATTTGTTTTTCCTAGTCTTGCATTCATTCTGAACCAAAAATGTTTCCAGCTTAGATAATGACCGTAGTTCCAAGTATTGCCGATAAATTAAGCGGACTGTATCTTGTTCGGCTGAAACAGGAATAAGCTTGAAATATGTTTTTTCTTTTCCGTCCACGGCTTCTTTTGAAACACTTGCTGATTCAAACCCAATCGGAGTATTTCCACCCAGCCAACGACCTGTTCTAGCCAACATGAGCATGTTATCACGGATACGTTCAGCAATGGTCTCCCGTTCTAATTGAGCAAACACAGAAGCAATATACATCATGGCCCGACCCATAGGAGTTGAAGTATCAAACTGCTCCTTAATGCAAATAAACGAAACCTTGTCTTTAGCAAATTCTTCGATTAAGGAAGAAAAATCACTTACATTTCTGCTGATGCGGTCCAAACGATAACATACTACATAATCAAACTGTTTTTTACGGATTAGTGATCTCATTCGCATAAATTCAGGGCGTTGCAAATCTTTCCCTGAAAAGCCTTCATCTTCAAACACTTCAATTATATGCTGAGTCAAATCTCCATAGTGTCGTTCAACATACTCTTTGCACAGTTGAATTTGATTTTCTACAGATTCTCCTTTCCCTGTAAATTTTGACTTCCTAGAATAAATTGCGAACCTCATAGGATGCCCCTTTCACATGGAATAATTATTGCATCCTTCGTTACCAATCCCTCCACTATATTTATTGCTGTGTATAAATAATACCGCAAATCACGACATTTTTCAATCCAAAATACCAAAATCTTAAAACTGTTGTTGGGATATTAACCAACAGCAGTTTTTTTATGAAACGAGGCGAGCAAATGTCAACCGTAAACATAGACTCTAAAGGCTACGGCAAAATCTACAAAGCCGTCATGCGTAACCGGCAGCTACCGCTATTGGCGAAAACCATTTACTCCTATATTTGCGCTTATGCGGGCAACGGCTGTCAAGCTTTTCCCAAGCGGGACAAAATTGTCCGCGATCTGAAAATCAACAAAGACACCTATACCAAGCACCTCAATATTCTTGTGTCCGGGGGCTACATAGCAAAGGAGCGCACCGCCTCCGGCAACCTCTACACCATTATCCAGACGGTTCCGGGCTATGACAGGCCCGCCCAGGCCGACGATGAAATGACCGACATGCTTATTATGGAGAATGTCAAGGCGCAGGGCTTCGGAACAGTCCCCAAGCTTGTAATGCTGGATACCCGGCTCACCGCCCAGGCAAAAGCTATCTATTCCTATTTTGCCTCATTCGCCGGTGCGGGCGCAACCGCCTTTCCGCGCAGAACGACCATCATGCGTGATTTAAGCCTGTCCCAAGCAGCTTATTACTCGCATTTCAACCTGCTGCTGGATCACGGATACCTGATGGTGGAGCATAGAAAAAACAACGGCAAGTTTGACGTTTCCTTATACCGGCTGGCCGAAACCGTGGAAGCCCCGCCCCCGACCCCCTACCCTTCCCGTAAAGGGAACCGGAAAGCTATGTCCGAAAAACCGGCACACGGTAAGAATGGGGATACTATCGGCAATTCACCGGACAAGGGAGAGCCGGAGCCGTCAATGTCCGAAATACAAGCACACGGCGAAATGTTGAAAACTCCCGCCGCCTTGTCCGAAAAACTGATGTCCGAAGAACCATTGTCCGAAATATCCGTGCATGGAAAAACCGGACAACCAAATATAAATAACAATTCCACAACAAACATTTTCTTTGAAAAGGAACAGAGCTATTATCATCAGGGCTGCACCCCGGACGATAAAAAGCCTGTTCCTTTGTTTTCTCTGGAACAGGCGAAAGAGATTATCCGTTATGACGATTTGCGGTGCGAAGCGGTGGCGTGGGGTGAGCTGAAAGCGAAGTTGGGCCACTTCTCTGCTCCCAAAGAGAAAGCGCGGTATATCCGCAGGGTTATCGAAATTCTGGACGAAACGGCACAGCGGGCGCAGAAAAAGCTAAACACCGCCCAAGAGCCGCAGTGTGTAGCCGTCATTCTGGAAAGCGAAGCCTTTACCGACTTTTTTGGCGAAGTGCTGGATCGTTGGGATGAAATACGTTCCGCAAAGGGATATGTTGGTGCGTCGCTGAGAAACATGCTATGTTCCGGCCAATGACAGAAATGTTGAAGCTGCTACCGCAAATAACAAAACAGGTAACGCAGCTTTTGGCTTAGTTACCTGTTTTTACTATCCAATAATTTGTTTGTCACCCGAAATTCATCGGCCACATGCGATAATGCTGCGATCTGTTCAGATGTAAGCCCCTCTACGCTAAACGGCATTTGCTTTTCTATACCAAGAAGATAATCGACGGAGACTCCATATAATGCCGCAAACTTCATTAACATTTCAGGGGATGGGGTGTTTCCGGCGCGTTCATATGATGAAACAGTAGCGCGGTGAACATTGAGAAGTTCAGAAACTTGTTTTTGTGATAGCCTCTTATTATTTCTTGCATGTTTTAGTCTTAAATCCAAATCTTCAATCAAGTCACCCAAACCCCCTTGCGCAATACAGCCATATATTTATTACATTAAAAGTATCATATCATTATTTATAATATTGCCAAACTTCATATATGTAATGTATAATAGTATTTGCAGTTAATAAATATCATCAATGAAATAAATATATTTCACAAAAACCTTATTTCGACAAATTTCCAGTTATTGACAGCCTTATAATATGGAAAACAAAAGAAGGGCGGTAATTGGAATGAGGTTGCCATATCGGAGAATGTATCAAGTCTTGGAGAGAAATCAGGGCAAACAGTTGGCCCTATGTCAAAAGGCTTTACAGGCAGGCACGGAATTATACGGTACAATCCTCGAAAGCGAGAGGGAAAACATTTTGCCGGAGGAAAGCAAGGAGCGTCAGGGAACCAACGAGCTTATAAGTATTTTGGAAACACTGCACGACTGCATGATGGATACCGACAAGGCCGTGGAGAAAACGATCATAGGATAATTCTACATATTTTCTGCGGCGTCCGGATTATTCGGGGATAACTCATAGATAAAGCGTGACAAATCAACAGGGGGAAACACAATGATAACAAGGCCAATCGACGATACCGGCAGGGTATGTATCCCGATGGAATTCCGCAAGGCGCTGGGCATGGACAAGCATGGAGCCCTTGCAATGGAATTGCGCGGTAATCAAATAATAATCGAAAAATCGCATGATATATGCTGTGTTTGCGCCGGCGACAGAGACTTGGAAGAACTCGGAAAGAGGAAGATATGCAAATCCTGTATGAATGAACTGATTGGGGCGGCGGCGCTTGAACGCTATATGCAGGATATGGCAAGCGGAAAAAAGACATAGCCAATAACCGCTTATGCCGCTTTGCAACAATACAGCTATGAACATTGCCATTTATGAGGATAACCGCGAATTTGCGGAGCGGCTTGAACGGTATATTTGCCGGTACACGCATTTCCCACCGGCCATCAATACCGGGCGGCGGGATGAACTGGAACAATATATCGCAGGGACAGTACAGCCTACCTTGTATTTTCTGGACATTGTACTGGACGGTACGGACAATGGCTTTGCCATAGCGGAACGGATCGCGGAGCGAAAGCGCAGCGACCTCATTGTGTTTCTCACCGCCTACAAGGACAGGATTATCGGCAACCCGTTTCACCTGACAAAAGCATATAGCGTCATTTTTAAGGACAGCCAAACCTTGACTCAGGAGATCGCGGCTACGATAGATTTGGCGAAACAGTCTTTAGCCGATAAGTGCCTGCTGAGGGTAATCGGCAAATCGGAAAACCTGTATATCCCCTTTGACAGCATTCTGTACATTGAACACATCAAAGGAAGCAATAAGGTGTGTATCCATTGCACCGAAGGGCGGTATACCGTCCGGGATACCCTTACCGCAATACATAGCAAGCTGGATGAACGCTTTGCCCGGTGCCATCACGCATATATCGTGAACCGCGGCATGATTGAAAGAATCGACAAGTCGGACGGAACCGTACATTTTATGGATGGCTCGGCATGTCCATATTCGCAGCTTATGAGAGGAAACCTGTATGGTAAACAAACATGATAAAACGGGAAACAAGCGTTAACACATGGAACGTCTTGTGCCTTTATTGAACAACATATCCTATTGTGCCAGTCTGGTAATTTTGCTTTCAATCAGGATGCAGGGCGGCAGACGGCGGTATCTGTTTTGCTTCATCATTCTCCTGTTGGCCGACATTGCGCTGGGCTACATAGCGCCTTATCAGGCTACCTTTTTCCTGATCGCTGTATCGACGCTGCTATTCTATAAAAACGGGCAGGGAATAAAAAAGGCCCTGTATATCAGTGTTACAGCCATCTTTATTATTTGGGTCATTACCGCGCTATGCGCCAGCTTCGTGATGCTGCTCGCCCCGTCCTTTCACGGCGGCGTGGCTTTTAACCTTTTGATGGCCGGAACGCTGCCAGCCATATCGCTTTTACTGGCAAAAATGAAAGACCTGACCGGCAAGCTGTTCTTTTTGAATGATGGGGCTGTCTACGCCGTTAGCATTCAAATCCTGATTATGGCGTTTTCCAATTTTGTTCTTCCTCACTTTCCCATTGAAAACAAGCGGCAATTCGCGGCGATCTGTCTTTCCTTTACGGTGCTGCAATTTGCGGTAGCGGCTATCCTACTACGCATGAGCAGCCTGATGCGCAAGAACCGGGAAGCTGAATTACTGAACCGGCAGGCGGAGGAATACTGTAAGGCCGTCCAGGAGAAATACACAACCGTAATCAGGCTGCGCCACTATTACACCAAGCTTTTTATGACCCTGCAAACCTATATCCAAAACAATGATATGCGGGAGCTTAAACGGTACTTTGAGGAACATATATCCGCCGTTTACAGCAAGGAGATAGGAAGCAGCCGGCCGCTCGCGCAGATCCACGATGAATTGCTGCGGAATCTGATTGCGGTTACATTAGGCGAGATTACACAGACGATGGAGCAGATTACCTTTGACTTCCAAGTATCCGGCGCGGCCAGGATTCCCGAAAGGTATTCCCCCCTTGTCTTTGAAATGACCAATATCCTGATCGACAACGCCATGTACAATTTACGGGGCCAGAAAGCCGGGCTGTTTCAGATTGTGGTATCCGCGCAGCCGGAAAGCCTGTCCATTAAAATCACCAACACCCTGCTGGAAGATATCAATATCAAGGATTTATTTGAAACGGCCCAAAATCACGGGCATGGGTATGGTTTAGGCCGTATCCGGGAAATCATTAATAGCGACCCGTCTATAGAGCATTACGCCTATAAATCCGGTTGCTATGAGGACAGGATATTATTGACACAACAAATTTGCCTGTTTTGGGAGAACGGAGCGTGAGTATGTACGATTCCTTAGTAGACGGCACATTTCAATTTTTAGTAAAAGCCGTCAGGCGGAACGGCGGCAATCCCGCATTTGCGAAAGCCGCGTATCTTCTGGACGAAAACGATCCCAGGCGCGAAACGGCGAGATATGGTATTTACATCTTTTATATAAACGTACTCAAAACATTGTTATTGCTGCTGATTGCCCTTGTTTTCGGCATACTGAAACAAGTTGTTTTGTTCGCGCTCCCTTATGCCGCGCTTCGCCTGTTTTCCTTTGGAGTCCACCTAAAGACGCCAATGGCCTGTACCGCTTTGGGGCTTGTGTATTATTTGGGCGGTACGGCTCTGGCAATGTACATAGATATTCCGTTGCCGCTGCGGATTACTTTATGGTGTATCTGCTTTTTATGTTTCCTGCGTTACGCTCCGGCCGAAACAAAAAACCGGCCAATCCCGCAAAGGCAGAGAAAGCCGTTTAAAATCATGTCGTTAACCGTTTTGTCCGTCCTTATGGCTATCGCCGTATATTTGTCGGCTTCGGGGTATCCGGTTTACCGCAACCTTTTCCTGATAGCCGCGGTTTGCCAAACGGTTAATATATTGCCCCTCACCTACACAATCGTTAAGGAGTGAACAAATTGAAAAAACTGTTTTCCAAAATCCCCGCCAAAGTGATCGTGAGCGTCGCGGCCTTTGCCCTTTTCCTCGGGAACTCCGTTACCACTTTCAGCATGTATCCTTTATGGCATTATGAGCCGGAACTGCCGGACGCCTTAAAAGCACAGCTCCAGGATTAACCGGCAGGCAGGATGATTCTTTCCTCCGGCCGGAGAGCCGGGCTGTAAAGGACGGAGGTTCGGCGGTCTGCAACAGGAGGAAAGGGAGCCACCATTGAGGCAAGACTGCGCCAAGAACGGGGTCTTGTCTCAATTAATATATTTTCACATAATCGTTGAGGCTTGGAACTATACCATCCATCGGCGTCGGAAAGAGGAAAGCATGGATATTAAAAAAGCAGCCATGAAAACTATTGATTTGATTAAAAAATTTATTGCCAATGCTACAAGCGGCAGTAACATCCGTAGTATAGACGATGAACCTTTGGAGCCAGATATCCACATGGACACAATGATAATTAAGTCTATGGCACCGGAGCAGCAGCCCTTGACAGCTTATGAGATTAGAAGGAAAGAAATTGAGGAAAGCAGCGAACCGGTCGAGGGTATCTTTTATCTATATAACGGTCAGATTATCCCCGACTATTATTCGGAATGCTTATTTTCAGATAGGGATAACATTCGCAGAGAGGCTATGTATCATAGTAGATTTCACCCTAATTATATGAGGAAAAAATTTGACGCTTTAGCTTATGGTGAAAAAACGCTGCCTCGTGGCAGAATTGTCCCAACAGGGTCAATGACAACAATATATATAGACAAATGCTATTTTAATGACACCGATACTATAAGAAAGTTAATCGAATTATACCGTCTGCCCGGGAGAATAGATGTTACGTCTTATATGGAATACCGCTGCTCCGCCTGTTATAACGGGCATGGCCGCCAGAAAGACTATGACCTAATGATCTACACCTTTTGCGAATAAATATATCCGACCCGGAGCGCGGGAATGGAAAAGGACGCACATAAATATCTAAGTATGGAAGTACAAACGGAGGATAAGGAAATGAAAGCTACGGGGATCGTAAGAAAAATTGATGATTTAGGCAGGGTTGTTATACCTGCGGAAATCCGCAGGACGATGCGGATTAACAAAGGTGATCCGCTTGAAATTTATACAAGCGATAATCAGGTAATATTCCAAAAATATTCCAGCGTAGAGAACATGGGCGCTGTGGTCAATGGTATGCTGGCCCCCCTGTATCGCATACATAAAATGCCGGTCATAGCTTGTGACAAGGACAAGGTGGTCGCAGTAAAGGGTATCGGCAAAAAAGAAATCGTGAATCGCAGGGTAACGGATGGTTTTGCGGAAATCATGGAGCGGCGCAGGGTGTTTGCTTATGACGGCAATGATGATACCCTTTGCAATCCTGTGGAGGGGGTCGAGCGGTACGCGATAGCCTGCGCTCCCATTGTAGCCTCCGGGGACGTAGCGGGTGCTATCCTTTATCTTTCGATGGATAATGCCCGGTTATCCCCGGCGTCGGAAACACAGATCGCGCTTGTCGAGTTTCTTGCGGAATATCTTGGTGAGCAGTTGGGCGATTAAGGCGCGGGGTATTGCAGCTTGCACGGCCAGCCGCGGGCGCGTCCTGCCACGACGGATATTATGTTCTAAAAAACCACAAAATATAGCTTGACAATACATCAATAATACTATATAATGTGGTCATAGTGTTTTTTTGAGTCTTTCGATGGACTTTCCATGTTGGCGTCTTCGTTGACGCTGTAACGTAAGCGATTAGGCGCGGTATTCCCTTTTACAAGGGCGTACTGCGCCTTTTTTATTGCTAAAAATCTAAAATAGAAAAGGAGGAACCAAACTATCCGGTAAACCACAGGCACAGGATCGGGGAGCAGAATTGGCGAAAGCCGTTTTGTTCCCCGATTTTTTTTATTTTACGAAAAAAACAGAAATCAGAAAAGGAGATGTCAAAATGAAAGACCCGACAGGAACAGTCCGCATGTGCGGCGTAAAAATGGAAATTTTGCTGGAGGCCGGATGCGTGACGAGCTTCACGCCCGCCGCCGCCGCGAAGCTTCCCGGCATTATGAACCGGTTATGCAAATCGCTCTCTATCCGCCCGGTGGCGCGCTACTTCATCCATGACGTCCGTATCGGTGAGACCGTCGCCCTTGTGGACAAAGGCAACGGATACACCTACCGCATCAGGATGGAGGCCCACGCGGTCCGCGTGTTGGAAATCTATGAAAACAGGCATCACCCGGAAGACGACACCCCTGCGGTTTATCTCGTTGATTGGGGCCTGCTGCGCTCCATTTCCGGTGTAAAGGCGGTGGCGGCATGAACATCGGGGATAACATCGTTCTGACGGAAACGGTACTGGTGATAGACAATATAGGCCATGACTTCCTAATGGCCGGGACGGAGGGAACCGTTACCGGAATCAAAGGGGGCCTGCTTAGTGTGCAGACGGCAAAGGGCGTCTACGACGATATCCCCACTGCCTCCACGAAATTGAGAACGGAGGGTAAGGCGACATGAAAACAGGGCTACTTAACAAAGAAACCTTTATGGAGCGTTACCCGGAGCAAAAGCCGGTTTGTCTTAATTACGCAACTGTCCGAGCGGATATGCTGGCGCTGATAGAGGAAGTTGAGTTATGGCATTCCCTGTATGTTCGCCGTACGGAGGAACTCAGGGCGCAGCAGCAACCCCGCTATCCCACGAATATCGGTCCGAGCATGGTAGCGTAAAATCGCCATATTTAACAAAAAATGTAAAGGAGAATGACCTATGACTATGGAGGATCGCAACTACTTATTTGAGGAAAAGGAATACCTTATCAACGTAACGATGAACAAGCACCGCCGCCTGATCCGGGCCTGCCGCATGGAGGATGACGACGTGTATCAGGAATTGTCGATCCGCCTGTTGGAAGCGATGGACGAGTATGACCCGGCCATATGCCCCAACATGGACGCATACCTCATGCTCCGGCTCCGTTACCGGCTCTTGAACATGAAAGCGTGCAGCAAGCTGACCGGCATACCCGGAGCGCCCAAAAAAGGATTTTCACTCCTGTCGCTGGACGCCAAGAACGCGGCCGGCCTTGCAATGCAGGTCCCCGTCTATGATGAACAGTCGAACGTATTGTGGCTGGAACAGGAGATCGACTCGCTTCCGTCCGTTCAGCGCCGTACCGTTTCCAGGCTTCTGTCCGGGAAGCGTGTGCCTTGCAACAACAAGGCGCTCATAGCGGCGCGCCGGCGTATCAAGGAACGGGTTGAATTTGCCGGTCAGTTGCAATACGCCTAATCATAGGGAGGAGTAGTGGCAATGAGCAGATGTGGCAGTTGTGATATCTATGGTAAAAAACAATATGGTGTATATTGTGACGGCAACCACGGTGTTGAGGAATGCGCCGACAAACTCCAAGAGCTTGTGTCAAATATGCAGCGCGAAATCGACCGGGATAAACCTTACAAGGTAAGCCCGATGGCGTACTCCCCGCGACAGGATGTTGTCATTCCGCAAAGTGCGGGAAACCTCCTGATGGCGGAAGTCCGCTATCTGTATGACAACTATGAACCTCAAAAAGCCGAGGGGTGTCAGCGGCAATGATAAAATGAAGAAAAGTGGCAATTAAAAAATGTAGATTTATGGCGGTGAGGAATGACATATGCTACACTTTTTTCTGTCTGTGTTGAAGAGACAGAAAGGGTGTAA
>Ga0153950_1000495_pt1 | contig 17607 bp, 18 predicted proteins | sample TSNJ034MetaG_FD_104737 | JGI IMG/M metagenome (GOLD analysis project Ga0153950, IMG submission 104737) | Attine ant fungus gardens microbial communities from New Jersey, USA - TSNJ034 MetaG | ecosystem: Host-associated > Fungi > Mycelium > Unclassified | place: USA: New Jersey, Wharton State...
GCCGTTTTGATTGAATTTTAGGATGGTCACTGTCTCGGGACCGTAGCTGTCTGTATCGTCCACATCCAGATTGGCCAGCTCCGTGTCGCCGTCCCGGCAAACCTTGTTCACAAAGTAGATTTCTTGACGTGTGCCGTCGGGCTTTGGCACGATGAGATGGGAGTCCAAATCCCGGGGCGTCTCCCCCCACCGCAAAACAATGCGTATCTGATCCACCGGTATGGACTGTGTGATGGCGATATTTTGCTGCCGGTTGGGCGACTGGCTCACCACCGTCACGTTGTAGGTGGCGTCCACATAATCGTCCTTGGAGATAACGGCGGTGTAATACCCCACCGGCGCCGCGATCTCATAATATCCCGCGTTGTCCGTCACCGCCGTCAGGGGGCCCGCGGGGGCGGTTTGTTCCCGGGGGCTGTTCCAGTCGGGCAGCAGCCGGATGGTGGCGCCGCTGATACCTGTCCCCGTGGCCGCGTCCTGGATGGTGCCCCCCACCACGCCCTGGCCGGTTTCCTGTTGGTCTATGAGCATAAAATGCTGGGCGTAGGTGGTTTCGCTCCCCACCACCTGCTGCTGGGAGATCAGCGTGTGGTAACCCGCCGCCGATATTTCCAACTGGTACTCGCCGGCGTCCAAATCAAAATTAAAGGTCCCCGCACTGTCTGTCTGGGTGGAGGTGACGTCCCGCGTGCCGGACAACACCCGCACGACGGCTCCCGGTATGGCCTGCGCCTCACCGTCCACGGTGTAGGGCGAAACCCTGCCGCTGAGCGTGCCCTCCCCCTGTACCGCCCGGGCGGTGACAAAGGGTATCTCGCCGGAATCCAGCGCATCGTCCTGGCTGCCCTCCCGCAGCACCTTCAGCTCCCATTCAAGCTCGGAGCTCCCGGTCCGCTCCAGCCCCATCTCCAGAACCTCCTGCGCCTTTTCCGGATTGTTTTTTGCCACATACGCCTGGGAAAGGCCAATATACGCGCCGGTGTTGTTGGGGTTGATGGCGATGACCTTGTTAAAGGCGAGGATCGCCTCGGAGTAAGAGGCCAGCTCCAGGTATTTTTGTCCCAGCTCCAATTGGAACCCCGGTGTGGCGGCGTAGGTAAACAAGCCGATAAAGCCTGTGACATCCACTAAAATCGCCACAATAACGGATATGATTGTGACCAATGTTTTCCTTTTCACCTTTGTCCCCCCATTGTATCTTCGGATGCGCGGGTCAATTCGCCGGTTCGGCCCTTTAGGGGCTGCGAATTTGTAAATGCCGCCGATGTGGATGTGGCTCCGGGAGATATGAGCTCTGTGGTCTGGCCCGTTGAGGCGTGTATGGCCGTGGCGCGGGTGGCCAGGCCTCCCGCGTATACCGCGCCCGCGGCGTCCAGTGGATTGTCCTGCTCACCCAGCCCCGCCGGCTCCGCAGAGCCGCGATCCACAAGGCACCAGATCAACACCGCTGCCAGCCCGCAAACACCCGCCGCCAAATAAATATATCCCATATCGTTTTATTACTCCTACAGCCAATTTTTTTCGCGCAGCTCATCCATCATGTTTTTCAGCGGCAACAGCTCCGGCGTGGCCTCGCCCTGGGGGCTGTACCCAACCGCCAGCTGATAATATTCCCACACCGCCCCAAAATCCCTTTTGTTCTGCGCCTTTTGATTTTCTATCTCCAGCTGCAAATACGCCAGCTGCATATAGCAGGTATAGTCGGTTTCAAACTGGGCGCGCATCTGCTCCAGAATCCTCCTGGCCTCCTGCAAATCGCCTTGCTCCTGGCGGATAATCGCCAGATTGCGGTAGATATACGCGCGGTTGTAGCCCCTGTCCAGCAGAAGCTGAAACATTTGGGCCGCGCTTTCCGGCTGCCCGTCCAGGTGATAGCTCTCCCCCAGCATCTCCACAATCTGGAAATCTCCATATTCCGGCAGCTCCCGCCGGGCCTGCTCCAAAACGGCGATGCGCTGGCGCAGCTCGGTGCCCTGTGTGTCGTAGCTGGAGGCAAGGGTCGTATAGGCCCGCATTCGCAGGCTGTCGTCCTCCGATTGGGCGGCGGTGAGGCGAAGCAGCTGCCTCGCCTCACCGCGCTCCCCCTGGGAAAGCAGCACTTGCCCTTTGATAAAATCGACGGCCGGGTTCTCCGAGTCAATGTCTTGTATGACGTCCAGGGCCTTATCGTATTCCTTCTGCAAGGCGTAACACACCGCCAGATCCGTGAGCCACTCCACATTGGAGCCATCCAGCTCCACGGCCTTTTCCATATAAAAAACCGCGTTGCCCGTATCGTCCAGCTCCATGTAGCAATACCCCAGATTTCGGTTCAGCCCGGCGGCGGAGTCCCCGGAAAACAACGATGCGTTGTCCTTTAAATAGGAGATACACCGCTGGTACTCCCCCTGCTTTATGAGAACATTGGACACGCCCAAATGCCCCGCGCTGTTGGATCCGTTTTGCTTTATCGCCTGTTGGAACAGCTCCATGGCGTCCTCGTAACGGAACTCCTCAATCATCCGATACCCGCTGTCGATGGCGGCGGTGAATGCTTGCTGCCTATCCGCCCGGATCAGGCGGACGCCGTACACAATGCACAGGCAGGACGCCGCCACCAGGAGGGACTTTGCGATCCGCTTGATCGCGCGCACGCGCCGAAACCGCTTGTAAGCCCGGCCCAACCGTTTGTAGTGCTTGAGATCCATGTGCAGCTCCGCCACGGATTGATACCGCTTGGCGGGGTCCGGCTGGGTGCATTTGGCCACAATGTGCTCCATGCCCTCGGAGAGCTTGGGGTCCACCTGCCGCAGGGGCTGCACCTGGTAGGGGGGCTCGTTGGGGCTGAGTCCCGTGAGCAGGTGATACAAGGTGACGCCCAGGCTGTAAATGTCTGTGCGCTCATCGGTCTGGCCCACCCCGTATTGCTCCGGCGCCGCATACCCCCGCGTCCCCACATAGGAGGTGTCCTGGGTGCTGTTGGCCTTGTACTCCCGGGCGATGCCAAAATCGATGAGCTTGATTCTGTTGTTGGAATCCACAATCAAATTGGCGGGCTTCATATCCCGGTAGATCACCGGGCTGGGCTTTTGGGAGTGCAAATACGCCAGCACCTCGCAGAGCTGTTTGGCCCAGTGCACAACCTGGGATTCGGGAAAGCGGTGGACCAGGTTCATCTGCACATCCAGGGAATACCCGTCGATAAAGTCCTCCACGATGTAGAGGTAACGCTGGTCCTCCCCGATATCCACAATGCGGGGAAGGGCGGGGTGACTGAGCTTTTTTAAAATGTTGGGCTCCGCCAGAAAGTCGACGCCCCCGGCGGCCTGCTTGTCCACAGCCTTGATGGCCCACAAATTCCCCAATTGCCTGTTCTTCACAAGGTATACGGTGCCCATGCCCCCCTGGCCCAGGGTGTTCACATACACATAGCGCCCGTCAAAAAAAGTTTTTTCCATAGTCAGTCCCATTTCTTCGCAGACACAAAATAGGGTCTAATGATACTGAAGGGTAAAGGTGTAGCGCACCTCGGCAAACACCACGTCGTCGCCGTCCTTCAGCAAAACCCGCTCCTCGGGCGCAAGCTCTTTTCCATTGAGCGCCGTCCCGTTGCGGGAGCCGTTGTCCCGCAGGTAAAACTGACCGTTTTGTTGCAGGACAGAGGCGTGGTTGGCGGAAACCGACGGCTGGTCAATACACAACGACGCAAAGTCCGCCTCGCGTCCGATGATAAACTCCGCCGTGGTGATGGGAATATCGCCGCCCTTCTCATCCACCAGCACCGCCACGGCGGCGGCCTGCGGCGCGCCCCCCACAGGGGCCGCAGCGGGGATCACCGGAGTCGGAGCAGGGGCGGGGGCGGGAGCGGGGGCAGGGACAGGAGCCGAAGGGGCTTGCGCTCCCTGTTTGCTCTTGGTTTTCCTTGCCGCCTGGGGGAGGGCCTTGTTCTTTTTTCTCCTGCGCTTTCTGGTCTCCCGCAGCGGAATACAGATAAGGCTTGCCACAATGGCCCCCGCCAGAAACAGCAGGGCTTCAAAATAAATTGTGTTCATATCGATAAACTGCGTGATCGCATAGGTTTTGGAGAGAAGCCCCCACAGGGGAATGCCCAGCACCGCCAACGCCAGCACAAAGGCCGTGATAAAAAAGCACAGCATCACGCGGGATATGGCGCGGTAGGAGCGCTTTTGCGTGACGTCCTCGTAGTCCATAATGTCCCGGTAAAAATTCACGACGTTAAAGCGCTGGGCGCTGAGATGGGCAAAAATCAGCCCAAACAGCATGTGTCCATCCGGTATGCGCACCGTTTGCACCATTTCCCGCAGCAGCTCCGCAAAGGCCTGCATGGCGTCGTTGATGGTCAGTGTCGTCCGGACGGGAACACAGCACAGCTTCAGCCTTTTGTTGACCACATCCACATAGATGCGATCCAGGGAATATAATATGTTTGTCTGGAACAGCTTGAGCTTGGCCAGCGCATCCACGCCTTCTATGAGCTGCAGCAGCAGCTGGCGAAAGGATTCGCCGGTAAACTGCACCGATTCCAGGTACTTGCGCAGAGTAATATGGTTGCGGGTGTCGTATAAAAGCAAATTCGCGGTGTACCGGTCCCGGATACAGCCCAGCATAATGGAGGTGTTTGCGTTTTGAACGGCCATGTGGTTCTCGTCGATTTGAAATTGGGGCTTTACGGCAACCGATAAAAATTGATCCTGCGTGACAGCGACCTGATTCAAGTACTCTAAAATATTCACATTCTTCACCCTATTCACACCATGTTGATTTTTCGCTGGACAGCCCCAGAACGCATAAATGAAAAATGAATGATGAATGATGAATAATTATAGAATCCGCTACGGCGGATGAATCAAAATAAAACAGTAGGCCCCATTTGTCTTTCAATCCATCGCCGCATGGCGATACCATAATCATTCATCCTTCATTTTTCATCATTCATCTTCTTTTTTCGATTTTCATGCGTTTATTGTGGCAACAGCCCCTTATCCCTTTGATAAAACGGCCCGCCGTTGTTCTCAACCCACCAGAACGGTGTTCACGTCATAGTCCAGAAGCTGAAGCTGATCCTTGCCGGTGTAGAGATACAGATCGCCCTTTTGGGAATTTATGTTGTAGTTTTTCAGTATGTAGATCCGTTTGTCGTCGCGGTAGTAGGATCTGTATACATCCCCCGTGATTTTTTTGGAATCCTTGGTGTACAGGTACAGATCCCCGTAGTACTTGTCCTTGTTCCACTCCTTCAGATAGAGTATGCTTTTTCCTTCGTTCTCCAGGTAATTCCGGGCTGTATATACATCGCCGGAGATTTTATTTTTATTTCCATTCTTATAGATATACAGGTCGCCCACCGAATCCTTCACATCCTTGGAGTAAAGCAGGGTGTTCGTCTCCCTATCGATCTGTATATCGTATACGTCGTCGTCAATTTTTTCCGGATTGGACAAAACGCCCTTGGTGATTTTTGCTTTATACAGCTCGCCTTGTCCGCTGGCGGAGACGTCGCTGATGTAGTATATCGTATTATCCAGTATGTGGGGGTAGGTTGGCTCCCCCTCCACCTTCATGGTATAAATCTCCGCGGGCTCCCCCCCGGAAAGCGGCATGAGCTTCCATGCAAATTTAATATTTTTTATGAAGTTTTCGTCGTTGACCATATACTCCCAGAGCGCGTTGCCGTCCGCAAAGGTGGATATTTTGGTGGTTGTACCGCCGTCGACCACGATTTCACAGTACACCAGGTACTCCTCCATCATCATGGCCGTCTCCTCGTACAGCATGTTGGGGGATACAAGCTTTACCTCGTCGCCGCCCTTCTGCACGTAGATGTCATAGCCCCCGCCCAATTCCGAAAACCGGTAATCGTTGTTCACGGATTCGCGTATTTCATCCCGCATGAGCTTTTGGTTGTATTCCATCCGGGCCGCGTTGTACGCCGTTTGATCCACCGTCTCCACATCGCCGAAAACGCCCCGGGTCGTGGTCTTATAATCCGATGGCTGGGGCTCGGTCATGGCCGCGTCGGCGGAGGCCATGTCGTCCTCGATGCCTAACAGGGTGAAGGCGTCGATGTCGGTGGAGGCATTCCCTTTTTTGGCATATACCACCGACCCGTTGGAGGGGTCATAATCGACGACATTCTCCACGTTGCCGGCGACCTTCACCTTTTGCTCATCCTTGAAGCTGAAGCGGTATAGGTCCGCCGCGGTATCCCCTTCCACCGCCTTCAGGTACAGTATTGTCGTGCCGTCCTCCGCTATCCAGTCGGAGGAGAAGGCGCTGGCCACGCCACTGTCAATCTTGACCTTGGTGTCCTTGCTGCTGCCAATCATCTGGCTGTACAGGGTATAGGTGAAGTCGCTCTCCTGCTTTGAGTAGAGAATCCGGTTCTGCTCCGTTATATGTATTCCATATTCATACACATCCGAATCCAGTTTCACCGATTCCTTGTAATCATGGTAGTACAGATTCCCGTCGGTTTTCAGGTACACGGCGTATTTGCCGTCTTCCGTAAACCAAAACCGGGAGGACACGTCCGAGGCCAGCTTGATCCCCTTGTCGGATTTGTCGGGGTTCTTGGGCTTTTCACTGTCCACATTGCGCAGATACAGGGTGTTCCCCCCGGGGCTGTCCCCGTCCAGATACATCAGATAGCGGCCATCTTCGGAAAGCCGGGTGCCGATACTGTAATAGCCGCTTTCGCTGGTGCTGATATTGGATGTAATGGTGGACGATTCCTTCATGGAGCTGTTGTAAAATTGCAGGGTGTCCCCGTCCATGAGATACACAATGGGCCGTTCCACAGAGCCGCCGGAAAACAGCAGCCGGACCGCGAACACAATTGCGACAAGCACAATCACTCCCAGCGGAATCAGCAAAAGCTTTTTATTAAACGCCTTGCCCGCGGCGGATACCGGGGTGGGGCCCGCCGCCGCGAACTGCTGCCCCGGAGACACCGGGGGGTATGGCTGTCCCGGAGCGGGGGGCGCCTGCTGCGCCCCGCCCTGGCCCGCCGGGGGATATGGCTGCCCTGGAACAGCCTGCTGCGCCGCGCCTTGGCCGGGATCCGCGGCCGGCCGGCCTCCTCCCAGCGCCACCGTTTGATCCACGCCGCCCGCCGGCGCGCCGTTTGGCCCCACAGTCACCGGGGGTTCCACAACGGTACCGCATTCCGCGCAGAATCTGCTGTCATCCGGCAGCTTCGTGCCGCATTCTTTACAAAAAAACATGATTTTTCCTCCTACAAAATAATTCCCTACAGCCTCAAAGCTTAGTAAGATATAGTAATTAGATCGCTGCCCAGCTCCAGTGTGTTGTCAACCTCCATATCCTTTACCTTCCACTGCAAATCGCCGTCGTCAAATATCAGCGTGCAGATTTGAGTGGAGGATCCGCTGCTCCAGTTGGAGTAACCGGATCTGTTCCTGTATTGGTACTCAAAACGGGCGTGGAGCATGACGCTTTTTACATTGTCCTCAACGAAGTACTCAATGCTGTCCCTGTCGATGCGCATGGTTTCAAAATCAAAGATGTAATCCCTGTTGTTGTTTTCCATGCGGTACTCCACCGTGCCGATAAATTCCTCCACCACATGGGTCAGCAGGCCTATGTCCTGGCTGTTGGTGCAGAGGATGTAGGATACATAGTATTCGAACACGCTTTGGGCCACCATGGCGTTTAATTCGTCCTCGCTGAGAGCGAGCAGATAATCGTCCGCCGCCGTGGCCGCCGGCGTGTCGGCAGCGGGCGTGGGACTTGACCCGGACTGGAAGTCAAAGGCATAGCTTGCGCCGCTGTCGCCAACGACCAGCTCCGCCTCCACCTGGCTGCCGCCGGACTGCGCCACGGCTTTGACAACCATGCCGGTCTCGGCATGGGGAATGGTCACCTTTCCGCCGGAGATCCGAATGTCCGTCTCAATGTCGTTGAGGTAAATCTTAAGGCCCTGGCGCTGGGAACTGTTGATGGTGATGTCAAACACATTGAATTCCAACTGGACGCTGTTGTCCTCCGCCGAGGTGGAGAGGCAGGAGACTGTGGTCTCCGCTTTTTCGAAATTGTAATCCGTGTCTATGTCCCCCACCAGCGTGTGTTTGCCCGGAAGCACCTGAACACTCCGCACGCCATCCGTCTCCTGGTATGCCATTTCCTCCCCGTCGACTTCAACGGTAATGTTGGAAACATTGGACTCCACCGTGAGTGTGATGGGTTTTACGGCTACCCGGTATTCATTGAAAAAATACAGGTACGGCTTGGACTGAACCGAAAAGGCGTCGTAGGCGGAGGAGCCCTCCGCTCCGTTGATCTGCTCCAGCAGATGCCCCTGAAAGCCCTCCAGCGCGCTTTCGCTGCTGAGTGCGTTGCACAGGGCAGTCAATTCCCCGGTCCGCAGGGAATCCCCCTCCTCGCCCACCACGGCGGACTGCAAATATTCTTCATCCTGTGTCGTCAGAGCGTCCGCCATCTCCTTTACAAACGTGTCGGGGCTGGTTTTGATATACAAAAAACCAAAGGCGCCGCCCACGGCCAACACCAGGATGAGGACAATGATCAGTATGGGCAGCAGCACCCCTTTTTTCTTTTTGGTCCCCCCGGAGCTGTGAACAGCGTCCTTGAGGCTCATGGACTGGGGGGTATTGGCGGCCGCGTCCGCATAGGACACATTTCCGTATTCCGGGGGCGGGCCCTGCCAGTCATTGAGAATCATCGTCTCGTCAGCGGCGGGATCCGGCCCTCCCCCTGCCTGGGGCAAGGGCTCATAGTATTCCCCGGCGCGCACGTTGTGCACCTCCGGCGCCGCCGCTTCCCCATCCACCCAGCCATCCACCTGGAAATTCAGCTCCGGGCCCGCTGTGGACTCCCAATCCAGTTCCCCAGCCCGCACGGCCTCCGTGTCTGTCTCCTGATCCACAAAGGCAGCGGGGGCGGAATCGGCGCCCGCCTCCCGGGCCGGCGTGTTGTCCCGCGGCTCCGCCACATCGGCCTCCGGCGGCGCCATGGGGACGGTGTCCGGCTCGGGCTCGGGCGGAGCCGCCGGTATAGGCTGCCGCTGCGCCGCAGGGACAGAGGGGGCCACAGGGGGGGTGTACTCCCGTGGCTGGTCCTCCGGCACCGACAGCACCTTGCCGCAGAATGAGCAAAACCTGGCGTCGCTATTTTTTAGCTGTGAACCACAAAACCTGCAAAATGCCATTACGCACACTCCTCAATTAATCTACCGGAAAGAATCCGGCTATATAGTCGAAGCCATCTAAAATCGTGGCGGCCTTGCGGCTGTTTTTCCGCTATACCGCGTCATCGTCCTTGCCGGGCGTCAGCCCGCCTGCGTCCTCTTCCTTGTACCGCGAAAAAACATCTCGCAATTCCGCTCACGCTTTTAAATGATCTCGGCTATATCAGCTTCTTTCCGCAATATACGCAAAATTTGGCGGCGGCGTCATTGACGATCCCGCAATTCCCACATGTGTTTTGCACGCCCTTTTCTCCCAAAATCTGACGGCTGTCGGTCTTTACCTGTTCCATCTTTTGCTTTAACTGCTCAATTTGCCTTTCCATATCGGCAATGGCGGCGCAATAACTGTTGGCGGCCTGCTGTACCGGCGTGCCCGCGCTCCAAACCGCATATATGGTATTGGCCATCTCTGTTTTTGTTTGATTGATGTTGTTTTTAAGGTTATTGATCTGTGTGGATATCTTTGTGTTTTCAACGAATACATTGGATTTTACAGATACCGAGGCCACCCCTTTGTCCAGGGCGTTCTTGAACTTATCCATCATGCAAAACGCATCCTTTTTGTAAATTTTCAGGAAACCGATACGTGAAAGCGCACCTTCCCCAACCGCAGAACATCGCGTTCCTGTAAAATATGGGGTTTAGCGATAACCACATCGTTTACATAGGTTTTGTTGGCGGAGCCCAGGTCCTGCACCCACAGCTTGCCGGAATCCAAATATATTCGGCAGTGTTGTCTGGAAATGCTTTTGTCGTAATCAATGACCATCTGACATTTCTGGTTGTCCCGCCCCAACAGGACCGGCGCGCTCAAAACGCTTTCAAAGCGCCTGTTGGTTTGTTTGATATCTATGAGAACCAGCCGGGGGTAGCCCGGAACCGCCCCCTGCTCAATGAGCAGCCGCGTGTGGCCCGAGGAGCCCAATATCTGGGTCTCGTCCTTGACGGAGGCGGGCGTCACCGGCACATCCGGCAAAACCGCCTGGCTGGATTGTTTGCTGCTTTTTCTCTTGCTCAAAAATACAACGATGAGCACAACCGCCGCGACCAGAACCACGGCCAGTACAATAAACAAAATCCACGGCAAACGCGCAAAACGCTGAAGCGCGTTTGCGTCGCCAGCATCCTGTGCTTCCTCTTCACTTGACTGCTCGTCGTCCGTCTCCTCCGCGGCGTCCTCCGCATCCCCCGGGGAGTCGTCGGGCGAAAGCGCCAGCAGCGGCATGGTCATAGCGTGCCGCACCACCATGGATTCGCCCCGGCTGTTGGTCAGGGTCAGCGCGCACTGCTTTTGCGATCCGTCCTGGACGCTGTCGGGCAGCTCTACCTTCACCCAAAACGTGCTGTCGCGCAAGGCGGACAGCCCCTCCGCCAGCGCCAGCTGGTCCGTGTCCTCCTCCAGGGTAAAATTCCCGGCGTTGGAGATGCGCGAAAGCGCCGCCAGCTCCTTGAGCGCCTCCGCGTTGCCGCTGTTTCTGCAGCTGATTGTGTGGATGGGATATGGATTCTCCTTTAGCTCAAAGAACAGCTCCTCCTTGATGATCCCCTCCTCCGACTGCTCGACGCCGTCGGATAAGACCACGATTTGGCGGAAGGCGACGGCCTCGGGGGGCTGCTCCCCCAGAGAGCGGAGGATGGTTTGCACGCCCAGATACAAATTGCTCTGCCGGTGGTCGAAGACAATTTGTTTCATCGCCTCTCCCAACTCCCAGCGGTCGGCCGAAAACCCGATGACTGTCTGCACGGTCTCGCCGATGGTGACAATGCTGTAGCAGTCCTGCCCGGGCTTGCGCGCAATCATATTGTCCATAAGCTCCAGGATGGCTTGCTGCTGTGCCGGAAGAATGGAGGTGGACACATCAATGGCAAACACCGTATCCACCGGAATGCCGGCGTCGGCCAAGCCGCCGAAATCCGCCGCCGGACACAGCTCCTGGCCGATTTGACAGGTCACGGAATCAATGGAGTCCCCCACATCCCCCAAAAACAGATGCGCCTCATTATTCCCACCGCTTTGAACCTCCGCGACGAAGGGAGGCCCCTCCGCCGAAAAATGCGCCGTATGACCAATCCAAAGGGATAAACAGATGAAAGCGGATACCGCTTTTTTCAACCAACCCATCTCCTTATAGCAATAAACTCGGCTAAAATTATTGTGCATCGTCTTCCCGCTGGGCGTATATCTTTTCCAGGGCCTCGATAAATTCATCGCGTTCACTGTTTTCAAAGCCGCGGAAATATATTTCTTCGATGGTGTCGTGGTTAAACAGGTACTGAAACTGCACCCCCATGTTCCCCTCCGGGTACAGCACGCCAATATAGTCCGATTGCAGGCCCTTGTCGTCGGGGCTGGTCTGCTTCACCCCAAAGATCATCAGCTTTTTTGTGCCCTCCTTGAGCCGTACAATACTGCCAATGGGCAACAATTCATTAATATTCATACGAATAACCCTTCCTTTCAAAAGCCAAATGCAAGCCCCAGGGGATTTTGTAAAAAGTCGGCCACTGTGCCCGCGGCGGACTGCACGGCGGAGGCAACGGATTTCGCTCCGCCCACGGCGGTGTTCCAGGTCTTAATCGCCGAGTCAATGATGTGGTCCGAAACCGTCTCCACAAAGCCTTGATCGGACTTGAAAAACTTGTTGGCCGCCCAATCCAGTCCCTTTTTGGCAAGAAATGCGGCTCCGCCCGCCAGCGCACCCGCCAGAAGCACCGGCGCGCCCGCCACCGCGCCCGCCACCGCCAGGGAGACGCCCACGCCCACGGCGGCCGGAATCATGCCGACAACTCCCTCCACCATTGTCTCCGCCACGGCGCGCCCCGTGCTGTTCCCCTCGGTATAAAAGTTGTCGTAGGTGTTTTTCGCCCAGTCTATCGCCCAACTGACCACCCCGCCCGCAATGGTGGCGCCGGTGAGGGCATCCGCGTTGGGGCCCACCAGGCTTTTGTACAGATCAACCAGCGCATCCTTGGCGAGCTTATCTGCTCCCAGCCCTTTTATTGTGGCCTCAATAACCGCGCGATCATAGTTCCCCTTCAATATCTCCGACAAAACGCCAAACCAGCCGGTGATGTCCTTGAGATTACTCAGCCAGTCCGCAACGGCCCCGCCGTCCGCTTCGACCGCACGGGCCGCGCCGCCCACCAGGGACGAGAGGAATTTTAAAATATCGTTTACGTTGGAGATGTCGAAATTCGCGGCGGCCTTGGCCTCGGTCTCCACGCCGCTGAGCAGCCGGTACGCGGAATTCTCGTATTCTCTGGTGGTGCTCTCCAGTTGCCGCAAATAGTTACTCAGCGCCAGCACCTGATTGGATTGGTTGGACAGCTGGGTGCTCAATTCCTGTATTTGCCGGCGCAGGCTGTCGATCCCAAATCCTCTTTGGCCGGAGAGCGCGTTGCTTTGCCGCCGCAAGCTGTTGGCACAGGAGGACACTTGCGAACTGCAGTTTTTTAGCCCCCCCCGGCTTTGGTCCAGCTCGAAATAGCGCAATTCAAAGTTGCTCAAAGAATCCCCCCCTTTGTTTCATGTGTTTCATGTATCCGATGATTGCCGCAGCCGCTCCCAGAGCCATGTCTCGTGGGGCAGGGCGTTCCCCCCCGCCAAAAGCGGCTCCACGCTGCGGTAGGTCGTCTGTATGTTGATTTGTTCACCGCGGCGCACCGCCGGTGCGCCGCTTGTTGTTCCCGCCCCGGAGGAATCCGGGCCGGTGGGTCCAAAGAGCTCTGCCGTGGGAAGGGTGGATACGATGCGCGCGGCCTGTTGCTCGGCCCGCTCATACACCTCCGCAACCATCCGCCCCCGCCCGGACAATTCCCGCAAATCGCCGGCTGCCGCTTCCAGGGCGGCGATGGCCGCTCGCAAAGCCAGTATCTCCGTGTCACAGCACCCCTGCTGCAGCTGGAGCAGGGACAGCGCCCCGCGCAGCTCATCGCACTCCCGGGTGAGAGCCGCGTAGATATCGCCGTATCGCTGCAGCACATCGCGCATATCCTGGGGTTGTATTTCAAATCCGGACACGGCAATCCCTCAAATCTTCACTTTCTAGCTCTAAAATATATTGCCTGTGGACAGCGACTCGGAGCGCTGCACCTGCGTGTTCTCCACCTCTTCATACCGCTGGGCCGCATCGGTGAGATTGTTGATGTGGGTCATGAGGGTTTCCAGGGAGTTGTTGATGTTTTTGGACACGTTATCGTATTTGGCGGCATAATTCTGCCCCGATTGGCTCTGCCAATAATCCTGCAGTGTGGACACCTTTCCCTTCATATCCTCCATCAGGGCGTTCATCAAATTTTTCTGACTCTGTATTTGCTGCGCCTTGGTGCGCACTTCCTCGGAGCTTACCTTTAAAATTAAATCTGCCATGAATGTCATTCCTTTCTATCCATTAATATATTGTTATTTTCTTCTTGTGACGATGCCCTTGACCTCTTCCTCGCCCGCAATGTAGGTGGCGGCGGCCTGCTGGATGGCGCTGGAATACTCCGTCATCATGTTGCTCAGGTTCTCGAATTTGGGGCGGTCCTCGTTTAACACCACGTTAAAGGAATCGTTTGCCAGGCCGTCCCACATGGCGTCCATCTCGGCGGACAGGGTGTAAATCTGTTGTACCGCCGCATTCCACTCCTGTATTTTTGAGTCGATCTCCTTGGCCATCGCGTTCATCATTTCCGGGGTTACCTTGATCACTGCCATTATTATTGCCTCCTCTGATAGTTTGATATTGTATTTATGCCATGATTATCTGGATGCTCTGTTCTTTTCCGCCAGCTCTCTTTCCAGCCGCCGGATTTCAGCCGCCGTGGAGCGGAGCTGGCGGGCTATTTCGTGCACGCGGTCCGAGGTACCCCCCAGCTTTGTACACACTCTCCCCACATCCTCCAGGTACAGCGGCGTGTACTGGCTCTTCCAGGCCGAGCCCACACTCTCCCGGGTGCCCAGCACCCGTTTTTGCTGTGTTGTAATATCCCCGGCAATATCGGTCAATTGCCGCGCCACCCGTTCCAACACCGCCGGGCTGGCATTGATTTTTGCCATCCGCTTTCACCTCGCTAGTTTTAAAAAATACCCTCGGTGCTGAGCTCGCTCACCGCCGCCGAAACGCTGCTCTCGGTTCTCTCGTAGGCTTCGACAGCCTGCTCCAAAACGGTTTTGGACACCCCGACATCCTCGTTAAAATCCCCCAGTCTCTTTTTGAGATCCTCGCCGTTTTTGTCAAACTGCTCCGCGGCGGCCCCCTCCCATATGGGATAGGTTTTGTCCCGCAAGGCGTCCAGGGAGGTGCTTATCACAGTGAGCGACCTGGAGACGGACCCCAATCGCACGGCAACCTCCCGCAGCTGGCCCAGCTCATGCTGTATCTCTGTCGCAGCCATAACTTACCTCCTCAAGATAGCTGCCGCCCCAAATCACTGAGGCCGCTTTTTACCTTATCCTCGCAGGGAACATAGCACTTTGCCACCGCTCCCTCCAGTCCCTCCATGTGCTGGGTGAGGCCCCGGAGAATGATATCCAGATTCTCCACATCCACGTCCAGCCGGGCCAAATACTGTGTCCCCGCCGGGCTTTTCCAGTGGCTGGCCACATCCCCTTTCAGGCCGCTCAGGAATTCCCGCTGCCCTTGCAGGTTGTCGCATTCCTGCCGCAGCACGCGCAGGATTTGCGTCAGCTGGTCGGTGTCCCATTTCACCAAGCTTTGTTCCGCCATTGTCGTCCCCCTTTCTTTTGTGCCGTTTTCCTTCTGTGTTCACAGTATAGCAGCATCGTTGCTTTTGTGGCGCAAAAGCTGACCAACGGCGCGTTTTTGGGTGTGAACGGTTATTGACTAAGACCTTGGAGAAACTTTTTCGAGAAAAAGCAGATTCAGCTTTGGGGTTTCCCCCGCGAGATACAACCTCCGGCTGCGCAGCCTACAATATTGCCAGCCGGTCGCCGCCGCGCACCCCGCATTCCTCCAGGGTACCGGCCGCCGCCAGCACCCTTTCGGTCTTGCGGGAAAACAGCAGCACCCTTTGCCGATCCCCAAACAAGAGCTCATTGCCCTCGTGGGCGCATATCTCCTCGCTGATTTTTTTCGTGGCCGTCTCCACCGTCATTTTTTTCGGTATCCAAAAGTCATATGCCGTGGAGGTCGCCGGACAAAACACATCCACCAATATTTTATTCAATCGGATCCTCCTCCATGTGGACAATATTGTTTGCGCACAGCCCGCAACAGCTCCGCCTTGTCCATAACGGCCACCGGAGCCCCCTTTGCCCCGTAATCCGTAACCTCGAAAAAGGCGGACGCCGGGTCGTTTAAGTCCTCCAGCGGGGCTGTGAGCTCCCGGGCCAGCTCCTCCGGCGTCTCCGCCGGCAGCAATACAATCCCATTGCGTGTGCGTTTGTCCCGGGCGCACACCACCGCCATCTCCCGGACCACCGCGCAGACAAGCCCGGAGGCCGCGTGGCGGATACCCAAGGAGGGCGCGCACAGAGTGTGACAGAGAAAGCGCACAACCGGATCCACCGCCACCTCCCTGCCCTGCACCGCCACCATTCCCTTTTCCTCCAGCCGGGTCAGGATCGATTGTACATCGTCCTCCTCCAACGCCCGGGTTGCGGGGAAGCCGGGCAGCTCCGCGTGACCGCAAAAATGTGCCAGCACATGAAGCTCCGGCGTTGTGACAAGATACGAAATGCTCATAAAAAAGTACCGCGCCTAATCGGAACCCAATACTCCACCACAATTTAGCTGTGATGAAGTACCGGCCCGCCGCGCATCCTTTCCCGCAGAATTGTTTTGTAGCTTCTGGACAAAAACACCATCGAATCATCGCACATGGTAACCGTCATGGCGGAGTAGTCCACATGCTTAATCTGCCGCAAATTCACGGTAAAGCTCTTGTGGATGCGCAGAAAGTGATCCGGGGCCGCGTTCTCTATGGCCTCCATGGAGCCATAAAAGGTAAACTGCTGCGCACCGGTGCGCACAATGATCTTTTTGTTGGCGCTTTCAAAGTAGAGGATCTTCTCGTAGGACAGGGGATATTCGCAGTTTTTTATCTTTACAACAAAAATCTGTCCGTCCTCCAGACAGCTTTTGCGAAAGTCATGGTAAATCTCCCGCAGCACGCGGCCGCAGGAAGCCTCGTCCACGGGGCGCAGCAAAAAACCGGAGGGGCGGTAAAAGGGCGGTATCAGCGCAAACAAATCCTTTTGATCCTTCAATAACAAAACCAGGTAATTTGCCGGGTTGTGCTTTCGTATCCGCCGTACCAGGGCGTCCAGGGCGCTGCCCTGGCCTGTGGCCAGCACAAACAGCGCGGGGGCAGCGCTTTGGGGCAGCTCCATATCCAGCTTCTGTCCCCAATAGGCAATGCGCGCTTCCATATCGCTTTGGTACAGGCACACCTGCACGGTGTCCTTGAGGAGCAGGCTCTGCGCCCGGTCGCAATCCTGTAAAAACACTAGTAGCATAGCCATTCCTCAAGCCGGGGTGTTGGGGGGAATAAAAATCACCCTCGCCTCGTCCTCCTCCACAATATAGCCTGTGGTATATTCCCGGGGCTTCATCTGCTCCGACATGGACATCTGAACCGGAAAGAGCTTTTGCTGATCCAGCTTCCCGCCCAGGTGGATTGCCCCGCCGTGCTCCAGAAAGCTTTTGCACAGGGGCTTGAAAAAATTGCCGGAGGTGTAAACCGCCTGCTCAAAGCCCGCGAAAAAATAAATCCCCAGGCCCGCCCCCTGCTTGATGAACAGCTCCATAATCGCGCTGTAATCCTCCACCTGCTTTGCGTACACCACGTCGCAGTAGTCGTTCATGCTGTCGATAACGACAAAAATTTTGTCGAAACGACTGTTCATATACCCAAAGCTGTCCTTGGAGGGGTTGTCTTTGATAAATTGCTTGCGGGCGCCGCTGCGCTGGGAGAATTCCTCCTTCAGCTTGATAAGCAGGTAATAGATATCCTCGCCGGTCCGGTACACGCCCTCCAAATCCTCGTCCGCCAGGGCGTTGTGGCGCAGGCACACCATATGCTGCCGCGCTTTTATCCGCCTGCCCGCCTCCACCAGATTCAGCATGAAATTGACCACCCCCTTGGAGGAGGCCGCGCCCACGGCATAGCAGTAGGTTGTGGGCAGCATGATTTTGGCGATGGAGATGTCCTGCTGCCGGTAACCGATGCAGATGCAGTCCTCCGCTGTCTCGCCCCGCACCTGTGGTGTGGACAAAAAGTCGGCGTATACCATATCCTTTTGTATGTAGCGAATCTCCTCCGCGCGCAGGGACGCCTGATACAGCCCCAGGCCTTCAAACTCCCGGCGCATACAGTCCGCCCTGTCCCGCTCGTTATCCCCCGCCGCGGCAAAGGCCACCTGGAACTCCAGCATA
>Ga0153950_1000498_pt1 | contig 17564 bp, 21 predicted proteins | sample TSNJ034MetaG_FD_104737 | JGI IMG/M metagenome (GOLD analysis project Ga0153950, IMG submission 104737) | Attine ant fungus gardens microbial communities from New Jersey, USA - TSNJ034 MetaG | ecosystem: Host-associated > Fungi > Mycelium > Unclassified | place: USA: New Jersey, Wharton State...
CACCCCGCACCACCGCGCCAACAGCGTTTGCCAAGGAACACTGGATTCTTAAGGACTAGCAGTCCTTAAGCGGGGGTTTTAGGGGCCGGTGCCCCTATTTAAATATCGTAGATACCTATAAACGACTAAAAGATTACGAGAGACGGCTACCCAAAGTGCAGGGGGGTCACGGGGGTCCTCCCCCGTGGGAATTTTGGTTACTTTTGTTCCTCCAAAAGTAACTGCCCGTCGCGGCATGAGCGACATGCCAACCCGTGGCACAGCGTAACGCCAAAACGCAGCGCAACACAGCGCAACACAGCGGCACCGCCAGAGCCACCGCACCCTAAGCGACAAGCCACCCCGTGGCACAGCGGCACCGCCAAATCTTCAATAATAAACACTACTGACCAGTTTAAAGGTGGTGACCACCCCCTGAGCCCCCTGACTCCAGGTAACCGCGCCCACCAGCAGGTTGTAAAGCTGCAAGGTATCATCCACCACACGGGCCTGCTGCCCGGCAAAGGCAGCAACCAGGCCGGGGCAGGTGACGGTCACCCCCTCGCTGTCCAGCATGGAGCGCCGGATGCGGGCGTTGGCGTCCAGGCCCGGCTCATCCACAAACTCATTGGTGGGGATGACATAACGCTTGCGGCGGACGCCGTGGTAGGCGGCGGAGGAATTGGTCACCTGGGCGGTATATCCTCCCAGAGCATCCCTTATCACCACCTGGCTCACCATCTTGTAGGGGGTGTAGGTGTGCTCCAGCCTGGAGAAGGGCACGCCGTCCCCGGTGTTGGAGAAGGTGAGGATGGCGGAGGAGCGGGGGCGGTCGATGATAACCTGATCGCCCCTCACATAAGGGGTGATCCCCCAGGCCCGCCGGGTAAAGCCGTCCAGCACCTCCCACTCGCTCATATCCTTGCGGATCGTATAGGAGGCCAGGCAGAAGGAGGGGTTGGGGTTGTAGCACAGAAAGCCGTAGGGGGCGATAAAGCGGTTAAAGATGGTGGTCAGCCGCACATTGGTGAGCATGCTGGGAAGCGCCTCGTTGTCCAAAAGGAAGGCCCCCTTGGAGCGGGCCTCCAGGGAGAGCGCCAGCCCCGCTCCGGAATATGCCACCTGCTGCCGATCGATATTCCCCTGAAACAACAGGCTGCCGCCGCTGTAAACCCGAACCGCCCCCAGCTTGCCCGGAACCTGGGTGATAGGGAAAACCCCCTCCATGGTTTGGGCCGGAGAATCCAGGGATTCCCCCACCTCCAGGCTGACGCCGCCCCCCAGGGCCACCTCCTTGCCGTCGGACAGCCGCACCGCCACCCCGCGAAGGCCGCTCATGGGGACACCGCCCGCGCCTCTACAAACACCATGGTGTAGGGTATAATGCGGCCATCCCCCTGGGCGTCAAAGACCAGCTCCTTCAGGTAAGCCATAAAGGGGGACAGGCCGGGGATCAGCAGCATCCCCCGCTCACCGTCCCCGGTTTTCCCGCGGAACTCCTGAAGCTGGCTCATAGCCTCCGGGAAGTTGCCCCCGAAAAAGCTTCCCTGGCACCGGACAGTCCGGGCCTTTCCCCCCAGCTGCTGGGTCATGTCCCCCCATCCGGGGCAAAAGTGGGACGCCACCTGGCTGGGCTGGTATACCGTGATGCACTGGGGATTGTGCCGGAACAAAAAATCCCGGTACTGCATGGTTTCTACCACGAATTTCCCTCCTCCGTCAGGCTTTGGGGAAACCGCCGGGCGCCCGCCTCAATGCGGCGGAGCAGGGTATCCAGCAAGTCCCCGTTGTCCAACCTTCCCTCCCCCAAGGGCTCCGGATATTCCACCGTCCGAACCTCCACCCCGTTTTGGGAAGGGGAGAGGGCACTGCCCGGCCTTTCCCCCCAATTATATCTCTCCGAATCCCCGGAAACCGATTGTTGAAAGGCAGTTCTTCCGGTCATTCCTCCGGTTACACTTTCCTCCCAAGCGGTACGCCGTCCCCGGGACAGCGCGGGCGTTTCCAGGGAGTAAACCGCGGGGCCCTCCGCCTCCCCCTCCCGGGAAGCGGCGGGGAAGCCGGACTCGCTGTTCATCCGCAACTGGGACTGCCGGAACTCCTCCGGGGTCAGCGAGCCCCATTCCTCCCCGGTGGTGACAGCCGCCGGAAGGGGGCCGGGGCGAATCCCCGACGGCCGAGCCCGCGTGTAGTCTTCCTCCGCCTCCTGAATCCCGGCGGACAGGCTTTGATAAGCCCGGCGGTTTCTGGCCAGATCATCCCGGATGCTCATTTTTCCGCCTCCTTCCCGGCCCCTTGACCTCCAGCGCCTCCAACGCGCCCCGGGCCGCCTCGTATTCCTCGCATAAGCGGGCGATCTGCCCCAGGCTGAAACGCTCCAGCAGCTCCTCCGGCCCCGCCGGGGGCGGTGTCAGCTCCAGCGCGCCGTACAAAAACGCCGCGTTATAAGCCACCGCCACCGCGTCCGCCTGGCTCAGCCCCCGCTCCAGGAGGCCGGGGAGCAGGGCGGGATACCGTCGCTCCGCCTCCAGCTGTTCCCGGGCGCTCATGGGCCGCATAACGATCTTCATTACGCCATCTCCATCCGCCGGGCCGCCACGATGGACACCGCCTCGGTAACCACATTGCCCAGTGCCGCAACCTCGTCGATGGACGCCCACTCGCAGCCGGAATAGATGATCTTCTTGTCCGGCTTTACAATCACCACGTTAAAGCCGGAAAGCTCATGGAAGTTCACCCCGTCCGCCAGGGCCTTGTCGCACACCTTCACGGTGGTCAGCTCCAGCTGGTGGTTCACCCGCCCCCCCACGGTGCCCACCGGCTCGGCGGAGCCAAACGCCTCCACATACCGGCTTTCCCGGTTGGATTTGGCCCGGTAGCCTTGGGCCACCGCCAGTTTTCTCCCGTTTACCTCGATGGAAATATCATTGCTGGTGGGAAAGGTAATCATATCCGCTCCTCCTCTTTTTCTTTAAACCTGTATATGGGCCACCAAATGAATCTGGCTCAGCACATGGGCCGCCTGGAAGGACAGCTCCACCACGCAGATGGCCGGATCCTCCTCGTGGGTGTACACCTTGGGGGCCAAAAAGCTCTCGATAATGCCGTCGTCCTGCTTGCCCGCCAGCACCACCATCACCTGGGCCAAAATGCTGTCCCGGGAATGGGCGGTGATGCGGCTTCCCCGCAGCCGCTGCCGGAGGGTGGCCCGGGTGTCGGCCATAACGTCGTCGATAATGAGTATGGTGTTGAGGCTGCCCATGGCCTTGTCCGTGCCCGCCTTGGTGGTGAGGGCACGGACAATCTGCACCCCCTCGCCCACCGGCTCCACCACGGTGACGCCACCGGCCAGCAGCTCCTGCACCTGATCCTCGGCCAGCCGCGCAGGCGGCTCCAGGCAGGTGATATCCAATCCGCTGAAATTGTGGACGGGGTCATCCGCCGCCAGCACGATGCCCGCCACGGCGGCAGCCGTAAAGAAGGGGCTGGGCGCGCCGGTGTCCCCCAGGGGAAGGCTTGCCGGGCAGCAAATCACCATCCGCTCGCTGTTCAGCGCCCCGGCCGCCGCCAGCGCCGCCGCCCCGCCGCCTACTCCGCAGTAGCCGATCTGCTCCCGAAGCGCCGCCGAGGCCGCCTCCACCGCCGCCAGCACTTTTTTGATGTCGCTTGTTTCCTCCGCGTCGCAGACAAGGGCTCCCACGTCCTCCAGGGAGGCCGCCGCGGCCAGCGCCGGGGAATAGTTGTCCCCCGCCACCGGCACGGCGATCACCCGGGAAACGCCGCTGCCCAACAGAATACTGATAGCGCCGAGCATCAGCCGATCCTCCGGCCCATAAACCTCCCGGGCCTTGCTGTAGGATGTAAAGGTCTGGGGGGTATCCGCCTCGCCCCCCGCCGCCTTGGCCACCACCGCAGCGTATTTGCTGGAGCTGGAGGCGGCGTAGAGGGAAGAAACATCGTATTGGGAGTACACTCCCGGACGCTGATTGTTGGTAATAAGCAATCGTATCACTCCTTATTTCATAGTACTGGAATGCTATTCTGCGATTAAAAGCTTTATCTGACTATCATCTTTACTCGTAGTGCCACCAGTGTTTGCCAAGGAATACTGGATTCTTAAGGACTAGCAGTCCAAGCGGGGGTCACGGGAACCGCGCCGCGTTGGGCGGCAGCCCGCCGACGGCGCACCCGTGGCACAGCGCCAACAGCGTTTGCCAAGGAACACTGGATTCTTAAGGACTGGAAGTCCTTAAGCGGGGTCTTAGGGGCAGGTGCCCCTATCTCAATATCGTAGATACCTCTAAACTACTAAAAGATTACCAAAGATAGCTACCCCGTAACCCATGGGGGGTCACGGGGGCCCTCCCCCGTGGGAATTTTGGTTACTTTTGTTCCTTCAAAAGTAACTGCCCGTCGCGGCATGAGCGACATACCATCCCGTGGCACAGCGACATCGCAAAACCGCAGCGCAATACAAGCAGCAACGCCAGAGCTTCCACACAAGACGGGCAACGTCTAGTTAAACACAATAGGCAGAAATTAAAATTTTAATTGCAAATCAGTTTAAAGTCCCGCAGGGCTATCCCGGTGTCCTCCCCGGTAACCGCGCCCCGCAGGGCGGCCCGCACCCGCAGGTGGTTGGCGGCGGTGTCCCCGTCATATCCGACGCCGCCGCACCACATGCGGTAAAATCCAAAGGGGCAGTCGCCCAGAAGCAGCGCGTCGCACAGGGCCTCATACACGGCGTGGCATCCCTCTCCCCCCTGAAATACCGGGCAGTGGATGTCGAAGTAAACCGTCACCAGGGCCGACCGGCCATAGACGTCCGCCCCGCCGTCGGGCCGGCTGCCGTAATAGCCCCCCAGCGCTCCTCCGGAAAGGGCCACGCTTTCAATTCCCACCGCGATCACCGGCTTTTTCAGGGGATATACCCGTTCAGAGGAGGGAAATTCCGCCACCGCCTTCGCGCCGTGGAGCGCGCCGTCCAGCGCGTACCGCTCCACATAATCCACAATGGACGCTTTCAGCGCCGTCATCGTCCCCATGGGCTACCCCTCCCCCTTTTCCGGCCGGAGGGCGGCTTGCAGATAAGCCGCCTGCCCGGCGAAATATATGGTATCCAGCCCCGTTACCAAATAGCGCCGGTTCTGCCGGACGATGGTATCCCCCGCCAGCAGCCCGGCCTCCTTTGGGGCATAGAGCCGGTACCGCTGCCCGTCCCCCCAGCCGGTGGGGGAGGGGCTGCCCTCCCCGGGGCGGTTCGCAGGCTGGATGCTGGCATAAAACACCAGATCCACGCAGCCCTCCCGCAGCCGGGTCACCGGCTCGCCCACCTGCCGGATGGCCCGGTCGCAGCCCTCGGCGGGCTTCACCCCGCCACCCCCAGGGGGATGGGGCATTCGGGCAGCAGCAAATCCGCCGCCTGGGCCATAAAGTGGCTGCGCACCTCCCGTGCGCCTCCCCCCGCCGTGTCCCCGGTTTTCAGGGAAATATCCCCCACCTTTACCTGACCGGCATCCGTACCCGCCTGGAGGATATGGTAATCCAAATAGGCCTCCGCGGCAGCCGCCAGATGCAGCCGCTCCAAATCCCCGGCTCCCGGCGCGGTCACCTCGGGGCGGATCCGCCGCTCCACCCGGGCAAGCCCCCGGCCGCACAGATCCCGGCAGCGTTCCAGGCGCTCCCCCTCCAAATCACTCATAAAAGAAAACAGCTCCAGCGTTTTATCCAGATCCAGCATCTCAATCCCTCCCCGGGAGCGGCGTCCGCCGCCCCCTGTCTTCATCTTACGCCTTCTTGAGTATCTTCACGGCTTTGGGGAACAGCTTGTTGAAACCGGCGGTGGCGGTTACCGCCGCCCGTTCCAGCTGGGCGTCAATGAGCTTATCCTGTTCCACCTGGATGCCGCCGGTGCTAATCATCTCCAGCGCGAAGCGGCGGTCAAGGCCGATGACGGTGCCCGACGGCAGGTCGCCGCACCGGAGCAGCTTTGCTCCCAGCGGGGTCACCATTGCGCCGCTGTTTTGGAATCCCAGGCCCATCACCGGATCCCGCAGCTCGGGGATGGTGAGAATCTCCAGCGCCATGTCGGGGGAGGCCAGCATCACATTCAGCTCAAAGTCCTCGAATTTGCTCCACAGCTGGAGCAGGTCGGCGTAGGCGGCGGCGCTGCCGCTCACCGTCACCGCCTCGGGCGCGCCGCCCTGGAGAACGGTTACCGCGTCCTTCAGCAGAGCCCTGGCAATGGCGTTGCCGATTTGGGCCATGGCCACCGAAAACACATCGACGCGCTGGAATTTAATGGCCTCATAGCTTGCCCGGAGGAGCCGCCCCCTTTTGTACAGCTTCACCAGCTCGCCGCTAAGGGTAATATTGGTCTCGGGAATGCTCTGGCCCTCACCGATGGGGTTGGAGATGTCCCCGCAGTCCACATCGGTGACAATGGAGCGGTAGTCCAAAGCGTCGATAACCGTTTTGGAGGCTACAATCTCGTCCAGAATGCCGCTTTCCCTGGCTCCCTGGGCCACGGCCCGGGTTACATACTCGGGAAAGAGGGCGGCGGATTCGCCGGTGGAAAAGAATTTGGAGATGGTGCTGGAGCCCGCCCCCTTCACCTTGATGTCAAAGCGGCTGAGCTGCCGTTCAAAAGCGTCCAGCCCCTGGAGCGGGCCGCCTTGGTATGAGGCGCTGGGATCCAGCTCCTCCAAAGCGCCCAACAGACCGCCCCAGTGCTTGTAAAGTCCCTTGTCCAGCTTGATCGACTGATAATTCATGGTATTTCCTCCTCTAATCATATGGTTGTTAAATGCGAAACGCTTCGTTGGCGGCTGGCAGCGCCTCTGCTTCCCTCCCCGGCCCTGCCAGCTGCGGCAGCGGAAAGCGATCCTCCAGGCCGGCGGCAAAGGCCTTTTGAAACGCCCGGAGCTCTCCCGCGTCCATCCGGGCCGCTACCCCCTCCATCACCCGGGGATCCATCCCCTTTTGGGAGAGGAGGGCCAGCTTCACCACATCCCGGCGCAGGCTCTCCAGATACTCCCCACCGGCCCTGGCCAGCTCCGCCAGCTCCCGGTATTCCTTCTCCAGCCCGGCCACCTGGGCGGCGGTGAGGGTAACATCCCCCGTTTCCTCAAACAGCTTTTGCAGCTTCATGTTCTCCTCCTGTCCTTTCGCGTTTGGGTTTTGGGGATGGTAACGCTTTACCACCCCCGCCTTCTTCTGGGCGGGCACCGCCACAAAGGACCACTCGTAGGCGTCGGTGGGCCCGTGGAGGATATGGTGGCAGGGTACGCCCTCCACCCGCTCCCCCTTCTTGTGGGCGCAGGGGGCCTTTTTCTGATCCGCGCCGCAGGCCGAGCATAGAAGCGCCTCCACCGCGCAGCCCACGCTCACCTCCTTCTTGATGCCCGCGTCAATCTCCAGGATCAAATCGGCGGTTTTGTCGCACCGCACCATGTAGGCCCAAGCCTTGAGACAGCGGTACTCCATCCCCAGGGAATGGGGCGTCTCCGGTTCCGCCTCCACCCTGGCGCCGAAGATCCGGGCCGACTGGTTCTCCGCCCGGGGGGCATGGTCGAACACCCCCGTCCTGCCTAAAAACAGCTGTCCCAGCGTCTCCAGCGCCTCGTCGTCAAACCGCTCCAAATCCCGGTCGACCTCGTTGTCGCACAGAATGAGGGAAAAGACATACACCTCCTCCGCCCCAAGGCTCCGCCGGGTGTAGCGGTTGATGCGCTCCAGCTGTTCCGGGGTAACCTCCCCGCCTTTTACGGGGATGAGCTCCTTACATTTAATCATAGGCTTCTCCTTCCATTTCCCGCTCCAGCTTTTTCGCCTGGGCGTTCAGCAGCCGGGCGTTGGCGGTTTCCACCTCGTCCTGGAGGTTGATGTCGTCCCACACAACCCGGCTGCCGCACCCCCAGCCATGGAGTCGGAGGAATAAATCGCAGATTCGGCGGATGACGCCGTCCAGCAGCATCCGATAGCTCTCCAGCTCGGAGGTGAGGATGTCGGCCTGCTGGGCACTCATCCGCTCGGTGCTGGACCAATGGAGCCCCAGCATAAAGGGGGGAATCCCCAGCTTTGCCACAATCTGCTCCAGCATCTGGCGCACCGGCACTTGGGTGTCCAGCATCTGGTTGTCCGCGCCGATGACCTTGATATCCACATCCCCCACCGCCACAAAGTCCTTGATTACCCCGTTTTTCGCGGCGCTCATGGCGTCCCCCCACTGGTCGGCAATCCCGGCGGCAATCTCCTGGGCATAGGCCTTGTCCAGCGCCCCCGCTCCGGGCCGGTAGGTCACGGCGTAGCGCAGGTTGGCGATCCGCTCAAAGTTTGTCCCGGTGGAACCCCAAATCTTCATGAGAATCCCGGTGACAAAGGGCAGGCTCCGGAGGAGCGGCACCCCCAGCAGCTCCCCCGCCGGAGGGGACAAGGGGGTAAAGAGAATCAGCTCCGGGTATTTCACCGGGGTAAAGGCCAGTCCGTCGCCGCTGGCGCAGAAGACCACCTCCAGAGGACTTTTCCCCTGCCTTACCCGCACGTCGGACAGGCGGGCGTTGTAGAGGGCGAAAATTTCCGCCCCCCCGCTGTCCAGCACAATCTCTCCCACCGCGTTGCCGTAGGTGAGCAAGCTGTCGAGGTACACCCCCGCAAACTGCCGGATCCCCCGGGAGGAGGGCCCCACCCTCACATCCCGGAGAAACCGCTCCAGCTCCCCCTGATGGCGCTTATCCGTGCATTCCACCCGAAACCCGCCGGTGAGCCTTACAATTTTCTCCAGCGCCGCGTCCACCACCGGAACCGCCTCCCGGATGGCGTCGTACAGCCCGGCCTCGGGGGGGCTTTAGGGGCGCGTATCCCATCCACCCCTCGAAGGGGTGCACCAGCCGTCCCGGCCCTGTCTGCACCGTGCAGCCCCGGCCCTTGGGTCTAAGCAAATCCCGCAATTTCAAAAAACTTTCCTCCTTTTCCCGCATTTTCATATCTGACTATCGTGTTTACTCATAATGCCAACAGCGTTTGCCAAGGAACACTGGATTCTTAAGGACTAGCAGTCCTTAAGCGGGGTCTTAGGGGCAGGGGCCCCTATTTAAATATCGCAGATACCTGTAAACGGCCAAAAGATTACCAAAGACAGCTAACCATAGTGCAGGGGGGTCAGGGGGCCCTCCCCCGTGGGAATTTTGGTTACTTTTGTTCCTCCAAAAGTAACTGCCCGTCGCGGCACTAGCGACATGCCATCCCGTGGCACAGCGGTAACACATAGCGCACAGCGGCAGGCATAGTGCGCAGCGGCAGCGGAAAAACGCAGCGGTGCCCTTGACTGAACACGATAGTCAGATTTCCATATACCACGGCTCACCGGGCCGCCCGGCCCCGGGTGGAGAGGGCGGCAAAGCCCCCCTCCCCCTCCCGGAGCATCCGGGTCACAAAGTAGCGGATATCGTCCATGGCGTGGTCGTTCTCCTTTATCGGCGCGTCCCTTCCCGCCTCCAAATCCCAGCGGTAAAGGGAAAACTCCCGGAGGGTATCCCGGCAGCTTTCATGGAAGCGCAGCCTTCCCCTCGCAAGGGCCCCGCTCACCAGGCGGATGCCGTCCGCCACATCGTTTTTCGCGGGGACGATCTCCCATCTTTCCCGCCGCCGCAGGCACTGGATAAAGCTGGAGGCGGAGGGGTCTACAATGACCCTTTCCACCGGCAGCCCGTCCGCCAGAGCCTCCAGCGCGGCGGCATATTCCTCATCCGTGCGCTGGGCCCCCACAGCCCGGGAATCGTGATAATACTCCCGCATCCGGTACCAGACCCCCTCGCCATACCCCCAAAGCCCGAAGCTGGCGGGGTTGACGGTTCCATAGTCGCAGCTGATTACATACCGCCCCAAGGGGGGCAGCGTTTTCACCACATGAAGGTCATGGGAGAACATGGGGTAAACCGCCCCGTGGGCCGAAACCCACCTCCCCAGCACATACCGCTCGTAAAACACCCCGGTTAGAGGCTCTTGTACCTGGCAAGGATTTTGGGGGACAGGGCCGGGTTATCCTCCAGGGAAAAATGGAGGTACAGGGCGTTCTTTTTCTCCGCCTCCTGAATCCACCCGGTATAAAACCAGTGGCGGGGGTGGTCGGGGTTGCAGTTAAACCAAAATTTGGAGCCTGCCACCGAGCAACGGGCCAGCGCCTGCTCCACAAAGGAGCGGGGCATCAGCGCCACCTCGTCCAGCAGCACCCCCGCCAGAGTTACCCCCTGAATAAGCGCCGCGGAGCCCTCGTCTTTGCCGCCGAACAGGTAATACCGGTTGTGCCGGTTCCCCCGGTATAAAATCAACAGGCTTTGGGATACCTTATATTCCCAGCGTATCCCCGCCCCGTCCAGCACCTCCAGCAGGGGCGTCACCAGATTCCGCCGCAGGGAGGTCACCGTCTTGCCGCACAGGGCCAGGCTCTCCCCCTGAAAATGGGCCAGGCTCCAGAGTACAAAGCCCAGGGACAGGCAGAGGGTTTTGCCGCTGCGCACCGCGCCGTCGCAGATGACGGCGTCCCTGTCCCGGTGGGGACCGCCGGGGCACCACCAGCTCAAAGCCTCCAGCTGCCGGGGGGAAAACGCCTTAAAGCGCACGGGGTTCTCCTCCCCTCAGCGCTCGGGCGCTTTCCTCCAGCGCCCCGTAGAGGCTTTCCGGTCCGCCGGAATCCTCCCCGCCGCCCAGGCGCGCCAGTGCCTCCAACGCCGCCAGCCTGTCATAAAACCGAATCTCACAGCCGCCCCCCTTGGGGCGCTTGATTTCCGCCACCCCAAACAGATCCAGCCCGGAGATATCGGGGATTTCCTCTCCGCCCATCACCAGCGCCGCCCCGTCGTTCACCGCTCCAAAGGCCAGCCTGCGCAGTCCCTGCACCGCCTGTCCCCAAATTCTCTGCTCCTTCTCCAAACGGGCATACCGGGCCGTCAGCGCCAGGACGCGTTTTTCTCCCAGCAGCCTTGCGGCGTGATGCGCGGCCTTTCCCGTCGGATAGCCCGCCCGCACCGCCGCCTCCAGCGGATTTCCCAGACGGGACAGAAAAAAGCAAAATAGCTTTCTCCGATCCCTTTCCTCCTGCCTACAGGTTTCGTCCGCTTCGCTTTTCCTCACAGGCATATCCCCCTTTCACCCATACCTCCAAAGAGGCCGCTTTTGTCCAAAACAAGGAAAATCCCCCGGTCAAACGCCTTGACTGGGGGAGAAAATAGTGATAAATTACTATGGGGGACAGTTTACTTTTTCAGCGTACAAAACACGATAAGAAAGGCGGAACAGCCTTGGCGGAATTAAACATTGTACTGGTGGAGCCCCAAATCCCCCAGAATACCGGCAATATTGCCCGTACCTGCGCCGCCACCGGCGCGGCGCTCCACCTGATCCGGCCCCTGGGCTTCACCGTCACCGACGCAAAGCTCAAAAGGGCGGGGCTGGATTACTGGCACCTGCTGGACATCACCTATTACGACAATCTGACGGATTTCTTCGCCCGAACCCACGGCGGTTACACTTTTTTTACCACCAAGGCCCGGCGGGTATACAGCGACCGGCCTTACCCCCGGGGCGGCTACCTGCTCTTTGGCCGGGAGGACGCCGGGCTCCCCGAGGAGCTGCTCCGCCAACACCCGGACAGCTGCGTGCGCCTTCCCATGGTGGAAGCGGCCCGGAGCCTGAACCTGTCCAACACCGTGGCCGTGGCAGCCTTTGAGGCCCTGCGCCAATGGCAGTTTCCCCTGCTGGCCGCCACCGGGCGGCTGACAGAATACAATTGGGAGGAGTAAGCCCCGCATGGAAAAAATTAAAATAGTTACAGATACTCCCAGCGATATCCCCGATGCCGATTTAGAACGCTACAGCATCGGTATGCTAAGCATCCCCCTCACGGTGGACGGTGTGGGTTACTATGAACGCACCAGCTTTTCCGTTTTGGAATTTTACGATATGATGGAGGCGGCCTCCGAGCTGCCCACCACCAGCCGGATTCCCGTCACCGATTACCTGGCCTGTTACCAGAAGTATTTTGCCGAGGGCTATACCCACCTTATCAACGTCATCATCAACGCAGGCGGGTCGGGCACCTTTGCCTCCGCCCAGATGGCCCGGGAGCTGTTCTACGAGCAAACTCCGCAGGCCGCGGGCAAAATGGAAATCCACCTGGTGGATTCGGGAACCTATTCCATGGCATACGGCTACCCGGTGATTCAGGCGGCCAGGATGGCCCAGGAGGGCCGGCCCGTCCGCCAAGTCCTCTCCTATTTACGGGATTATCTGAGCCGCGTTGAAATCTATATCGCCTGCTACACCCTGGAATACGCCAGGCGGAGCGGCCGCATCGGAGCCGCCGCCGCGTTTGTGGGGGATGTTCTGGGCCTGCGCCCGATTATTTTAATGTCCGGTGGTCAAACTAAGGTTGTGGATAAGGTGCGGGGGGACAAAAACATCCCCTCCCGCCTCCTGAACGCCTACCGTGCGAACTGCGCCGACCGCAGCGCGCCGGTAGTCCTGGTTCGCGGCTCCCTGGAGGAACCGGCCCGGGAGCTCCAGTCCCTGATACGGTCGGAAACGGGCCAAAGCTGCACCCCCTATTACGCGGGGGCGTCCATCGTTATCAATACCGGCGTCCGGATGCTCGCCCTTACCTGCATCGGAAAGCCCCGAAATCAGCCTTCATAACCGAAATATCTTGTGAAAATATATTGATAAAAGAATAAATTTCCATTACAATATAGTCAGTGCTTAGTTAGTTCCAGGGAATGTTAACCAATACAGAAGGGTGGTACTACCAAATGACAGCAACCAACAAAAAGACCATCGAGGATATTCAGGTCGGGGGCAAGCGGGTGCTTGTGCGCTGCGATTTCAACGTCCCGTTAAAGGACGGCGTCATCACCAACGACAAGCGCATTGTCGCGGCCCTGCCCACTATCCGGTATTTAATAAAGCAAGGCGCCCGGGTCATCCTTTGCTCCCATTTGGGGCGGCCGGGGGGGGAGGTTAATCCCGCGTTTTCCCTGGCCCCCGTGGCGGCGCGGCTTTCCCAGCTGCTGGGCCAGGAGGTGGCCTTTGCCTCCGACGTCATCGGCCCGGACGCCAAGGCCAAGGCGGCGGCCCTTCAGGACGGGCAGGTACTGCTTATCGAAAACGTGCGCTTCCACAAGGAGGAGACGAAAAACGAACCTGGCTTCGCGGGGGAGCTGGCGTCCCTGGCCGAAATTTTTGTAAACGACGCCTTCGGCACCGCCCACCGGGCCCACGCCTCCACCACCGGCGTCGCGGATTACCTCCCCGCCGTCTGCGGCTACCTTATTCAGAAGGAAATCGGCTTTATGGGCGGCGCGCTGGAAAATCCCAAGCGCCCCTTTGTGGCGATTCTGGGGGGGGCCAAGGTGTCGGATAAAATCGGGGTCATCACCAATCTCCTCACAAAGGTGGATACCCTGATTATCGGCGGCGGCATGGCCTATACCTTCTTCAAGGCCCAGGGCTTCTCCATCGGCGGCTCCCTCTGTGAGGATGACAAGGTGGAGGACGCGGGCAAGATGATGAAGGAGGCCGAGGCCAAGGGCGTGCGCTTCCTGTTGCCGGTGGACAACCGTATCGGGGACAAATTTGACGCGGGCTGCAACGATCAGGTCGTGGATTCCAATGACATCCCCGACGGCTGGATGGGCATGGACATCGGCCCCAAATCCGAGGAGTTGTTTGCCAGCGCTCTTAAGGGCGCGGAAACCGTCATCTGGAACGGACCTATGGGCGTCTTTGAGATGGACAAATTTGCCGGAGGCACCTGTGCCATTGCCAAGGCGGTGGCGGACAGCGGTGCGGTTTCCATTATCGGCGGCGGCGATTCGGTGGCGGCGGTTACCAAGCTGGGCTTTTCCGACAAAATGAGCCACATCTCCACCGGCGGCGGCGCCTCCCTGGAATTTTTAGAGGGCCTGGAGCTGCCCGGCATCGCATGCTTGCAGGAAAAGTAATTGGTAATATAGTCAATTCAAAAACACTTTAACGTGTTTTTAAGTTAAGCGAAAAGGATAGAGCGCCGGCCTCCCGGCTGACCTCTATCCTTTTCCCCTATTATACAGATTGATAAAAACATATATGACAAGGAGAATCGGACATGAACAAAGCGTTGAGAAGACCCATGATCGCCGGAAACTGGAAGATGAATAAAACCCGGGGGGAGGCCGCCGCGCTCATCGGGGAGCTTGTTCCCCTGGTAAAGGACGCCGCCTGCGACGTTGTGGTGTGCGTTCCCTACACCGATCTGGAGACAGCCCTGACCGCCACCAAAAACACCAATATCCGCGTGGCCGCCCAGAACTGCCATTGGGCGGTGTCAGGCGCCTTCACCGGAGAGATTTCCGCCCCCATGCTGGCGGAGATGGGGGTGGGCCATGTTGTCATCGGACACTCGGAGCGCCGCCAGTTTTTCGGGGAAACCAACGAGACGGTTCAGCAGCGGGTACGCGCTGCCCTGGACGCGGGCCTGGGGGTTATCCTCTGTGTAGGAGAGCTTCTGGAGGAGCGGGAACAGGGCATTACCGCAGAGATCTGCGCCCTCCAAACCAAAATCGCCCTTCAGGGCGTCACACCGGAGGAGCTTAAAAAGATCGTCATAGCCTATGAGCCGGTTTGGGCCATCGGCACCGGCAAAACCGCCACCGCCGACCAGGCGGACGAGGTGTGCGGCCTGATCCGGGATGTGGTATCCGGCCTGTACAGCAAGGCCGCCGGGGATGCCCTGACCATCCAATACGGCGGCTCCATGAACCCGGGCAACGCGGTGGAGCTTCTGGGCAAGGAGCATGTGGACGGCGGCCTCATCGGCGGCGCGTCCCTCAAAGCCCCGGACTTTGCCGCCATTGTCGGGGCAGCCGCGCAGTAATAAGGGATTCTCCCACCGCTTCCCGGGAATTACCGACCGCGAAGACCCCGATTCCCTTTACCACAGAAAGGAACGCACATATATGACAAAACCTTTGGCTCTGATTATTATGGACGGCTTTGGCGAGGACAAAAATGAGGAAGGCAACGCGATTTTCGCGGCCAAGACCCCCAATTTAGACCGCTATATCAGCACCTGGCCCCACACCCTTCTGGGCGCGTCCGGCATGGATGTGGGCCTCCCCGACGGCCAGATGGGCAACTCGGAGGTGGGGCACACCAATATCGGCGCGGGGCGCATCGTCTATCAGGAGCTCACCCGGATCAGCAAGGCCATTGCCGACGGCGACTTTTTTGAAAACGAGACGCTGGTGGCCGCCATGGAAAACTGCAAGGCCCACGGCAGCGCCCTCCACCTGATGGGCCTGCTGGGGGATGGCGGCGTCCACAGCCACTCAAACCACCTGTACGCCCTGCTGGAACTGGCCAAGCGCACGGGAGTCCGGGATGTATACATCCACTGCTTTATGGATGGCCGGGACACGCCCCCCCAGTCGGGCAAGGGTTATATTGAGGAGCTGGAGGCAAAAATCCTGGAGCTTGGCGTGGGTAAAATCGCCACCATATCGGGGCGCTATTACGCCATGGATCGGGACAACCGGTGGGATCGGGTGGAGAAAGCCTACAGGGCGATTGCCTACGGCGAGGGCGTCATCACCTCCCCCCCCGTCCAGGTTATGGAGAAGTCCTATGCCGGGGATATCACCGATGAATTTGTCCTTCCCTCCGTCTGCGTTCAGGGGGTACAGGTGGCGGAAAACGACACGATAATCTGCTACAACTTTCGCCCCGACCGGGCCAGGGAGCTTTCCCGGGCCTTTGTGGATCCGGATTTTACCGGCTTTGTCCGGCGGGAGCCGGTTCCCAGGGTTCACTATGTCTGCATGACCCAGTATGACGCCGCCATGCCCAACGTTTATGTAGCCTTCCACCCCCAGTCGCTGGAGAACACCCTGGGCCGTTACCTGTCCGACAAGGGCCTGCGCCAGCTGCGCATTGCCGAGACGGAGAAGTACGCCCATGTCACCTTCTTCTTCAACGGCGGCGTGGAGGCTCCCTATGAGGGGGAGGATCGCGCCCTCATTCCCTCCCCCAAGGTTGCCACCTACGACCTCCAGCCGGAAATGAGCGCCTTTCTTGTTACCGAGGAGATGCTGAAACGGCTGGATACCGGCAAGTATGACGTTATCATCCTCAACTATGCCAACTGCGACATGGTAGGCCATACGGGTATTTTCGAGGCCGCCGTACAGGCGGTGGAAGCGGTGGACGAATGCGTGGGCCGGGTTGTGGATAAAATACTCTCCATGGGCGGCGCGGCCCTCATCACCGCCGATCATGGCAACGCGGACAAGATGCTGGATGAAGCCGACCACGTCCCCTTTACCGCCCATACCACCAATCCGGTTCCCTTCATCCTGGCGGGCAGGCAGTGCAGCCTGGCGGAGCCGGGCGTCGGCCGCCTCTGCGATCTGGCCCCGACTATGCTTCAGCTGCTGGGGCTGCCCCAGCCCCGGGAGATGACGGGAAGCTCCCTCATTTCCGGATAAAGCCTGCCGGTAAGCGTGCGAATCAGCTGATAATGATAGTATGAAATTTCAAATATTGGGAAAAATCATATTGTACTTTTGCAAAAAAAACGTTATAATAAGCGAGTATATGTTTATAACAGCAAATTTGCAAGGAAAGGATTGGACAAATAATGAAAAAAAGTGTATTTATCGCATCTGTGGCTTTGTTTGTAGCCGCGTTAGGTGTTGTAATCGGTTTGGCGGCTTATTTTAAAAACCGGAGCAGCTATCTTTATGACGAGGATGACGACTTCCTGTTTGATGATCCCGATGATCTGGAGTATTACACCTCTGATCTGGAGGATGTCCCCGAGGATGGAGAAACCGCCTCCGCTGATAATATGGAAGGCGAACCCTTCTAGCTCCCGCCCATACCCCTATGTTTATCAAGAAGTGCGTTTCCATACCCTGGAAACGCACTTCTCTTTTAAATATCTGACTATCGCGTTTGCTCATAATGCCAACAGCGTCTGCCAGGGAATACTGGATGCTTAAGGACTGGAAGTTCTTGAGCAGGGTTTTACGACGGAGTGCAAGCACTCCCAGTCCTTTAAGGGGGGAAGCTTTACCACGGTTGTGGCGGCCGGCCGGGCTCCGCCCGAACCCGCTTAGGGCCATAATGGCCCTAAGAACCCGTAATTCAGCAAGGTTGTAACGCATTGCACACCCACAAGCCCCAATTAAACCGTCCGCTCCCTCCATGGGGCCCAAAAACCCCATTCCGGGAGCTAATTTTGTGATCGGGTAGGCGTTAGCCTTGCAAAAGCAGCGCCGCGCCGGGCGGCAGCCCGCCGACGGCGCACCCCGTGGCACCGCGCCAACAGTGTTTGCCAAGAAACACTGGATTCTTAAGGACTGGAAGTCCTTAAGCGGGGGTTTTACGACGGAGTGCTTGCACTCCTAGTCCTTTAGGGGGGGCCGGTGCCCCTATTTAAATATCGCAGATACCTATGCGAATCAAGGGTTAAAACAGCCAGCCAGCAGCAAACAAACAACGGAAATGCGAGCGAAAACAAAGGAAAGCAGGCCCTGCAAAGAGCGAACCTTGGA
>Ga0153950_1000499_pt1 | contig 17525 bp, 17 predicted proteins | sample TSNJ034MetaG_FD_104737 | JGI IMG/M metagenome (GOLD analysis project Ga0153950, IMG submission 104737) | Attine ant fungus gardens microbial communities from New Jersey, USA - TSNJ034 MetaG | ecosystem: Host-associated > Fungi > Mycelium > Unclassified | place: USA: New Jersey, Wharton State...
AACACATGGAACGGCAGGGTATCGTATACTTGTGAAGCAGCCGGGAATAACGGCCGCTCCCTTCCAAGAAACGGTGGACACTATGAGCCAGATAAACAATACACTGGGCCATCCGATCATCACCGGACGGCCGGATACAGTGGGCCCGGCCACCAAACCAAGCACGGCGGCAAGCTCCGGCCCATCCTTTCAGGAGCTGCTGGAAAAAACACTCCAGGGCAGGCAGGAAACCCCGCAGCTTACCTTTTCGCGCCACGCGCAGCAGCGCACAGTCCAACGGAATATCGAGCTGAGCGAAGCGGATTTATCCAGGCTGGACGCGGCGGTTGGCAAGGCGGAGGACAAGGGCCTTAAGGATACGCTGGTTTTTATGGACAGCACGGCCTTTATTGTGAATGTGCCCAACCGGGTAGTGGTTACGGTGGTAGACAGTGATGAAACGGCAAATACGGTATTTACAAACATCGACGGCGCGGTCATAGTATAACAGCTGGACCTTAACAGGAAGCTGGGGGATTCCGACTGATTGACGAATCTCACAGCCGCGCCTTTCAAAACAGAAAGGAATTAAACCATTATGATGAGATCTCTTTCGTCCGCAGTCGGCGGCCTTCGCTCGCACCAGACCAGGATGGACACCATCGGTAACAACATCGCCAATGTCAATACCTACGGCTTTAAATCCAGCCGGGTTACCTTCTCCGATGTGTATTACCAGAGCACCTCCACCGGCAGCGCGCCCACCACCCAGCTCGGCGGCACCAACCCCACCCAGATCGGTTACGGCGCTTCTGTGGCCACCATAGATGTGCTGAACAGTGTCTCCGGCATGTCCAGCACCGACCGGGCTCTGGATATTTACATCAACGGCGAGGGCATGATCGCCACCAAGGACGCCGCGGGCAACCTGCGCTATTCCCGCCTGGGGGCGCTGGGCTTTGACGCCGAGGGCAACCTGGTGGACTCCAACGGTAACTTCGTCATGGGCTTCCCCATGGACGCCGCTACCGGCCTGCCCATTGTCCGGCCCGACGGCACCTGTGATATAGACGACCTTTCCAGAATCACCGTGGATCCCGCGATGCTGGATCAGATGACCGGCATTTCCATCAGCAGCAACGGCGAGATTATCGGCATTCTGCCCGGTGACACCGACGTGAAGCTGGTTTCGGGGCTGCCCGCGTGGCTCAGAAACATTACCGTCCCCGAGGGCTCCAACCTGTCCGGCGACGTCAAGGCCTCCATGGAGTTCCGCTCCGTCAGCGACAGCGCCATGCCCGCCGACTGGATCACCGCCGTTGAGGCAAAGGTGAACAGCGGCGTTGAGGGCGACTATGAATTCTTTTACGACGGCACCACCATCACAGCCAGAAACAAAGATACCGGCAAGGTATACACCGGTGCCTACGCCCGGGGGGGCAAGGTGGAGCTGAAGGACGCCGCCGGAAACGTAGGCTTCACCGTCACCACCGACAACCTGACCATTCCCACCGCCAGTACCGCCGCCATGGGCACCATGAGCTTTACCAAGGAGCAGTGGATTACGGTGAACGCCACCGACAAGGGCGGCAACAAGCTCTATTTCGAATCCCTTTACGACGGCGTTCAGCCCAGCATGACCTTTGGCGAGGGCACAACCGCCGTCACCCTCCAGCTGGATCCCGGCGCTGTGGAAACCGTCACCGAATCCCAGTTCACCTATGACTACTCCGGTGTGAGCGGGTCAGCCTTTAGCTCTTGGCTGCGGGGAGCGACCCTAAGCACTTCCTCCGGCATCGCGGAGGGGACTATCAGGCTGGAGGCGGGCATGGAGCCGCAGATCACCACCCAGATCGGCGGCAGCAGCAACGCTCTCAACTGGATGGACGCCACCGCTCTCAATGAAGTCCTGACGAAGTACGCCAATCAGAAGGGCGCAACCAGCACAAGCAAAATAGACTTTACTATTATTGCGACAGAAGACTCAACCACAACTCCCGACCCAACATACAAAATTAGCATTATGGATGGAACCACTGTTGTTGCCAATGCATCGTATACGACGGCCGATACATCAGTAAACCTTTACTATCCCCCAGTAACTGGTACTCCAGCTGGCACCGAACCTCATGTGGAGCTTTATAAATCCGGTTCTACCTTAACGGCTTTGACAGGCAACAATATTGCTTTGGGTTCCGCAAAGTTTAATAAAATGATCCGCGCCTATGATGCCGACGATAAGCTAATCGGCCAGGCTGCCTATTCCAGCGGCTCCGCCGTCACCCTGGGGGATTTGACCCTTAGCGTGGACGCCGCCGCGCTGAAGACTTTCTTCGACAACGAATTGTATGTGGATCATAGCAAAATCAACACCACTACAGATAACAGCGTGAAGATCGGCAGCAACGCGCGGGTAGATGTGGAGCAGTGGGAGTTCAGCAAAAAAATCGCCAACGCCGCCCCTGATTCCAGCGAGAGCATTGTGCTGGGCGTAATCGCCCTTGGCAAGGTGAACAACCCGTCGGCCATGCTCCAGGACGGCAGCAGCTACTTCCTCACCAGCCAGAACTCCGGCGAGGCGATGTTCACCCGCCCCGGCCTCAACGGCACCGGGGGACTCAAGGCCGGTTATCTGGAAATGTCCAACGTTGATATCTCCAAGGAGTTCACCGACATGATTACCACCCAGCGCGGATTCCAGGCAAATTCCCGCATTATTACGGTGTCCGACTCCATGCTGGAGGAGCTTGTCAACCTGAAGCGTTAAGCCGGGGTAATACATAATTTCAGTATGCCCCGCGGTTAAAGAAATAGCATTGCCGCTGTGTGGAGGGGTGAAACAAACCCTCCACACATTCCGGCGTATAGCTGAAAAGGGTAGGGTTACGTTAATGATTGAGCTTACAAAGCTGAACAAAAAGAAGTTTATTTTGAACTGCGATATGATCGAAGCAGTGGAATCCACCCCCGACACCGTTATCACCCTGCGCAACGGGAAGCTCAATATTGTGGAGGAATCTCCCGAGGAAATTGTGCAGTTGGTTATTGCTTACAAGCGGAGGCTGTTTCAGTTTTAGCATGATCCGGTTAAGTAAGTTCGGGGAGGATAATTAAATGAATATATCGTTCGTAATCGGTCTGGTTCTCTGCTTCGTTCTCGTTATATTTGGCATCGTAGTCCAGCTGGGGCCGTTCGCCATCGACTTCGGCGCGATAATGAACTTTGTGGACGTGCAAAGCTTGCTTATCACCGTGGGCGGCACCATGGCCGCGCTGATGACGGCCTTCCCTATGAAGGATTTTTTGAAGATGTTTCAGCACTTTCCCATTATTTTGGGCTTGCAGAAGGCAAAGACCGATCCCATGTACTACATCGACGTGATGACCGACCTTTCCCAGGAGGCGCGTAAAAAGGGCCTTCTGGCGCTGGAGGACAGGGTGGCGGAGTTTGAGGATGCCTTCCTGCGGGACAGCGTTATGCTGATTGTAGACGCCATGGAGCCGGACAAGGTGCGGGAACAGCTGGACAACGAAATGAGCGCTATCGAGAGCAGGCATGCCCAGTCCTGGAGCCTGTACGACAAGGGCGCGGCCCTGGCTCCCGGCTTTGGTATGATCGGCACATTGATCGGCCTTATCAACATGCTGGCGAATATGAACTTTTCCGCCGAGGGCGGCGCGGAGTCACTGGCGGCCAACATGGCTATTGCGCTGGTTACCACCTTCTACGGCTCCATGATGGCCAACGCGATCTTTCTCCCGGCGGGCAACCAGCTGCGCATGGCCCACGAGCATGAGATGCTCTGCAAGGACATTATTATCGAAGGCATCATATCCATCCAGGCGGGGGAAAACCCGCGGCATATTAATGAGAAGCTTATGTCCTACCTTACAAGAAAAGACAGGGAAAAGCATACCGCCGCTTCGGCAGAAGGCAGCGCGGAATAGTACGGAAAAACGGTCCCCACGGTTTATTCGCCCGGGACTATTGCCGTTTGCATAAAATAAAGGAGGCGATATCATGGCGCGGAAAAAGAGAAGCGACGACGGCGGAGGCGGCAGCGGCGATTGGCTGAATACCTACGCGGATATGGTTACGCTGCTGCTGACGTTTTTTATCCTGCTCTACTCCATGTCCTCCATGGATGCCGCCAAGTTTGACATGCTTGTGGCAGCTTTCGCCAGTGACGGCAACTCGGATGAAAAAATCGTCCTTCACGGCGAGGCGGAGGGGGAGGAAAAAACCGGTGCTCCCGTGCCGGGCACCACCGAGGTTGAATCTGAAATTCTGGATTTGGACGATATTTATACGGCCTTGGAGGCATATATAGAGGAGAAAAGCTTGCAGGATTCTGTGCAGATTTCCCAGGGCGAGGGCTATGTGTTTATCCGGTTTATGGATGATATGCTTTTTGAGCCAAATAGTGCCAGATTAAAACCAGCGGATTTAGAAATTCTAAATTTTGTAGGCTATGGAATAAAATCGGTGCAGGATAAGGCGGAAATGATCCGGATAGACGGCCATACGGCCGCCATCCCCGAGGATCCCAATTATGCCGTTTCCGACCGGCTGCTGTCCAGCGAGCGATCCAACAGGGTGTTGATGTATTTTGAGGATACCATCGGCATCGCGCCCGAAAAGCTGTTGCAGGTGGGATTTGGCAAATGGAAGCCCTTTATGGACAACACCACCGAGGATGGCCGCCAAAAAAACCGCCGGGTGGAAATACTGATTTCAGGGGAAAATGTCATCAGCGACGAGCTGGATACCATATACGAAAAGCTGGTGGAATGATTCCCGCGAGGCTTATCATATAACCGCTTAACCATACAATATTTGTATGTGATTGCCAGGTTATCGGCCCATTTTTCGGCCGGCACACCCGATGATTCGGAAATAGAATCCGATTTTGCCCAAAAATGGGAATGTAATTTACAATAGAGGAGATTTTGGGATGCAAATACGCGTTGTTTGTGGTATACTGTCATTATGCGCAGGGCGGTTTTCGTAATATAGCGGGTATAGGGCGCAAAGCCTTCTTATCCTGTGATGATGTTCCCGCGGGAACTGAATTTGGCGGGGACTGTTTTATCCTAAGATAGCCGCTGCGTGGGGGGGAAAAGGAAGAAGTGGAAGTATTATCGCAAAGCCAGATCGACGATCTTCTCAATTCGCTTACGACCGGCGCTTTGGATTTGGAATCCGCGCACGATGAAGCGTCGAATAAAAAGATAAAGGAATATGACTTCCGCAGCCCGAAGCGATTTACCAAGGAGCAGCTGAAGATCATTAGCAGTGTTTATGAAAACTACTCCCGGGTTTTATCTTCTCATTTGACCAGTATACTGCGGCTGTATGTCAATGTGGAATGCGTGCAGATCGAGGAGCAGCGGTATTCGGAGTTTAACAATGCCCTTCCCGACTCGGTTATGACGGCGATTGGCGAGCTCCGCTTCACCGGGAGCAACGATGAAAACAATACGGTGATTGTAGATTTCTCCAAGCCCATCGCCTTTGCGATTATCGAGCGGCTTCTGGGAGGAACCGGAGACGGGCTGGAGGTAGACCGGGATTTTACGGAAATTGAGCTTTCCCTGATGGATAATTTGTTCAAAAGTATTATTCCGCAAATGTCCGACAGCTGGTTTAACTACTACGAGGTGGATGTTTTATATCGGAAAACCGAGACAAACTCCCGGCTGATGCAGGCGATAGCCGCCGACGACACGGTGGTGATCCTTATGCTGGACGTACAGATCAAGGAGGTGCAGGGCAGCATCAGTATCTGTATCCCGGCGGTATGTTTGGAAGACGTCATAAAGAAAATAGATTCCCAATATATGCGTAACCTGAAAAGAATTAATTCTTCCGGTGACAAGGAACGCCGAGAGCTGGTTATGCAGTATTTGCAGGCCAGTAACCTGGAGCTCCGGTGCGTAATCGGACAGACGCAGGTGAATCTGAGCGATATAATCTATCTAAACGTAGGCGATGTCATTCAACTCAATAAGCCTGTGGATTCCCTGGTGGATTTGAATGTGGGCGAATCCTGCTGGTTCCGCGGAAAAATAGGGGTTCAACGCAGCAAGAAAGCGATCCAGGTTAAAGAAGTTCTGTAATAGAGAGGTGTTAATGCATATGAGCGGGGATGCGAATAACGGCGCGGAGCTTTTTTCTACGCTGGAACTGGATACTATTGGCGAGATTATGAACATCAGTATGGGGTCTGCTGCGACAGCGGCCTCCACATTGCTGGACAATAAAGTGACCATTACCACCCCCATTGTGAATGTACTGGCGGTAGATGATTTTGAGATACAGCAGCTGGAGCCGGCTGTTGCGGTGCAGATCAAATACGTTGAGGGCATTACTGGCTCCAATATCCTGATGCTCAGCCAAAAGGATGTGCGAACCCTCTTGGCCCAGATGATGCAGACGGAAATTGCAGACGATTTTGTCATTGACGAATTGGCGGAAAGCGCCATGTGCGAGCTTATGAACCAGATGATGGGTTCCTCCGCCACGGTACTGTCCTGCTTTTTAGGCCGCACCATTAATATCTCCACCCCTACTACCCTGCCGATCAATGCCATAGAGGACTTTAAGGCCGAGTATTTTCCCCAAAAATATATTATGACAATTACGTTCACCATCACCATTACGGATATCATGGAGAGCGAATTTGTCAGTGTTATGGATATCGACCTGTCCAGGGAGATCATAGAGGTTTCCCTTAACTTTGATAAGGGGGACGAGGAGGAACAGCCGCCGATGGCGCCTCCTTCAGCAGCTCCGGCCCCTCCCCCTGCGCCCACGCCTCCTCCCGCGGCCCCGGCTCCTTCCATGCCTGCCGCGCCGCAGGTTCCGGTGGCCGCGCCGCCTCCCCCGCCCGTTGCCTACGAGCAGCAGCCCTATCCCCAACAGCAGCCTTATCCCCCTCCGCAGTATTATCCCCAGCAGCCCTATCCCGCTTATAACTATGCCCCTCCTCCCCAGCATGGATATGGGGCGCCCGCACCGGTTCCTGAAAACCCCATTATGGTAAAGGAATTTGATTACAACGACTTTGGCGCGGGAGGCGGCGTGCAGGAGATGCCCGCCAACATTGATTTGGTCATGAACGTGCCGGTGGTGGTAACGGTAGAGCTGGGCCGCACCAAGCGAAAGATTAAGGAAATTTTGGAATTTGGCCAGGGCACCATTGTTGAGCTGGATAAACAGGCCGGATCCCAGGTGGATGTTATCGTCAACGGGCAGCTTATCGCCAGGGGCGACGTGGTTGTTGTGGATGATAATTTCTCCATCCGCATCACGGAGATCCTGAAAAGCAGAGATTCTCTCACAATGTTGTGATAAAATAGATTAATACAAATTAAAATTCTTTTTTAGGTGGTGCAGAAAGTTATGAGTAAGATTCTGGTAGTGGATGACGCGGCTTTCATGCGTATGATGATTAAGGATACGCTTAATAAACTTGGTTATGACGACGTGGAGGAGGCTGCGGACGGCGCGATTGCGGTGGAAAAGTTTCAGCAGCTCAATCCGGATCTGGTTATGCTGGACGTAACCATGCCCAATTTAGACGGTATTGGCGCGCTGCGGGCAATCAAGCAGCTCAAGCCGGACGCCAAGGTGGTTATGTGCTCTGCCATGGGCCAGGAGGCCATGGTGGTGGAGGCTATTAAGCTGGGGGCGCTGGATTTTATTGTCAAGCCGTTTAAACCGGACAGAATTGCGAAAACTATGAAGGCGGTTCTCGGATAAAGCCTTATTGTGGGAGAAACAATGAACAGCGTGTTGGATGTAATGTCGGCCATTGGTTCCCTTGTGATTATATGCCTGGTAATCGCACTTACCTATTATGTCAGCCGTTGGTATGCCAGACGGGCCGGCGTATCCGCAGGCAGCAAATATGTCAAGGTGCTGGATCGCACCCATTTGGGAAATACATCCTCCTTGATGATTATTCAGGTGGGCGGGAAATACTACCTTCTGGGCGTCAGTGATAAAAGTATGGAAATGCTGTGCGAGCTGGAGGATTTTGACCGGCATGTGGAGGAAAGCTCCATGTCCGATTCGGCCCAGGCTCCCTTCGGACAACTGCTTCGCGGACTGATGGACAAATCCGGAACACGGAGCAAAAAAAGGGATGATGGTGGATCGGAATGAACAAAAAGCTACTTAATGCCCTGCGTTTGGGCCTGCTTATCCTTGTGGTTATGCTGTTGCTGGCCATCCCCTCCCTGGCGGCGGTTGGCCCCACCCAGCCGGCCCTACCCGGCACGGAAGCCAGCGACACAATTCCAGGCGGCCCGGGTACATCCGACCCTAATATCAACATATCCCTTAACGGCGAAGGCTCGGATGTGGTGCGCATTCTGCTGTTGCTGACCGTTTTGTCGGTGCTGCCCTCGGTTTTGCTCATGATGACCTGCTTTACCCGGATCGTCATCGTGTTTTCGCTGTTGCGGAATGCCATGAGCTTGCAGCAGACGCCGCCAAACCAGGTGATGGTTGGCTTGTCGCTTTTCCTGACGCTTTTTATTATGACCCCGGTGATATCCGATATCAACGAAAACGCCTATGTCCCTTACTCCCAGGGGGAGATATCCGCCACCGAGTTTATAGAGGAGGCCTCCGGCCCTCTCCGTAACTTTATGTTTAAGCAGACCAAGCGGGAGGATCTGAACTTGTTCTTAACCGTTTCCGGGGCGGAAAGCTGGCCGGAAAGCGTGGACGCCTACAGCATGGCCGTGGTGATTCCGGCGTTTATCGTCAGCGAGATAAAAAGGGCGTTTACCATAGGATTTCTTATCTATATCCCGTTTCTTATTATTGATATGGTTGTGGCCAGCGCTCTCATGTCCATGGGTATGATGATGCTGCCGCCCGCCACCATTTCCATGCCCTTTAAGCTTATGCTTTTTGTCATGGTGGACGGATGGGGGCTGATGGTGAAAACCCTGATCTCCACCTATAACCTCTAGCGGGGCGGCACTAATTGCCTGGAAACCGGCGAAGGGAGAGAAAACACTTTGGATGTAGGCCAAATCATGCAGATATTCCGGGAGGGCCTGTTTACGTCATTTAAGCTTGCGGCCCCATTGCTGATTGTCAGCATGTGCGTGGGCCTGCTGATCTCCATTTTGCAGGCGGCCACCCAGATCCATGAGCAGACGCTGACCTTTGTGCCCAAGCTGGCGACCATCGCCATCATCCTGTTGCTTCTGGGCCCCTGGATGATGACCCAAATGAATGACTTCACGGTGCAGTTGTTTGAAACAATTGCAATGTATGTATAAAGAGGATTGTCATGTATGTTGACCTGAGCCAGGCGCTGGTATTTATGCTGGTCATGTTCCGAATGGTTGGCCTGCTGGTGACAAACCCGATTTTTGGCAGGACAAATATACCCATGAAGGTAAACGCCGGGCTTTCCTTTGTTTTGGCGGTTTTGGTTACCACAAGCGTTACTTTTGACATTCCCCCGGAGCCTGATTTCCTGGAGCTTGCCGTAATGTGCTTTAAGGAGTTTGCGGTGGGGATGGTGGCCAGCTTGGTGCTGCGCCTGTTCCTGTCCATCTTCGTCATAGGCGGCGAGGTGGTGGATATGCAGATCGGCATCGGTATGTCCAAGGTGTTTGATCCGGGAACCAATACCTCCATTTCCCTTTCCTCCACCTGGTTCAACAATATGTTTATCCTGATCTTTTTCGCCACCAACAACCACCTGACCTTTTTCAGGATGGCGGCGGGAACCTTCCGTATTATACCCCTGGGGATGTACAATTTCAACTGGCATTTTACCGGCTACCTTCCCGAGTATTTTACCACCATCATGCTGTTTGCCCTGAAGCTCTGCCTGCCGGTGGTGGTGACGGAAACCATTGTGAGCATTGCGGTGGGCCTGATTATGAAGATGGTTCCCAGCATCAATGTATTTATCATCAATATTCAGTTTAAGCTGGTGATTGGCATGCTTGTGCTGGTGGTGATGGTTGTCCCCTTTATGAATTACTTTGAAAATCTCATCATTTTCTGCTTTGAGCAGATATCCTATGTCTGGAACAACATGGCGGTGTAACGCCAGTCTATAAGGCGCTATATCGTGCCAGGGCGGATGAAACCGCGGTTATGTGCTTCCCCCGGGGATTCTGTTGCCTGTTTGAACCGATTGAGGGGGGATCATCATGCCGGAGGGCGGCGAAAAAACCGAAAAGGCCACCGGTAAACGGCGGCAGGATGAGAGAAAAAAGGGTAATATCTTTATGAGCAAGGATGTTACCACCTTGTCGTCGGTTATTGTTGGATTCTGCGCGCTGCGCCTGTTTATAGGCTCCATTATCGAGCGGCTGCAGGAGATTTACCGTACCCAGGTAACCCGGGCCGCCGACATCACCACGGTAACCACCGGAACGGTGATGCAAATTTTTAAGGAAACCATTCTGGTGCTGGTCACCACAATCCTTCCCGTTATGCTGATTACCGGATTCGCGGCCATTGTGGTCACAGGATTCCAAACGAAGTTTCTGTTTTCCAAGGAGGCCCTCAAGGTCAAGTTCAGCAGGCTCAATCCCTTGCAGGGCATTAAAAAGCTTTTCTCCCTCCGCTCCCTTGTGGAGCTGGTAAAGTCCCTCTTAAAAGTGATTCTGATTGTATACCTGCTGTATGGAAAGGTACTGCATTCCTTCTCCTTCCTCCCCCAGATATTGGATTGGGACATTATGCAGGCCGCCGCTTTCACGGGAGATCAGATATTTTCGCTGATTTTCTCCGTGGCCATCGCCTTTGGAGCCCTGGCCGCCGCCGACTACTTTTATCAGTGGTATGAGTATGAAAAAAGCATTAAGATGACCAAACAGGAGGTCAAGGACGAGTACAAGCAGATGGAGGGCGATCCCAAGGTAAAAAGCGCCCGCCGCCAAAAGCAGCAGGAAATGGCTATGAAACGCATGATGCAGCAGGTGAAGGACTCGGATGTCATCGTGCGAAACCCCACCCACTTCGCGGTAGCGCTGCAATATAAGCTGAACCGGGACGCCACCCCCAGGATTTTGGCCAAGGGCAAGGATCGGGTGGCCCTCCGGATCGTGGAGGAGGCTGAAAAACACCATATCTCCACGGTGGAGAACAAACCGCTGGCCAGGAGCCTGTACGAGGTGGGACAGGTAAATCAGGAGATCCCCCCAGACTTCTACCAACCGGTGGCGGAGATTTTGGCCTGGCTGTATAGTACGAATGAGAAGGAAAAACACAAGCGATGAGACTCTTCAACAACGTTATTTCGGTATTTGTTCTGGTTGTAATAGTATTTCTGATTGTGCCGCTCCCCACGTTCTTCCTGGATTTCATGTTTTTGGTGAACATCGCGCTTTCGCTGGTGATTTTGCTGATTACCATGTATATCAAGGAGACGTTGGAGTTTTCCATTTTTCCCTCCCTTATGCTCATTACCACCTTGATCCGGTTATCCCTGAATATCTCCTCCACCCGTCTGATTCTGGCCAACGGCGGCTCCGCCGGGCAAATTATCAAGACGTTTGGCGACTTCGTTATCCAGGGAAACCCCATTATCGGCGCCGTTATTTTTATCATTATCGTGCTGGTGAACTTTATGGTTATCACCAAGGGTGCCGAGCGTGTGGCCGAGGTTTCCGCCCGCTTCACCCTGGACGCCATGCCCGGCAAGCAGATGGCCATTGACGCCGACCTGAACTCGGGGCTTATCGACGATCAGGATGCCAAGCTCCGCCGAAGCAAAATTCAGCGGGAGGCGGACTTTTTCGGTTCCATGGACGGTGCGACCAAGTTTGTCAAGGGCGACGCCATAATGTCCATCCTCATTACCCTCATCAACTTTGTGGGCGGCGTGATTATCGGCATGGTGAGCGGCGGCATGACCTTTACGGAGGTGCTGAACGTATACACCATCGCGACGGTAGGCGACGGCCTGGTGTCACAGATTCCATCCCTTCTCATCGCCACGGCCACAGGTATGATCGTCACCCGATCCTCCTCCGAAAACAACCTGAACACCGACGTCACCGGCCAGTTTCTGTCACAGCCGGTATCCCTGATTATCGCGGGCAGCTTTATCGGCTGCATGCTGCTGATTCCCGGCAGCCCCAAGCCCCAGATTTTTATGGTTTCCGCCGGATTGATCGCGGCGGGCATTGCCCTCCGGGGCAAGCCGGCGGCTACAGCCCAGGCGGCGGCCGGGGCAGGCGGAGGAGGCGGTGGCATCCCGGGCATGGAGGGGGATGAAATTCCCGAAACCCTCAGCGAGGCCAGCTATTACAAGAACATTGACAACGTATACACCCTGCTGAATGTGGATCCTATTGAAATGGAGTTTGGCTATAGCCTGGTTCCCCTGGTGGACGAAAGCTCCGGCGGCAGCTTTATTGACCGCATCGTCATGTTCCGCAAGCAGTTTGCCACCGATTACGGCGTGGTGATTCCCACCGTGCGCCTCCGGGATAACGGAATGCTGAACCCCAATCAATATGTGGTAAAGCTAAAGGGTGAGGAGATCGGCAGGGGCGAGGTGCTGGTGGATTACTATCTGGCGCTGGATCCCGGAAATACAGCCGACGACATCGAGGGCATCGACACGGTGGAACCGGCCTACGGCATACCAGGCAAGTGGATCACCGAGGATCTGCGGGAAACCGCGGAGGTTTTGGGGTACACGGTTATTGACCCGCTGTCGGTCATCGTGACGCATATGTCGGAGATCATTCGGAAGCACGCCTACGAGCTGCTGTCCCGCCAGGACGTCAGCTCCCTGCTGGAAAACGTGAGCAAGAAGGACGCGGCGCTGGTGTCCGACGTGATGCCGGGCATGGTGTCCCTGGGGGATTTGCAGAAGATCCTCAGCAACCTCCTGCGGGAAAGCGTGCCCATCAAGGATATGGAAACCATTTTGGAAACCCTGGCGGATTACGCCATGTCCGTAAAGGATACCGACCTGCTCACCGAGTATGTGCGCCAACGGCTCCGCCGCACCATTACGCGGCAGTATGTCAGCGGCAATGTGCTAAAGGTGATTACCGTGGATCAGGACATCGAGCAGATGATTCTGGGGTCGGTGAAAAAGGGCGAGCACGGCACCTATCTGGCGCTGGAGCCTGAACGGATGCAGCAGATCGTGTCGGGCGTCATGGATGATATTGTGCGGATCCGGGATATTGTAAGCGTGCCTATTGTGCTGACCTCACCGGTGGTGCGCGTCTACCTTAAAAAAATGATGGATCAGTTTACGCCGGATATCATCGTGCTTTCCTATAGCGAGATTGATCCCAACATTCAAATCCAGGCGCTGGCCAATGTCACCATCAAGGCCGGGTAACGCTTCCGCACAGCGGGGAGAGGAGTGATAAATCATGACACATACGGCAACTCAATCCTCCTCGGTAGACCGGGAGCAGTGGGAAGCTTATATGAAAACACGCAGCCAGGAACGGCGCAATGATATTGTAATGGCGTATTCCAACTTGGTGAAGGTGATTGCCTTGAAAATGCGGGGGATTTATAAGAATTACGCCCAACTGGATGATGTTATCAACCAGGGGATTATCGCGCTGATTGACGCGGTGGAAAAATATGATCCGGATCGGGGCATTAAATTTGAAACCTTTGCCTCAATCAAGGTGAAGGGAGCCATTATTGATTTCATCCGCAGCCAGGACTGGATACCCCGCCGTTTGCGCAAGGCCTCCAATGATTTGGACGCCATATACAACCGCATATATTCCCAGCTGGGGCGGCAGCCGACCCGGGAGGAGATCGCGGCCGAAATGAATCTGTCGCTTGAGCAGCTGGATCACATGATGGAGCAGACCTACAGCTTTAACCTGTTGTCCTATGAAGAGGTGGTGTGGCAGAAGATGTCCACGGCGGGGGATTTGGTTGACAGCGATTCAGAGGACTCCCCGGAACAGAGAATCATGGAGGATGAGCTGCGCCAGCAGCTTGCGGCCAGCATTGAGGAGCTGGGGGAACGGGAGCGGACGGTGGTTTCGCTTTATTACTACGAGAATCTCAAGCTTAAGGAGATTGCCCAAGTGCTGGGCATCAGCGAATCCCGGGTATGCCAGATCCACTCCGCCGCTATCATGAAAATGAAAAGAACCATGCATGAGTATGCGCTGTAAATAAACCAAGCCTTGGAGGGAATAAGCCGATGATTAGAGGATTTTATACCGCGGCCTCGGGAATGATTACCCAGGAGAAGAAGCTGAACGCCTACGCAAACAATATTGCCAACGCCAATACCATAGGCTATAAAAAGGATGATTTGGTGTCCGGCACCTTTGGGGAGCATATTGCCGTGCGGCTGAATTCCTACAGCCGCCAATCCACCCAGGTGGATTTGGGGCCCAGCGTCTATATGCAGACGGTGGTGGACAAATATGTTAACCATAATCAGGGAAGCTTCAAGGATACCTTCAGAACCTTTGACCTGGCGGTGCAGGGGGACGGTTATTTTGTTGTTCAGGATGCCGAGGGGAACGACCTGCTCACCCGAAACGGCCAATTCGGCCTGGATGACGAGGGATATCTGGTTTTGCCCGGCGTGGGCAGGGTGCAGGGCGAGGGCGGGGATATCGCCATTGAAACCGCCGCCTTCGGCGTTGACCGGAACGGCGTTATGTACACCTACCCCGAGGAGGACGGCGAGGAACCAAACGAGTTTGACCGGCTGTTGGTTGTGATTCCCACCGACTTTGCGGCCATGGAGAAAACCGCCAACGGACTGTTTGCGTCGGAGGGTTATACCCAGATGGAGGATAACGGGGATACCCTTGTCCGGCAGGGCACGCTGGAAGCCTCCAATGTGGATCTTTCCGAGGAAATGACACGGATTATCGCCAGCCAGCGGGGGCTGCAATCGGCCAGCCAGCTGGTGAGGATGTATGATGAGATGAACACGAAGGCCAATGATACTCTGGCAAAGCTGCGGTAAATTCGTAAATTGCCAAAACAGTAATTGAGGAGGTAACCTTGATATGATTTCAGGATTTTACACGGCGCGCTCCGGATTGATGGCCCAGCAATCGGCTATGGATATGGCGGCAAACAATATTGCAAACGTGAACACAGTGGGCTTCCGCGCCGCCAAGGTGAGCTTTGCGGATTTGATTTACCAAAATTTAAACAGGGAGGGCGCGGAAAATCCGGCGATGGTGGGCCATGGCGTCAAGGTGGATAAAACAGACCTGCTGATGACATCCGGCGGCCCCAAGGCCACCGACTACGCCCTGGACTATTTTATCCGGGACAATGAAGGCTTCTTCGCCGTGGAAACAGCCGCGGGCGACATTGAGTACACGAAGGCCGGAAATTTTATTCTGGACAACGACGGCGGCTCCTTTTATCTGGCCGCCAGCAACGGCGACCGGGTGCTGGATGTGGACGGCGGGGAAATTGAAGTGGAATTCGACGAAAATAACAACCCGGTTATCGACTCGTCCCTGATTGGGGTTTACCGCTTCCCCAATTTCTACGGGTTGAGCAGCGTTGGCGGAAACCGCCTTGTACCCACCGATATTTCGGGGGAAGCGGAGCTGATTGAAGACGCCGGGCTGATGAACGGATATCTGGAAGGCTCTAACGCGGAGCTTTCCAACGAGATGGTTCGTGTGATCGAGGCATCCAAGGCGTTCAGCTTTAACTCCCGTATCGTGATGGTGGCCGACGAAATTGAGCAGACCATCAACCAATTGCGATAATATCTCGTCCCATGGACGAAAACAGGAGGGCTTAGGATGGATAAGGATCAAAGGGATCAAAGGGATGAGCAAACGGTCGATTCGCAGCAGCCTGCCAACCAGCAGGAGGAGGAAGCCGCTCCCCCAACTAAGCCGGTTATTCTCGTCAGGGTTGTCCGGGATAATTTAGAGGTGGAGCTTGAGATCCAGCGGACCGGAACCAACACCAGCGACCCGCTTCTGGAGGATTTGATGGAGGCGCTGGCCGAAAAAGGCGTGGCCTTTGGCATTGAGACGCAGGTGCTTCAGACATTGTGCCGTCGGCCCACTTATAATAACGCTTTTGTCGTGGCCCGGGGAAAAGCTCCGAAGGTGGGAGCGGACGGATTTCTGAAATATTTAGTGCATACCACCCGGGAGCTGCGGCCGAAAATCAACCCGGACGGAACCGCCGACTTTAAGGATTTGGGATTTATCCAAAACGTGCTGAAGGATCAGCCGCTTTGTGAAATCCATGCGCCCCAAAAAGGCGCCGACGGCAGGAATGTGCTGGATGAGGTGCTGGAGGGGATTTTTGGTAAGGAGCCCCCCAGCCCTATGGGCGCCAACACCGTTATCAGCGAGGACGGTACCATGCTCCTGGCGGCGGTGGACGGCAATGTAGAGGTTAAAAACGGCGTTATCAGCATCGTGGAGGTGCTGAAAATTGCGGGAAACATAGACAACTCCACCGGTGATATTAAGTTTACCGGCGACGTAATCATCAGCGGTGACGTAGTCTCCGGTTTTAAGGTGCAGTCGGGCGGCAGCATTCAGGTGCGCGGCAGCGTGGAGGGCGCCACCTTGGAGGCGGCGATGGACATCAGCATCGGAGAGAGCATGAACGGCATGAGCCGCGGCGTCCTGTCGGCGGGCAGAAATGTGAAATGCAAGTATATCCAAAGCTGCTACGTCAAGGCGCAGGGTGATATCTTCGCGGATACGCTGATGTACTGCACGGTGGAGTGCGGCGGAAATGTGGAGCTAAGCGGAAAGCGGGGCGCGCTCATCGGCGGGAGAGCCTCCATAGCGGGAAAGCTGATCGCAAAAACCATAGGCACCTCCACCCATACCGCCACCGAGGTGAATATGTGCGCCGCCGACCCGGTAAAAACCAAGCAGATCGCGGATATGGTGGAAAATATCAAGCGCCTGGACATGGAGATTCAAAAGCTGATGCAGGTCTTGGCCAGATATGAGGATATTGCCAAAAAAGTTAAGCTGACCCCCGAGCAAATTGCCGCAATTAAGACAGTTAAGGACAGCTATGTGCTCTATTCCCAGCAGCGGAAGGATTCCGCCGTGAGCCTGGGGGAGATGCAGAGCGAACAGCTGGAGGCCAGCTTGGCCAAGAGCTACGCAGAGTGCAAGGATCGCATCCATACCGGCGTCCGCTTTACATTCGGGCCTATCAGCATGATGGTGACGGAGTCCTTTGTTTACAGCAGAATCTTTGCCTCGGAGGGCCAGGTAATGACAGCGCCGCTTTAAATTTAACCTTTTATAGTCGAGGCTAATGAAAAGCGTGACATAAGGCATCCCAAAAAGAAGGGAAGTTGTGCATATGTAAACGCAGCCTAGGCTTTGATGAATACTATTCGCGGGAATGTGGCTATGCCCCTCGCGGGGAAAAAGTGATCGGAAAAGTCAGCGGCATGCATTTTGCCCGAACCAGCATTGTGGCTGCAAAGAACGGTAGTGAGATTGTAGCGCCGTTTGCATTTAGCGGTTCAATGGACGGCGACCTGTTTGAAGGATGGCTTGAGCATGTCTTCGTTCCCACCCTTAAAAAT
>Ga0153950_1000500_pt1 | contig 17519 bp, 15 predicted proteins | sample TSNJ034MetaG_FD_104737 | JGI IMG/M metagenome (GOLD analysis project Ga0153950, IMG submission 104737) | Attine ant fungus gardens microbial communities from New Jersey, USA - TSNJ034 MetaG | ecosystem: Host-associated > Fungi > Mycelium > Unclassified | place: USA: New Jersey, Wharton State...
CGGAGATCTCCAGCTCCTGACCCATGTGCTGGAGGAACGCCAGCTCGATCTCCATGAACTCGATCGGCACGCGGCGCACGGTCACCTCGGAGTTGGTGACGATGCCCGCGGTGATCAGGCTCATGGCCTCGATGGGGTCCTCGGACGGGAAGTACTCGATGTCCTGGTTGATGTTGGTGCGGCCCGTGATGCGCAGCGTGGTGGTGCCGATGCCCTCGATGCTCACACCCAGCATCTGCAGGTAGAAGCAGAGGTCCTGCACCATGTAATTGGGGCTGGCGTTGCGGATCACGGTGGTGCCGGTGCGGTGCGCGGCGGCCATGATGGCGTTCTCGGTGACGGTGTCGCCACGTTCGGTCAGCACGAAGGTGCGGTCCTTGCTGTCCGCCTCAGGCGCCTGGACCAGGTAGAACCCGGACTTGGCCTCCACGGAGAGCCCGAACTGACGCAGCGCCTGCATGTGCGGCTCCACAGTGCGGGTGCCGAGATCGCAGCCGCCGGCGTAGGGCAGCTGGTACTCCTCGCGCTCGTCCAGGAGCGGGCCCAGGAGCATGATGACGCTGCGGGTGCGGCGGGCGGCATCCACGTCCATGGCATCCAGGTCCAGGGTGGCGGGACGGCGGATCTGGAGGTCATTGTCGTTCAGCCAGGTGCACTCGACGCCGATGCTCGCCAGCACCTCCACGATCCGGTTGACCTCCTCGATGCGCGCCAGGCGGCGCAACGTGGTGGTTCCGCGGTTGATGAGGCTGGCCAGCAGCAGCGCGACGCCGGCGTTCTTGCTGCTGTTGACGTCCACCGCGCCGCTGAGCTGGTGTCCGCCCTCCACCCGGAGGTGCGTCACGCGGGGCCGCGCGGGGGTGAGCAGCGTGGCCTCGAAGAGGTCTTCCAGACGACGGATCATGCGCAGGCTCAGGTTCTGCTTGCCGGTCTCCATGCGGGCCACGGCGCTCTGGCTGGTGCCCAGCTCCTCGGCCAGCTTCCCCTGGGTCCAGCCCTTGTCACTGCGGGCGTCGCGAAGCCAGGAAGCCAGATGATCCATCGTCTCAGTCATGAGCTTGAATATATCAGATGTGAGTTACTGGGGCCGAAACGATCGGCGAGTCCGGGCATATATGGGATACCTAAGTCATATTGTGCGATATTTCTCGCCAGTTTTCGCGTCACGATCCGCCGGCGGGCCGGACCACTCACCACTCGGCCCTCGCCCGGCCCGCGCCCCGTCCTGCGCACCCCCGCCGACGCCCACCCGCCGAGTTCGGGGGATCGCTCCAAGTTCGGTGCTTGCAGGCGGTGCATTCGGCGCAAACCCCCGAACTCAGCAAATCAATGCAGGGCGAGGACCCCGCTCCACAAGCCCTTGTCGAACCGCTGTCCACATGCACTCATCACCGGGCCCGAGCCTGGTGGGTTCCCGTCAGAATTCAAGGGTGGACACCTCGATGCGGCAATTCCTCGAACACCTCCAGAGCGGCCCCGCACGGTTCTGGCGCACCCGGCAGCTTCTGGACTTCGGCCTGGGCCACCAGGAAGTCCGCACGCTGCGCAGGACCGGGCGCCTTCAACGGCTCCGCAGGGGCTGCTATTACCCGCAGTCGGCCTGGGAACAGCGAAAACCCTGGGAACAGGACACGCTGCGCATCCTCGCCCACGCCCATGTGGCAGTTCGCGCATCGACCGGCCGGTACGCGTACAGCCACGCCACTGCGGCCCGACTGCACGGCTGGGCCATCCTGCATCCCGAACCGGGCATCCACGTGACGAGTTCAACGCGCCCAGGGCAGGGGCAGCACGCGCCCGACGTCGTGGCGCACACCGCGCCGCTGCCGGCTCACCAGACGGAGGTGGTGGCCGGCGTCGTTGTCACCGCGGCGTGCCGGACCGCCGTGGATTGCGCCCGGTCCATGAGCTTCACGGCCGGGATGGTCGTCATGGATCAGGCCCTGAGATCCGGGGTTCACCAGCAGGATGTCCTGGACGCGGCGCACCGGCTGAGCGGGCATCGCGGAGTGGTCCAGCTCCGCCGCATCCTTGACGGAGCTGACTCCCGGAGCGAATCCCCCGGCGAAAGCTGCACCCGCGTGGTGCTCGCGCGGATGAACCTCAAACAGCCCACGTCCCAGCTGGAAGTGCGGACACCTCGCGGAGTCCGGCGGCTGGATTTCGGGTGGGAGAACGAGAAGCTCGCGCTGGAGTTCGACGGGAGTTCCAAATACTTCGACTTCAAGGCCACGGACCAGGCGATTCTGGAGGAACGGCAGCGCGAGAAACTCCTGATGGAACAAGGATGGTTCTTCATCAGGATCTCCTGGGCGGATCTCAGGGACGAGGCAGCGCTCAAACAGCGTATTCTCGCCGGCCTGAGGAGGAACCGGTGAGCACCGGCACCTGCCCACGCCGGCAGCCGAGTTCGGGGGTTCGTGGCGAAATCAGGGCATGCATCCCACGATTTCGCCAAGAACCCCCGAACTCGGCCCGCATCCAGGCAGGACCCGGCACCCCCACGTGGCGGGCCACGTCAGTACACCAGGTTCCACGCCCCGACCGCGATGGAGATCCCCACGGCCAGCCCCGCGATCACCACGGCACCGAGCATCACCCAGGCGTCCACGGCGGAGAGCCGGGACGGACGCGCCCAGGTTCGCGGTCCCGCACCGAAGCCCCGCGCCTCCATGGTCACCGCCAGGCGGGACGCCCGTCGGATCGACTGGACCAGCAGCCCGAAGCTCTGTCCCAGCTTGGCGGCGAGCCCGGACAGCACGTTCCCAGACGCGCCCACGCCGCGAGCGCGCCGGGCCATGCCGATGGTCTGCCACTCCTCCACCATGAGCCCCACCAGACGGAGAGCCGCCAGGGTACCCAGGACGAAGCGGTGCGGCAGCCGGGCCAGCTGGGCCAGGGCGTCCGCCAGATCGGTCGGCTCGGTGCACGCCATGACGATCACGGCCGGCAACGCGATCGCCAGGCCGCGCAGCAGGAACCCCAGGCCCAGCAGCAAGGAGTGCTCGCCCATGGTCCAGATGCCGAAGCTGAAGATGACCGGCCCCTTGTCCGGAGCCAGGACCGCCGTGCTCCAGCCGCCCAGCACGGCGGCGGCCACCAGAGGCCACGCCCGGTTCCACAGCAGACGGAGGTTCAGCCCGGCCAACGGCAGGATCAGGAGTTCGCAGAGCACCGCGATCCCGGCGGAGAGCCAGTCGATGGACCAGACCAGCGCCACGGTGATGATCACCAGGGCACCGAACTTGGACAGCGGGTTGGCCCGGCCCAGGAGCGGCTGATCCGCCCGGGCAGCGGCATAAGGATCCAGCACGCCGCGCTCCTCGGTCATGACACTCATGCCTCCCCCTTCACGGACGCGTCCCCGGCGCCGGCCGCGGAACCCGAGCCGGAGAACACCGTGCCCGTGGCTCCCCCGAGCACCAGCTCCGTCGCGCCGAGCGCACGGGTGAAGTCGGCGTCGTGCGTGACGGACAGGACGGAGACGCCGTCGTGCAGCAGTTCCAGCAGCAGCGACCCCAGCTCGGCCCAGGTGCGGGCGTCCTGCCCGAAAGTGGGCTCGTCCAGCACCAGCAGCCGGGGGTGGGCGGCCAGCACGGTGGCGACGGAAAGCCTGCGCTTCTCACCGCCGGAGAGTGTGTACGGATTGGCCTCGGCCAGGGATTCCAGCCGGAGGCGTTGGAGCAGTTCGTCCACGCGTTCCTCGCCGCGGCCCAACTGCCGGGGGCCGAACCGAAGCTCGTCCAGCACGCTGCCCGTGACGAACTGGTGCTCAGGTTCCTGGAACACCGTGCCGATCCGTGTGATCAGTTCCTTCGCCCTCCAGCGGTATGGCTCGGGGTGCCGTGGCACGGCTTCCCCCACGGACAGCAGCGCAGAAGAGCCGACGACGGCGCCCGCGGCCGGGGCGAGCAGCCCCGCCAGGGTGAGGGCCAGGGTCGATTTGCCCACGCCGTTAGGTCCGGTCACCGAGAGCGCCCGGCCGGCGCGGAGATCCAGATCGACACCGCTCAGCACGGGCACGGCCTTCCGTGCCCCGAGGCCTCGGCGCGAGACTGCCGCCCGGCTCACCGACAGATCCCGGGCTTCCAGGAGAACCCCGGCGTCAGAGGACAGCGTCGTGGGCACGCCGGAAGCCGGCTCCGCCCCCGGCCGGGCACCGACCAGCACGGGAACCCGTCCGGGGATCCAGACGCCCTGCGCGGCCAGAGCCTCACCCTGGGATTCGAGGACGGCATCGGGCACCCCGGAGGCCACCACCCCGGACGGCCCGTCGGATCCTGCGCCGAGCACCACCACGCGGTCCACCGAGTCTTTCCAGACCTCCACCCGGTGTTCCACCACCAAGAGGGTCGCCCCCGAAGCGGTCACCGCACGGATCACGGCGTCCCGAACCTCCAGCACGCCGGCAGGGTCCAGGTTCGCGGTGGGTTCGTCCAGCAGGACCAGCCCGGGCCGCATGGCGAGCACCCCGGCGAGCGCCAGACGCTGCTTCTGGCCGCCGGACAGGGCATGCGTGGGATGGTCCAGAGGAAGGAACCCTAGCCCGACATCCTCCAGGGCCTGGCGTACGCGGGGCCAGATCTCGGCGGGAGGCACTGCGAGGTTCTCCGCGCCGAAGGCCACGTCGTCGCCCACCCTGCCGAGCACCACCTGGGTTTCCGGATCCTGCTGCACCAGTCCGGCCCGGCCCCGGGCGTCGCGGGGAAAGCGGCCGTCGATCAGCAGCGTGCCGGACTCGTCGGCGTCGTCGTCCTCCGCCGAGCCGAGAACACCCGCCAGGGCATGCAGGAGCGTCGACTTGCCCGCGCCGGACGGACCCAGCAGGAGGACCTTCTCCCCCGGTTCCAGGTCCAGATCGAGCCCGGCGACGGCGGCGCGGCTGCGCCCCCCATGCCGCCAGCCCCAGCCGCGGGCCGTGACCCGGGCCGGGCTCACCGCACTGGTGAAGGAAGCCATGGTCAGCCGAAGGCCGGCTCGGCACCGGCCTTGCGGGAGGCGAAAGCGGAGAGCGCGCCGGTCCGGGCCAGGCCGCGGGTGGCCAGCCAGGACAGGGCACCCGCGATCACGGCGCCGGAGATGAGGCAGAAGAGGATGTAGAGGAACTTGGCGGTGCCGTCGTACGCGATGTTCCAGCCCCAGGGCAGGAAGCTGTCGTTGAGGCCGCAGAAGAGCCCGGAGGCCGCGCCCGCCAGCACAGCGGTGGGCAGGTTGAACCTGCGGTAGAGGAACGCGGCGAAGATCAGCTCCGCGCCGAGCCCCTGCAGCAGCCCGGAGATCAGCACCGTGAGGCCGTACTGCGAACCCATGATGAGCTCACCGCTCGCGGCCACGGCCTCGCAGAAGATGGCCGCGCCGGGCTTGCGGATGATGAGTGCGCCCAGCACGGCCGGGATCATCCAGCCACCGGCGTAGAGGCCGGAAAGCGGGGCGTAGGCGGCGGTCAGCGGGGTGATCAGGTTGGCGCCCTGGGACCAGGCCCAGAACAGCACGCCACCGGCCACGGCGATCAGCGCCGCCACCACGATGTCCACCACGCGCCAGCCACGACGCTGCGCAATAGCCTGAGTAGTCATTGTCATCCTCCTGGGATTACAGGAGGGGAGGTGCCCGGAGGCACGTTCTGAGATGCTCGACTCCCTAGCGCCGGTACTAGCCGGATCAGGTTCGAGGGTCTGCGGTTGCTCCGCACTCTCAGCGCCCACGCACCTTGCGGTGGCGGCGCTCCCCTGTCGTTCGTTGTGCGTCACAGTTTATACCCGCACGACGACGGCGGCACCGGCTCCGCTGTCACAATCCCCGGGCGTGTGGTGGGGAAGTCGCCGGCCGGGTCCACGGGACGGGCACCGGGGCTGGCGCCGGTGCCGAACTCGCTATCGAGGGTTCGAAATCGCTGTCCCCGGTAGCGAGCTCAAACCCTTCGTAGCGATCTCGGCGGAGGAAGGCCTGCCGGAAGCCCCGGCAAGGACGGGAGCCCCGGCAAGGAACGGCCGATGTACTCGTGGACGTGGCCGGCGCCCGGCCTCGCCGGTGCCCGCCGCCCCCTGTTGCCCGCCTCACGAAACTTGGACGCCTCTCTGCACGCTCGTTAGGCTCACACGCAAGCCGAACGTGACGACGGAAGAAGACCGATGCGCAATCAGAAGACCGGGCTGACCGCCAAGACCCTCCTCGCCTCCCTGTCTCTGGTGGTGACGGCGGGGATGCTGGGAGCATGCGCCGCGCCGTCGTCGTCGGGCGCCTCTTCACCATCCGCAAGCGCCGGCAGCACAGGCCCGGCCACCCCTTCCGCGGCACTCATGGCGAAGCTGATCCCGGAGGATGCGCGGGCCATCACCGACCCGGCGAAGCCCAAGACCACCTTGGTGCTCTTCACCGATTACCAGTGCCCGTACTGCGCCAAGATGGACACCCTGATCGAGCGCGCCAAGAAGGAATACGGCTCCCAGGTGCGGATCGTGGTCCGCAACTTCCCGCTGCCCATGCACCAGAACGCACCCTTGGCCGCCAAGGCAGTGGAGGCGGCCGCCGAGCAGGGTGCACTGGAGAAGATGGCAGGCGTCATGTTCAGTAAGCAGGAGGAGTGGGCCAAGTCCACCTCCGGCCAGGCCGAGACCTTCACCGGCTACGCCCGCGGACTGGGCCTGAACATGGACCGCTTCACCAAAGACCTGAACTCCCCGGCCGTCGCGGCCCGCGTCCAGCGCGACCTCGACGACGCCAAGGAACTCGGCCTGCGCGGCACCCCGTCCCTGGTGCTGGAGGGGCAGCTGCTGCCCGCGGATTCGAGCGACTACAACACCCTGAAGGGCCCGCTGGACCAGGTCCTGGGAAACTGACCCGTCACGGACGGGGCACCGGAGGGTGCCGGTCCGTCTGTCCGGGGCGGTTCCATCCCGGACGCCGCTGAGTTCGCTATCAAGGGCTCGAACTCGCTGTCCGGGGTAGCGAACTCGGCCCCTTGATAGCGAGTTCACGGGGCAACCCGACCGGACCTCGGACCCGGCCCAGCCTCTCCCCATTCGGCGACAGGCCGAGTAGCCTGGGGCCATCGCACGGTTCGTCCGGCGACATCACACTATCGACACCTTGGGGGCGGGGATGGTCAGGCTGACGAAGGCGATGTTCATGATGGCGGCGGCCCTGGTGCTCGTGATGGTGGGGGTGGTCGGCTACGTCTGGATCGGGTACGAGGTGTTCGGTCTCAACACCTCGCGCCTGGACCCCGCCCAGGGGCCGAGCTGGCCGATGGTCGTGACGATCTATTCCGGGGGCGGCGCGTGCTTCGCCTTCCTGGCGGCCCTGGTCCTGGCCCTGTTCACTCCCGGGAAAGCCGGTCCACCGAGGGCGTGACTCCGCTACCAGCCGCTGAGCTCGCTATCAAGGGCTCGAACTCGCTGTCCGGGGTAGCGAACTCGGCCCCTTGATAGCGAGTTCACGGGGCAACCCGACCGGACCTCGGACCTCGCCCAGGCCGACCCGCACCCAGGACCCCCTCGGACCTCGCCCCACCTCACGTACGCCCGCCCAACATTGCACTCGGTCCCCTAATTGCACTGGGTGCACAAATTGCCGTAGCATGAAACCATGGACTCCACCACCTTCCTGGACGGGACTCCACCGGATCATCCCCACGGCGCCTCCGCGGAGGAGAAGACCTCCCGCCGCGAGCTCAACAAGCAGGCCACCCGTGCAGCCATCATCGAGGCCGCGGTCAACCTGCTCTCCGAGAACGGCCTGGGCAATTTCACGGCGGAGGACCTCGCCGATGCCGTCGGCATCTCCCGCCGCACCTTCTTCAACTACTTCCCCAGCCCCGAAGCGGCCCTGGCCGCCACGGTCCAGAACTTCCTGGACGGGGCCATCGAGGAATTCCGTCAGCGCCCCGAGACGGAGACCATCCTGGACTCGGCCATCGCCGCCGTCATGGCGCTCGTGGAACCCGGCTCGCTCTCCCGTATGGCGAGGGTCTGCCTCCTCACGGAGAATCAGCCCCAGGTCCAGCGCTGGCAGCTCCTCGCGTGGGACGAGGCCACCAGCAAACTCAGCGCCACCGCCGTCGAACGCCTGGGAACCGAAGCGGACCTCTTCTTCGTGAAAACCATGGTGGGCGCCATCATCGGCGCCGGCAAGGCCGCCATGGAGTTCTGGCTGGAACACGAAGCACCCCGGAGCGGCGAGGTGACCGATGCCCACAGCGCGGCCCTGCGCAGCCTCATCACCCAGGCCCTCCAACATCTCCGCAACGGCTTCGCCTGAGCGGCCCCAAGACACTCCCGGAACTCATCGCACTCCGCCCCCTGCACCACCGGCACCAACAAAGGCACAGACCATGGCACTCCTGCTCTACAGGCTCGGCAAGTTCTCCTACCGGCATCGCTGGTGGGTCCTCTCCTTCTGGCTCGTGGTCCTCCTGGCCGTGGGCGGATCAGCCGCGCTCTTCCGCGGCCAGCTCACCAACGAGTTCAAGATCCCCGGCACCGAGACCCAGCGGGTCATCGACCACCTGAAGCAGGCCCTCCCCGAGGCCGCGGGCGGCACCGCCTCCGTGGTCTTCCAGAGCAAGGACGGCAAACCGTTCACGGACGCCCAGAAGAAGGCCGTCTCCGACGCGCTGAGCAAGCTGGAGGGCACGTCGCAGGTCCAGTCCAGCGTGGACCCGTTCACCACGCAGGCCGAGGTGGACGCCGCTCCCGCGAAGCTGGCCGCGGCCCAGAAGCAGCTTGATGCGGGCAAGGCGCAGCAGGAGGCCGGCAACAAGCAGCTGGATGACGCCAAGAAACAGCTGGACACGGCCAAGGCCCAGGCGGCAGCCGCCCAGAACTCAGGCGTGCAGGTGCCCGCCGCCCAGGCCGAGGCGGCAGCCGCGCAGATCGCCGCCGCGGAGAAGGACTACAACGCGGGCCGCGCCAAGTCGGACGCCGCCGCCAAGGAACTCGCGACCCACCAGGCCGAGCTGGACCTCTCCAAGCGCAAGGCCGATGCCTCGCAAGGCATCCGCTTCGTCTCCGAGGACAACACTGCCGCCGTGGCCCAGGTGTCCTTCAAGGGCTCGCTCAGCGCTCTCTCCACCGAGGACCGCGACCACGTGGTGGACAGCCTGGTCGCCACCGAGGACACGGGCCTGAACGTCTACCCCAGCAAGGAACTCTCCGAGGACCTCGGCAGCCTGGCAGGGCCCGCGGAGATCATCGGCCTGTGCGTGGCGGTGCTGGTCCTGATCATCATGCTCGGCACCTTGATCGCCGCCGGTCTGCCACTCCTGATGGCCGTCACGGGTGTGGGCGTCGGTGTCGGCGGCACCATCGCCCTCTCCGGTGTCATCCAGATGAACAGCATGACCCCCATCCTGGCCCTCATGCTGGGTCTGGCCGTCGGCATCGACTACTCCCTCTTCATCGTCAACCGGCACCGCGGCCAGATCCTGTCCGGGATGAGCATGGAGGAGTCCATCGCCCGGGCCACCGGCACCAGCGGAAACGCGGTCTTCTTCGCCGGCGTCACGGTGGTCATCACCCTGGCCGCCCTCGCCGTCCCGGGCCTGCCCTTCCTGAGCCTCATGGGCCTGGCCGCGGCGGCCACGGTCGCCATGTCCGTCCTGGTCTCCCTCACTCTGACCCCGGCGGTCCTCGGCCTGATCGGCAAACGCGTCATCTCCAAACGGGGCTGGGCCCGCGCCGCGGAAAGCGCCGCTCACCCGCTGGCCGATCACGACGACGCCGCCCGCGGCTGGGGTGCCTGGGTCACCAAGTGGCCGTGGCTGGCGGTGGCGGTGTCCGTCGTCGTGCTCGGCGTGGTGGCGCTTCCCGCGCAGAAGCTGCACCTGGCGCTGCCGGACGGCGGCTCTGAGGCCGCAGACTCCACCGCCTACAAGGCATACTCCACCATCAGCAAGGCCTTCGGCGACGGCATGAACGGCCCCATCGTGGTGGTGGGCGAGTTCCCGTCCGGGCTGAGTGAGCAGGATGCCACCCTCAAGCAGCTGGACCTCGCGGACCGCCTGCGCTCCGTCCCGGGCGTGGTGGCGGCTGTTCCGGCCAAGCTCAGTGACGACCGGCAGACCGCCGTGTTCCAGGTGATCCCCACTGAGGGACCGGCCAGCGAGAACACCGTGCAGGTGGTGGCGGACATCCGTGCCAAGGGCTCGGAGATCCAGCAGGACCTCGGGGTGAAGATCGGCTTGACGGGCCAGACCACCGCGAACATCGACGTCTCCAACAAGCTGATCGAGGCGCTGCCGCTCTACCTGGGCATCGTGGTGGGACTCTCCCTGATCCTGCTGCTCCTGGTGTTCCGGTCCATCTGGGTCCCGGTCCTGGCGACGGCCGGTTTCCTGCTGTCCCTGGCCGCGTCCTTCGGCGCCGTGGTGGCCGTGTACCAGTGGGGCTGGCTGGGCGCCGTGTTCGACGTCCCGCACCCCGGCCCGATCCTGAGTATGCTGCCCATCATCCTGATCGGCGTGCTCTTCGGCCTGGCCATGGACTACCAGGTGTTCATCGGCTCCGGCATGCGCGAAGCCTATGTGCACGGGGCCAAGGCCAAGGCCGCCGTCCGGATCGGTTTCCGGCACGCGGCCGTGGTGGTCACCGCCGCCGCGATCATCATGACCAGCGTGTTCGCCGGCTTCATCTTCAACCACCTGACCATGGTCCGGCCGCTCGGCTTCTCCCTGGCCTTCGGCGTGCTGATCGACGCTTTCGTGGTCCGCATGACCCTGATCCCCGCCGCCATGCACCTGCTGGGCAAGCGGGCCTGGTGGCTGCCGGCCTGGCTGGAGAAGCACCTTCCGGACGTGGACGTGGAGGGTGCCCGCCTGAACCAGGAGCACGGTGAAGCCTCCGGCGCGAGCGACGACGGCGCAGGCCGGGTCTCCGCTCCGGCCATGGCTCTGGCGGGGGCCGGCGCGGCGTCTGCCACGGCCGTGCCGCGTGCCACCGGGGCGAAGAAGAAGGCGAAAGGCAAGCGCGTCGTCGTCGAGCGTCCGGAGGATCCCCACACGCTCACCGGGTCCCATGCGCTCATCCAGGTCCCCGATGCCGAGCCGCGCGATCTGGGCAATCCGTTGCCCGGCGGACGGCGCGAGGCCCGGCAGCGGGAACGGCTGATCGAAACGGGCATGATCCCCGTGGTCCCGGTGGCCGGGGAGCGGGAGTCCCGCCTGGACGACGAGCCCGAGAGCGACGCGGTCGGCGCCAACCGCTGATCCGGCCCCGCATGCGCCCCTGAACCCTGAGCCCCTGCCATTCCCGGCAGGGGCCCAGGTCTTTAAGGAGGCGGGCCCACGAACCACCCGGCTCCCCAAACTCGCTGCGCTCCCCACCGGCTCCCAAAACTCGCTGCGCTCGCTTGGGGCCCCTCGCTTGGGGCCCTCGCTTGGGGCCCCTCGCGTACTAGCGCCCAGTCCGCTCCCCAAACTCGCTGCGCTCGCTTGGGGCCCCTCGCGTACTAGGCTGGGGGGTGAAGGCATTGTCAGCACCGTGAGGGAGAAACATGCAGCTTCTGTTCAAATTGCTCGGTACGGCCGTGAGCATCGGCGCGGGAATCGTGGGCTCCAAGCTGGTGAACGCCGTCTGGGAGAAGTCCACGGGCAACAAGCCTCCGCAGAAGGGCGACGACGCCGAGGCGAGCCTCCGCGCAGCCCTCAGCTTCGCGGTCATCTCCGCCGCTGTGAGCGCCGTGATCCAGGTGCTCACCAACCGTGGCACGCAGCAGGCCATCGCCAAGTTCAACAAGTCGCGGGACATCGTCTGATCTGACGTCCACCCCGCTTTCCTCGTCGCGAGTGGGCACTCGATCGCCATCCCCTCAGGGATCTGGCGTTCGGGTGCCCACTCGCGGCGTTTCAGGGACTTTCAGCGGGTTTCCGGGGCGTGGCTGTCATGGGCCGAGCAATGCGACTGCCCGCCGTAGACGGGAACCGGCGCCGGATCGACGTCCGCGTCATGCACCACTTCACCACCCACCAGGGTCAGCGCCGCACGATGCTCCAGCAGGGCCGCGGGGTCCTGCTCATGCTCATAGAGATTGCCGCTCCAGGCCACCAGATCGGCCTGCGCGCCGGGCTTGATGACGCCCAGCTCATCCTCGGCGTGCCAGGCCCAGGCACCCTCGGCCGTGTAGCCGCGCAGGGCCTGGTCCAGGGTGAGGCGTTCCGCCGGGGTCCAGGCGTCGGAGCCGTCCAGTCCGGCCCGCGTCAGGGCGGAGTAGAACCCCACCACGGGGTCCATCTCCCCCACCTGCCAGTCACTGGAGAGGGCCACATGGGCCCCGGACTCCATGAGGGAACGGAAGCGCCAGGCGCGGTCCCAGCGCTGTTCGCCCACGTTCTCCATCCAGGTCCCGGCCACCAGGTCCGGGGAGCAGTGCCGCGGCTGCATGGCTGCCGTGACGCCGAGCTCACGGAACCGCGGCAGGTCCGCCGGGTCGAGGCATTCGACGTGCACCACCCCGTGGCGGCGGTCGCTGGTCCCGTTGACACGTGCAGCGTGCTCAATCGCATCGAGCGCCAGGCGGATACCGCCGTCGCCCGTCGCATGGGTGTGGGTCTGGAAGCCGAGCCGGTCCAGCTCGGTGACGATCCGGGTGAGTTCGCCCAGCGCGGCCGAGGGATGGCCGCGGTGGCCCGGGCGGTTGGCGTAGTCCTCCAGCATCCAGGCGGTGTGGGGTTCGATCACGTCATCCGCATACAGCTTGATGGGGCCCAGCCGCAGGCGGTCGTGGGACGGCCCGTGGTCCACGGCCTCCCTGAGCTGCCGCCGGAACGCGTCGTCCGCGTCCACCGGGTGGAAGAGCGCCGCGATCACGCGGGAGGACAGCTTGCCTTCCCGGATGGCACGGTCCAGCAGTGGCACCTCGGCGAGGGGGACCTGCGGTTCCACCACGGTGGTGATGCCGGTGGCCGTGGCCATCTCCAGGCTGGAGAGGAACTTCCGGTAGCGGCGGTCCGGGGAGTACATGGGGATGTCCCGCTGGAGCCCGGCCAGGCCGGCGGTGGTCATGGCGCTCGTGTAGAAGTCGGTGACCCAGCCGGTGGGGCTGCCGTCCGCGTCCAGCTCCGGATTGCCCCAGGGGATGTCGCCGCCGGCACTGATTCCCAGGACCTTCAGGGCCGCCTCGTTGAGCCAGACGGAGTGCTGGTCGTAGGTGGTGACGAAGACCGGTCGGTCCGTCAGGCCGGCCAGGTCCCGGGCGTTCGGGCGTCGTCCGGGGACCACGGAGTAGACCGCGTTCTCGGCGCAGATCCAGCCCAGTTCCGGGCGGCGGTCCGCCAGTTCCTTGATGCGACGGCGGACTTCTTCGAGAGTCTCCGCGCCCTCCAGGCTGACCGCGTCGGCGTCGAAGCCGAGCAGGAGGTGGTTGTGGGAGTCGATGACGCCGGGAGTGATCAGGGCACCGTTGAGGTCGCGGGTGCGGCGCGCTGCGGGGGCGTCCGCCGCACTGCCCACGTAGCTGATGCGGCCGTCCGTGATACCCACGGCCTCGGCCCAGGGCTGGGCTGAGTCGAAGGTCCGGACGGTTGCACGGGTCAGGAGGAGATCAAGCATGTCGGGGTCCTGTCGGGAAGTCATTGGAATTCTTTGACAGTGACGTCAATGAATTGCTCATAGTGAAGCACCTCACTTCCAGCACCGTCAAGGCCGGCTCCTTCCGAGCGCAGCGTGCGCCCCGGGCCCGGGGATTCCCGGAACCGTGTTCGGGATCCGCCGCCCGGCCCCGCCACCCCGGGGGCCGGCACCCGGAACCCGGGAGCCAGGGGGGCAGCACCCTGGCCCCCGGGAGCCGGCGTCGCATCGGCGTCGGAACCGGGCCGGTCAGGTAACGTCAAGGGCATGGCGAGGCCGAGCAACCAGAAAGAACGCCGCGAGAAGCTGGTGGCAGCCGCACTGGACGCGGCGTCAGAGCGCGGACTGCGCTCCATCTCCATGACGGACGTGGCGGCGAAAGCAGGCCTGACCAGGGGCGCCGTCCTCTACTACTACGAGGACCTGGACGAGCTGCTGGTGGAGGCGCACCGTGCCGGCATCGCGCGTTTCTGCGACGCGAGGGATGCGATCGTGGCCGGACTTCCTGCCCCTGCAGGCCAGCTCGCCGCGGCCATCCGGCACGGGCTTCCAAGCGGCCCGGACGACGCCCTGATGCGTCTGCTCTACGAATTCGACGTCCTGGCCGGGAACTCCACGCTGCACCACGAGCTGGTGGAGACCATGTACCGGCGCCAGCTCCAGACCTACCTCGGGATCCTGGAACGGGGCACGGTCGGTGGAGACTTCGCCGTCCGGATTCCCGTGGCGAGCCTGGCCATGAACCTCGTGGCTCTGGAGGACGCCTACGGCCTGCACATCACGGCAGGGAACAGCCTCATCACCGTCGCCTCGGCGGAACAGGCCATGCGCGAAGCGGCGGAAGCCTTGGGAGCGGCCCCCTCCTGAGCCCCGTGCTCCGGCGTCCCGCGCCCCGGCGTCCCGCGAGGAGGAACCGGGGTGATTCCGGGACCGCGTTCTAGCCCTCCTTGTGCGGCTCGTTCCCGTTCCGCTCCCCCGCGGCCTGGGACACCACGGCGGCGAGGTCGTCCTCGCTCAGCAGCTCCGGATGACGGTGCTTGGTGCGGTAACCGGCACGGCTGACCATATGCGCGGAGATCGGCACGGTCAGGAGCTGGAAGAGCCAGGCGAGCAGCAGCACCGGCCACACCACCCAGCTGCGCATCTGGAGCCCCAGAGCCACCAGGACCAGGAACAGCCCCAGGACCTGAGGCTTGCTGGCGGCGTGCATGCGGCTCATGAGATCCGGGAAGCGCACCATGCCCACGGCCGCACCCAGGCTCAGCAGCGCTCCGAGAGCCAGGGCCACGCCGCTCAGGACGTCCACCACGCTGTTCCAGGTGTCAGCTGTCATCACGGGGCTCCTCACGGCGGTCCTGCACGAAGCGGGCCACGGTCACGGACCCGATGAAGCCCACCACGGTCAGCGAGATCACCAGGACCAGGTTGTTCAGATGCCGGTGCACGGCCATGTCGATGCACAGCGCGGTCACCACGATGCTCAGCAGCACGTCCGAGGCGAGCACACGGTCCAGCAGGGACGGCCCCTTGGCGATGCGGTAGATCGCCGCGGCGGAGGCGAGCCCCAGCGCCACGACGGCCACCGTCACGAAAACCGGATTGATCATGCCGTCACCTCCCCGGCCCGCTCGGCCCGCAGTCGTTTCAGTTCGTCACGGGTGCCCATGATCCCGATCAGCTTGGCCTCGATGCGCCGGACGTCCGCGCGGACCTTCTCCGCATCGGCCTCCGTGCGCACGTTCAGCGCGTGCAGGTACAGGGTGGACGTGGAACGGTCCACCTCCACCACCATGGATCCGGGGATCCAGGAGCTGACGTGCCCCACGGCCGTCAGGATCAGGTCCGAGTGACTGCGCAGCGGCACGCTCAGCACGGCGTTGCGGACGTTCGGCCCCTGCACCAGCGCCACCAGGCTGACCTGGAGCGACGCCCAGGCCATCCGGCCCAGGACCTCCACCCCGAAAGCGGCGGCCCGGAGCACGTTGAAACGCCCGCTGAGCTGTACCGGCGGCAGGTAGAACACCCGCGTCACCGCCACGGCCAGGAGCGCACCGAACAGCAGGGTGCCGGGGCTGAAATCCTGCCAGAGCACGGCCCACACCAGCATCAGCCAGATGAGCAGGGGCAGCTCCTGCAGGAAACGGATCTTCCGGCGGTGGAGACTCATCGTGCACCTCCCTGGGGATCAGCCGACGACGGCGGAGCGTCCTTGGGCGGCACCGCCACCTCCGGGCCCAGCACCGCGTGGATGTAGGAACTGCGGTCCAGCATCTGGGCGGCGGAACGGTCCGCGAGCCCGAACAGCGGACCGGCGAACACGGTCAGAGCCACGCCCAGTGCGACGAGAGCCGCGGTGGGGGCCACCATGCCGCGTGGCATGAGCCTGCGTGCCGCGGCACCCGTGGTGAGGAGCGCGGGCTCCGGATCCTCGGCGTCGTCCACCGTGCGCCAGAACGCGCGGTTCCAGACGCGGGCGATCGCCAGCAGCGTCAGCAGCGAGGCGAACACGCCGCCCACCACCAGGACCACCGCCAGTACGGTCCCCTGCGCCACACCCGCCTGCAACAGGCCCAGCTTGCCCAGGAACCCGGAGAACGGCGGGATGCCGGCCAGGTTCATGGCGGGGATGAAGAAGAGCACCGCCAGCAGCGGGGAAAGCTTCCCCAGCCCGCCGAGCCGGTCCAGCGAGGAGCTGCCCGCCCGGAGTTCCACCAGGCCCGCCACCAGGAACAGCGAGGTCTGGATGGTGATGTGGTGTGCCACGTAGAAGACGGCGGCGCCCAGGCCCGCGGTGGAGCTGAGGGCCAGGCCGAACACCATGTACCCGATGTGGGAGACCAGGGTGAAGGAGAGCAGACGTTTGATGTCGTTCTGCGCCACGGCGCCCAGGATGCCCACCACCATGGTCAGCAGTGCCACCACCATGAGGGGCTGGTTCAGAGCGTCGCTGGGGAACAGCAGGGTTTCCGTCCGGACCATGGCGTACACGCCCACCTTGGTCAGCAGGCCTGCGAACACGGCGGTGACGGGGGCGGGCGCGGTCGGATAGGAGTCGGGCAGCCAGAAGGACAGCGGGAACACGGCCGCCTTGATGCCGAACGCCACCAGGAGCATGACGTGCAGAAGCGTCTGTATGCCGGGGTCCAGCTGCGCGAGCTTCACGGCCAGATCCGCCATGTTCACTGTTCCCGTGGCCGCGTAGATCATCCCGATCGCGATCAGGAAGAGCAGCGAGGACACCACGGACACCACCACGTAGGTCACGCCCGCCCGGATGCGCAGTTCCGTGCCGCCCAGGGTCATGAGCACGTAGCTGGCGGTGAGCAGGATCTCGAAGCCCACGTACAGGTTGAACAGATCGCCCGAGAGGAAGGCATTGGACACGCCCGCGATCAGGATCAGGTAGCTCGGGTGGAAGATCGAGACCGGCCCGTCATAGCCGGACTCGCTGGCCCCCTGGGCCGAGGCGTAGAGCAGCACGCACAGGCTCACGGCCGAGGAGACCACCAGCATCAGGGAGGAGAACGCGTCCACCACCATGACGATCCCGAACGGCGGGAACCAGTGCCCCAGGCGTACGGCCGTGGTGCCGCCGTCCCAGCTGGAGGCCAGCAGGAGGCATTCGAGCACCAGGGTCAGGGAGAGGACGGAGACGCTGACGGCTCGCTGCGCCCGGGTGTGCCGGACCAGGGTGAAGGCGAGGGCCGCGCCCAGGATGGGCAGCAGCACGGCCAGTGGTGCCAGGTAGGCGAGGTTGAAATTCATGCCTTCTCCCCTTCCCCGGGGTGCTGCCCGTGATCCGCTTCCGGGTCACCGCGGTGGTTCCAGCCTTCCTGGGGCACGACGCCGTGCGGCCGGCCGCCGCCCTCGGCCCCCGTGCCCCGCGTCCCGCCATCGGCGGAACGGCTCTCGGCGTCCACCCCGTCCATGATCGCCGAGCCTGTGGATCCCCCGGGA
>Ga0153950_1000501_pt1 | contig 17498 bp, 16 predicted proteins | sample TSNJ034MetaG_FD_104737 | JGI IMG/M metagenome (GOLD analysis project Ga0153950, IMG submission 104737) | Attine ant fungus gardens microbial communities from New Jersey, USA - TSNJ034 MetaG | ecosystem: Host-associated > Fungi > Mycelium > Unclassified | place: USA: New Jersey, Wharton State...
ACATTTTGTAGACGATGGATTCACGGGTACAAATTTCAACCGCCCCGGCTTTACTGAAATGATGGCGGCGGTTGAGGCCGGGTATATCGAGGCGATCTTGGTAAAGGATATGTCACGGCTTGGACGCGATTACCTGCAAGTGGGATTTTACACCGAAACATTATAGACAAGGGCACAACAGATCTGGAACGGGGTTGCCAACAACAAAAATTGACATGTTCATCAACAGGGTAAACGTAAGGCCGGGAGCAAACCGATAAACGGCTTACTCCCGACTTTATTTTGATACCCAATAAAATCCAAATACTCACGCATAAGACGAATTGACTGTGAAACCAAGACGAATGCTTATACTGCAAAGGATTTAAAACGCAAGATTTCATGTATATTTTATTACAATAATCCAACCTCCAGCATGACCGGCCGCCCATCAAGTATAGGCGTATCGCCAAAATCCACCGTATAGAGCCTGCTATCATATCGGATATGGCGCATGTAACGCAATGATTTCCGCAGGGGATGGTCTTCAAAAAGGCCAAGAATCAAGAAGTCATATCGAGCGGCATCCGCCGCCACAAGCCGCAAAAAACGCTGTGCGATGTCCTGGTCGTTTTCCCGCACCACTAACAGCGCTATACTCGCATAGTTGGCCGGGGTGCTTACTTTTGGCAGTGCAGGGTAACCTAATAGATTTGTAGGCAGCCGGTGCAGCAGCTTGTATATGCCGCTGTAGCCTGTAATAATATACTGTTTGTAGCTTTGCTGATTCCATAGGGCGCAGGCGGCGATAATGCGGCCATCCTCACTGCGCATCGTATAGAATTCCGATTCATCCAGTCCGTACAGTCGCTCACTATGAGGTGCAAGGTTGTATTTTTGCAGATGTTCCGCGTAAAATTCTTGAAGCCCATCTGATACTCCTTTTTGAAACGAGGACGGAATATACCCCGCTTTCCGACCGGTGCCGAGGCAGAATACGGTATATTCACCCATGTAACGGTATGAAGGCATCCCTTTGCGCGGTTTTTCCAGCAGTTTGATGGCCTGTTCGTTGCTTTTCAGGATGGTCGTATAATAAAATGGCTCCAACCCCTGTGCCTGCTCGTGAATTAGTTCATATGCCTGCCGGATGAGGGGCATACCGCCCCGGTAGCTTTTCAGTAGCTTCATGCCGGTGAGGTAGCCTGTGACGGCAGGCGTACCGTTTAAAAATGCAGTTCGCAGAACACAGCCACCCACACCCACAATACTATCGGTTTCCACATCCCTTGCAACAGGCAAAACAATGCTTTCGCCGTCGTTTTGCAGGGACTTGTAGGGATCCGGCGCACGGGAAAAGCGCACGGCGATGCTTCCTCCAAATTCCGCGTCTTCAAAAACCTTTTGGATTCCCCCGCTGTCCCGCTCGGTGGCGCAGCTGAGCGAAAAGCGGCTATTTCGGCAGTTCATCCAAATCCCCCCCAATCGGCACATGCATTTTTTGATCTATTTCCTCGCCTAACCGCAGATTCATTGCCCAAAACAGCCCCCATACCGGTGGGCTTGAACGGCTCATGGCGGCAATTCCGCGCCGCAAAACCGTGGGTGCGGCCGCAAATTCCCGTCGCGCCTGCCTGCATAGGCCGCTCATTTCCCCCGCGCTCATATGCTTTGGCGCAAAGGCCAAATCGCCGTAGCGGTAATCCCTTTCCAGCCACCATTTATCGTAAATCAAGCGATTCTCAGCCTTTAACCGTGCATAGGTCGCCGTGCCCGGAAAGGGCAGTAAATGATTGAAGGCAGCCGTATAAAAGCTGTGCCTTTTGGCGAATTGCATCGTCTGCCCAAAGGTGCGTTTTGTGTCGCCGTCAAAGCCGAAGACAAAAGTGGCGTAGATGCCGATTCCGGCATCATGGATACGTTTTACAAGCTCGTCGCGTTCGCCCAGCGCATGCTCCCAGCTTTTATTCATTTGTTCGAGGCTCACGTTGTTCAGTGATTCAAAACCAATCAGGATCACCTCGCAGCCACTGCGCTTCATGGCACGCAGCATCTCCGGATCCTTTGCCATGGCAAGCGTCCCTTGTCCGGCCCACTTGATGCCTAGCGGTCTCATTTTTTGGAAAAGAGACATAGCATGGCGGCGATTGGCAATCAAATTATCGTCCACCAGGAAATGGTATTTATGCTGTGTGGATGCGAGCTCATTTAGAATATCCTGCTGTGGCTTAGGATGATAACGGCAACCATAATATGCTGAAATAGCGCAGAATTCACAACTATGCCCACAACCGCGCCCTGTCTCCACCAAAGAAATGGGCAGATATTTCTTTCCAGTCAAAATCCGCCTGTCCGGCAAAATATGTTTGTAGCATGGACTGCCAATGTAGCGCTTTTGCAGCTCGCCCCGCGCAAAATCCGCAAGCATTGTTTCCCACACTGCCTCGGCGTTGCCGGTAATGACGCAATCGGCGTAACAAGCTGCCTCCTCTGGCACAAGCGTCGCGTGGTAGCCGCCCAACACAACTTTTTTGCCTCTTGCGCGGAATTTGGCCGCGATATCGTAGCCACGCATGGCGGTGTAGGTTTCTAAGGTTATGACCACAAGGTCGGTGCGGTCGTTATAATCGATTAGCTCTATACGGTCGTCGAAGAAACCGGTCTCGATTTCCGGCGGGGTGAGCGCGCCGAGTATCGAGATGGTAAGCGGCTCCATCTTCCATGTTCCGATATACTTTTTTCCCGGCTTCTTACCGATGGCAGGCAGGATAAATGTAATTTTCATGAAAACTCCCCTATATGCCGCTGGGCAGACGTTTATAAAGTCTCCGTAAAGAAAGGTTGAACAGCATGGGAAACGCAAGGCTTGTCTTTGCGCCAACGATACGCCGAAGTATAGAAGGGATTGAGTGGATTTTTTTGGCCGTATTGTAGCGTCCAAGCTGCAAGGTTTTGGCGTCCATATTTTTAGGCTTAAAAACCACCGTTTGGAAGTCGTATTTACCCCAATCTTCATGGAGCAGCCTGCCATCGCGCTTAAATTCATTATAAAAAATTGTACCGGGCAAAGGGGTCAGAACGGAAAACATGGCATATTCAAGGTGGTTTCGCTCAATAAATCGCAGCGTGGAATCAAATATACCCTCGTCATCGCTATCAAATCCAAAAATGAACAGGCCGAAGACGGCAATTTTATTGCTGTGGATGGCGCGGATAGCTTTTTCATAGTCTTCCGCCTTGCCCATGTTCTTATTTGCCGTAAGAAGCGAAGCATCCGAAATGGATTCCAGGCCTATTGCCAGAGCGACACAGCCGCTTTCCCTCGCAAGGCGAAGCAATTCCTCATCTTCGGCAATACTAATCGAGCATTGGCTGGCCCAGCGAATTTTCAGCGGTATAAGCGCGCGGAATAATTCCTTTGCGTACTGTGGCGCGCCGCAAATATTATCGTCGGAGAAAAAGACGAAATTCCATTTGAGCTGTCGCGTTTGCTTGAGCATTTTGATTTCAGCCACCACATCCTCCACCGGACGCAAACGGTATGTATGCCCGAAAAATTTTATAACTGTACAAAAACTGCACGCAAAAGGGCAACCTCGGGTTGTCTGTACAAAATTTTTCAGCATACCGCGCTTATCCCGCACAACCGAGCGGTCCGGCCACGGGATTTCGGAAAAATCCACAAGCTCATCCGCTTGATAAACTCGTTTCAGGCGGTTGTTTTTTGCGTCATCGATCAACTTAGGCCAAGTGGCCTCTCCTTCTCCGATAGAAATTGCGTCACAGTGCAGAAGCGCCTCCTGCGGGAGAATGGAGGGGTGGAAGCCGCCCATCACAACCCTTTTGCCGCGGCGGCGAAACTCGTCCGCAATTTTATATGCCCGGGGCGCCTGCGTGGTCATAGCCGTAATGCCCACAAGATCGGCGCCGCAGTCATAATCCACTTTTTCGCCAATGGTTTCGTCAACCACCTTTACATAATGCTCTTTTGGCGTCAGCGCCGCAAGAAGCTGAAGACCGCTGGTAGAAAACATCAACGGATACGGAATTTTAAACCCCTTGGGCGACTTGTGGAACTTGCTTTCTAAATCCGGCGCAATAAGATAAATGTTCATAAAAAACCTCGCTTTATTTTTGAGGGATATCGCTGTTATCGCACATGACTGGACGTGTAAAGCGGCGGAATTTGTCCGCATAGCCCTTGTATCCCATATTTACAGGTACTGACAGCCACGCATTACGGGTAAAAGGCGCCAGACGCTTCGCAATGCTCGAATAACGGTAGGTTTCACGCCACGCCCATTCTGTGCCGGCCTCTAGTTGCGGGGCTGTCATGAGTCTGGGTGTGAACACGCAGTGCTCCACATCATACATTGCCCAGTTGCGTTCTATTATGCGTCCCTCGGCCTCCAGTTGCGCATAATAGCCTGTCCCCGGGAATGGCGTGAGGATGGAATAGCGCGGCAGGTCAATCTTAGCGCGCAAAACGGTCTCCACCGTTCGCTCGAACACCGAGGCGTCCTCATTGTCCGCACCAAAGGCAAAGCAGCCCTGGACAATAATGCCCGCATGGTGCAGCTTCTTCATAAGCTCCCCGTAGGAATCTACCTTGTTTACGCCCTTGCTGATGTACTTCTGTGACTGTTGATTCACCGCCTCAAAGCCGATGAGCAGGCCCTTGCACCCGCTTTTTGAGAAGACGCCCACCAGCTCGTTATCAATCCCAACCTGCGAGGTGGCAAGGCCCACCCATATCTTTTTCAAAGGTATCATGGCAGTAAAAAGCTCTATTGCATAGGAGCGGTCGGCAATCAGGTTTACATCGGGGAACAGTACCTCTCTGGAATTTAACGCTTCGATCTCGGAGATAACCTCATTAATTGGCCGTTTGTATATAGTTTTGCCAAAGGCGGCGGGGTAAGCGCAAAAGGTGCAGGGCAGGGAGCATCCGCGTACGGCTTCAACAGTGTTGACTGTGACGTAGCGTTTTTTGTTGAGCAGATCCCTTCGGGGTGTAGCACGCCCGTTGATGGTATAATCGTCCCCTTGCGCATAGCGCGGCATAATACATCCGGCGGCAAAATCCCGCAGCATTTGAGGGAAAGTGAACTCCGCAAATCCCGTCATCACGACGTCGGCATGGAGCTGTGCTTCATCCGGCAGCATGGTGGGATGTACCCCGCCCAATACAACGACACAGCCCCTTGCGCGGTAATAACCGGCATAGGCATAACAGCGCGGCGCGGTTCCGGTGATACAGGTGATACAGACAATATCCGCTGCAAGTTCCAGCGGGATCACCCCTGCCGTCTCGTCAAATATTTCTACTGTAGCATCTAGCTCCGGCGGTACCAGCGCTGCCAGCGTGGTGAGCGTGAGTGGCGCATAGTGAAGTGATTTTCCAAAGCTGCCATTATAGCGGTGCATTGCGCCCGCCGGAGCGATTAGTGCGATTTTCATACATATTCCCCTTGAAAAACTTGATCCCAGCCACCTTGCAGGCTGAGGGCAGCGGGTTTTATATCTCCAAGCTTTTGCCCCCGCCTCACACATTCTTCCAGATATTCCTGCGCTGGATTCCCTGTGAGCCGGAACACCTTAAGTTCCCCCAATTGCCCTAGATCACGGCAATATTTATAGTGATAATTGCACAGAAGCTGCCGTTCCACATCAGGCGGCGCGCCGTCTGCCTTAAGGTAGAGGACGTAATGGCCGGTCTCCGGCGCAAGCATAAAGAAATCGCATTGAATATCAAGATTCTTCACAAACAGCTCGCTGAGCTTTTCGCCGAACAAGTCGGAAACCTTGTCCCTTCTGCCAATAAATTTAAGGCGGGGTATACCGCCGGAAAAACCGGCCACCTTGATGACATCGCCCAACCGGTAGCGGTAAAGCCCGCCGGAGGTGGTGAGAATCACCTCGTATTCCTCCCCGGCGGCAAGCTCATGGGCCAGAATGATTTTATCGCTGCCTGGTGCAAGAAATTCAAAAAAATGTGAGCAGACGCTCAGGCGCGCGCCCTCCTCCCCTAAAAAAGGCAGGGAAATAAAGCCCTCGGTGGCCAACAGCCCTTTTGGCTGCATCAGTACATTCGGAAATATCGCCTGTAGCTTTTGCGCATAAGTGTAAGCGTTTGCGTCGTACCAACAGCTAATCAGCTTAAGGTTCGGCCAGATTTTGTGGAAAGCCTTTTCCTTCAGCGGTTTGATTAACTCCGCGCAGCGTTTTTCGGGCAACGCGTCCAACAGCTTATCCTTGTTTTTGTCTATATAGTCAAGCATCAGCGTAAAAAACGTGGGATTCCAAACCGAGATCATCGTAAGATGCCTGCATTTCAACAGGGCTAGCGTCGTTTTAAAATAGAATGCGTCCATGCTTGTTTCCCCCGCCACCGCGTTCGGAACGGCGAAAACGAGGCTCATCAGCCGCTCCGCCAACTTGCCGAAGTAGGCTGCGTCATCTTCAAAGCCGATGGGTATGCCGGATTTTGTATATCTACGCTCCTGCACCATGGGTGTGACAGACCAGTAGCTCTTGCCCCACCGAAGTCCCTTGCAATTGGAATATAAGTCATAAATCCACGGCATCAAGCCCTTTTGGTATTCCGCTTTGAGTCCAGCGGTATACGGAATCAGCTTGGTAGCGCTGGCTGAGCCGCTTGTAGGCTCCAGCAGCAGTACATCCTGAGTGGTGAGGACATTTTTCTCCCCATTTTCGATCCTTGCTATGTAAGGCAGATAATCCTCGTAAGTCGTGAGCGGTGCGGTACGCAAAAAGTCTTCCATGCTGTTAAACTCGTATTGTCTTAAGTATTCACAGGTTTTATTGTTTTGTAAAATTTCCGTCAGCTTTTGTGTCTGCACCTTTTGTACATCGCAAACATCTGTGAACCTTTCATATTCTTTTCTGTATAGCAGGCAGAATATAGAGTTGACAAGATAGCTGATTAGCCGTCCAGGCACTGCATCACTTCCCCAAAATTCGTTTCCTTGCAAAGGCGGTAAGGTTGTTTTCACTCATTTCGGCGAGGCACACGAGGTCGTCGCCTCTGGTATAGGTTGGGTTGGCTTCCGCGAAAAACGCCACATGCTCATTTTTTAGCGTCATTTCGGTAATATCGGCAACGCCGTCTTTGAGCTTGTCCTTGACGGTTTTGTACTTGATTACTCCGTCCGCGCCGTCGTATTCCCCCGGATAGACCAGGCTTGCGTATGCGTCCATAATCTTTTTCGCGGCAGGCGGCGCAGGCATGCCGCGGCGCGGATAAAACACATCGAAAAACGCGGGAAGAATCTTGTAGGTTTTGTATCCCTTTGATATGAGAAACCAATAAAATTCATCAAACTGTTTTCCGTATTCAACAAAGAACCGGATGGATACCTTGAACAACTCCGTACTTCCCCAGCAGGATTTATCGATGATGGTGTCGCCGGAAAAAACGCCGCATACATCCTTGCCGCCCACCGGCACACACAGTATTTTTTGTGTCGAAAATCCTTTGAGCCGGTCATTTTCGTCATACAGCAGAACGCAGTAATCCTTGTTGTGTAAATCAAGTAAAAACACATCGAAGCTCATATTGTCATAGTATTCATCCATGAGGCTGAACATGGCTTCCGTATCCTGCCCGCAAATATCTTTTATCTTGACGAGTTTCCCGTTTAGCTTCATCCAAGCAGTCCCCTCAAATGATTTGAATATATATTAAAGCCAATGTTGGTGGCAAGCGTCGTCAATTTTCTTTGCGGGGTATGCCTCAGCCTCCCAGCGATTCGCCCGGCGCTGTAGCAGCACCGCCAAACCCGCAAAAACTCGGATTCCAGCTCCTGCGCAGTCATGTTCATGGGCTGGAATACGCAATGTATGCTGTCGTATTTTGACCAGTCCCTTGTTAAAATTCTGCCCTGTGCCTCAAATTCACGGAACATTGGCGTATTGGGATATGGTGTGAGTATGGCAAAGCGGGGAACGTCAATTCTGGCGTCCGCAATCAAATCAGGCAGACTCCGCAGGCTTTCCCTGGTATCGCCGTCCAGACCCAGCATGAAAGTGCCAAGCACAGGAATCCTTTTATCATGAAGCTTCGCTACCGCTTCCTTGTAATCGGCAACCTTGTTTTTACACTTGGCAAGCTTAATCAGGTCAGTCTGGTTAAACGTTTCAAATCCCAAGAGCAGACCGATACAGCCGCTTTTTTGCAGCAGCTCCAATAATTCATCGTCCTGTGATACCTGTAATGTGGAAAGCCCCGCCCATGTGATATGCAGCTTTGCAAGCTCCCGGTACAGCTCCTTGGCGTAGGCGGCGTCCGACAACGGGCTGGGGTCTAAAAACAGGAATTCCTTGTTGCCAAGTGACTTGAGTTCATCAATTACATCCGCTATCGGGCGCTTTGCCTGCTTGCCCCAAAATGAATTAATCACACAGTACCGGCACTGGTTGGAGCAGCCATAATCAGCGATGATGGTAGGTTGTGGCAGATAGCCTTTTCGCGGCATCAAATCGCGTCTTGCGACAGGAATTTTGTCCGCGCATACTGTTGTGGCGTCGTATCTTGGCTGTACCTTGCCGTCCATATAATCCGCAAAAAAACGGGGGAGGGTACACTCGGCGCTGCCGGTGAAAACTGTGTCGCAGTATTGCGCTGTTTCCTCCGGCAGCAAGGTCGCGTGATGCCCGCCCATAAAAACATAGCACCCCTTTTTTTGAAAATGCTGCGCCAACGCATAACCTCTGCCCGAACTGGAAGTGCATATGGATATGCCTACAATATCGTAATAACCTTTTTCATAATCAAAAGTCTGCACACCCTCGTCCACCAATGTGATTTGCGGATTCAGTTCGATTGGGATCAGCGCTGCAAGCGTGGAGAGGGTCAGCGGCTGATATGATATGGATGGAATAAAGGCCGTCCTGTATTTGTAGGTTGTGTCATAGGGCAGAATTAATAAAATTTTTAGCATCAAAAATAATACCCCTCCACCAAATCGTTTATAATGCCCTTGAAAACCGATGGCGATCCGCCCAGATCCGTAACCGCCGTCTTTACCAGATTCTCGCAAAAGCCACAGCCATCACAGCTTGTCTGCATGCAGTGCTTATCCATAAAAAATTGCACAGCGCCGTCCAGCTTCTTGTTGTCGATATAAAAGCCGGAGTTTATGTAGTAGCTTTCGTTCTGCTTGATCTCCTCAAGTTTTTTTATGAGTTTTGAAAGCCTGAACACATTGATAAACGAAATGCGCATGAGTTCCTGCATTGTTCTGCGAAAGTATCTCTTTTCGGCAAATACATATTTGGACATGGATGGGATGATATCTATTAAGTTTCCGTCATAGGATCCGCTGCGATAGGCTTCGATCATCGCGGCCAGTGCGTCGCTTTTAAGCCCTCGCTCGGTAAGCTTAAAACGCTTGATACCAAGCTGCTCGTAGAGCGTTAAATCCTCCGGCCGAATCCAGTTTGATTTTATCACGCTCAATGGGTCGGAAAAACTGTGCGCAACGCAGGACATAAAATAATAGTCTATATTATAGCGATTTGTCTTTGCCCAGGACTGGTACGCATGGGCGTTGAAATTGCCATGCAGTGTCACATAGGGGCAGCCCCGTTTGCAAAACATGTTGGCAATCAGTTGGGTGCCGCACTTACAGTGGTCGGTAATACGTTTTATTTCAGCAAAATTACGATTCATGCCCACATGGGAAAGCGTAATCATATCAGCGCCAAGCTCTTCCCAGTATTTTGCTTTTTCCAGCGAATCCACATCTGCCTGTGTGGAAATATTCACTTTAATGTGCGGATAATGCCGCTTTGCTATTTGTAAAATAAATGGAAGTGCCACCGTAACCGTATCTACCCCAATGGAGGATAGCCAATCGAAAGTTTTTCGTACTTGCCTGTAGCCTCTGGCGGTAAATTCCAGATTGCCGATGCAAGTGGTGTTAAGCAGGTAGTTTACCTCTATGCCCTTTCTGTGAGCCGTAGCAATTGTTTCCCGTACCAGTTTTTTGGAGGGCTGCGCCTGTGCCATTGAGGATTTTCCCCCGCCCATGAAATCCTCCCGAAGCTTGCCATAAACCTCTGCGACGCCGTCAAAATTGATTTTCTCGAAATAATCCTCTTGCCAATTTAGGGGTAGTGTAAAAACAGACATCCCGGTTACCTCCATAAAAGAAACAAAAAACCGCTTCATAGAGCTCCCTCTGCGTTTTTATCATCCGGCACAAGCTGAAATATCTGTTTATCGCTTTCGGGATCGCGGTATGTAAGGTTTAATAATAAATCTGTGGTCAAGCCTTGCAGGAACGCCGCCATTGGAGTAACGATCAGAAACCGCTGCCGGATGAGCAGATTCAGCCGCTCCAACTGTTCCTCTCCGCCGATGATTGCGCTGATTTTCCGATACAGATCGCGTATAGTGACAATATCGGATGTTCTGCTGAGTATATTTCTTTTACCGAGCGAGAAGCGTCCGGTAATATACGATGTGAATTCGCCGATCAGACACACGCAGTAATAATCAAGCCTGCTCTCGTCCTCTTGAAAGCTGACCGTGTGAGATTCGATAAATGTTTTTACCGTCTCGTATAACGGATGCTCACGGCAGTCTGTTTTGCCGTCCAACACATCGCCGCACAACTGACGCAACTCGGACGCGGAATCAAGACCCGCGTCGGCGGCGTCCCGAATCCCTACGGAATTGACCGCGCTCAAAATGCAAGAAAGATACCTGTCGAGCAGGTAACCCTGTTTGCCGAGCCTCCGGCGGATTACAGCCGCAAGCTCAAGAAATTCCCGCAGCGCGCGGTCAAGGTGCGCGGTTTCGGTCTTGCCGAAGATACCCTCGTATTCATAAAAAATGTTCAATTTAATCACACCTTTCTTTTCGATTGTTGGTAGTAAACCTCTGAAAAGCGTGATTGTCAAGTCGTTTTTTTATCTCGCGGATTTGTGGCGGTTTTGTGCCAACCTAACGGTCAAAAGGTACGATAAAATAATTTGTGTCGGCTGGAATGCGGACTTTTATTAATCGGCATTCACAACTGCCTAAATCTTCGGGAATATCTCTGTTCACGATACCTGGCTTTATATTTGAGGATATAGTAAACTTCCTCCAACAGAACCGCCGCGATCCGCTCCATCGCCGCAAGAGGATCATTCTCTGACTGTGTTAGCCGGATAAATGTTCTCAATGCGGCCTCGGGAAGCTTAAACTCCAATTGTTCCAAAACAGCCCGCAAAGCTAAAACTCGTATCTTTTTCTCCGCTTCTTTCACGGATAATTTTTCTGTCTGAGCGTTTTCAAGGCAGGACGCCACTTTTTCCGCCAGAATCTGAACCGGATCGTGGGGCAGAGGTTCATAACAAATATCCCGCGCCGCCGCCCGAATCGCGGCGCGCACAGACGCCCAATAACCCAGATCCCCACTCAAGCAAATATCCCGCAGCTTTTCCAGCGCCTTGTCCTTTGCTTTCTGCGCCGCGTTTTTCCGCATGTTGAACATCTCGCCTATTTCGGCGAGGGTCTGTTCTCTATGGCCGAAAGCGCCGAAGAATCCTCCGAGAATTTCCCGCTCCTTGTATGAAAGCGAATGGAACGCGGTTTTTAAGTGTTCAAGGCAGATTTGTATGTAGATATACTGTTCAACCGATTGCTCCGGTGACACAAGAAACTCACTAATGTTCATTTCGTTGCCATTGTCGGCGTCATAAAGCGAAATATTTTGAAACAGCGACAGCGTTCCGTCTTTACTGTGTTTTTGAAATTCCCGCTTGGAAAGGTTGAAATGCCGTTCTACCTCCCGTTTCATCGCGCCCATAATGTGCGGATACAGAAACGTGGTGAGTTTCGCGCCCTGTGCTTCATCGTAGAGCGGCGTCTGTTCCAGAAACGCTATAGCTCCGGCGGAAATTAAATCATCGAACAGCTTTCCACATCCGTATATTTTGATGATCCTGTTAGCGCAAAATCGTATAAATTCGGCTTTCTGCACATAAAGCCCCGTCAAATCCATACAAGCCCTACTTCCGTTTGACGCCCAGCGCGGCATACAAAGCATCTGCCCGCAAAAGCTCCTCGACCTTTGCGTCGGGCCAGCCTTTGCTGATTGCCTCGTCGCGTATGTCTCTGGCCGCGTCCCGCGCCCTGTTCAGCTCGTCCTTCGTGATCTTCCCGCGGTTGTAATCGCTGTTCACATAGTTGTAAATCTTATGGTAACGGCGCAGCACAGGATTGTTTCTCGCTGTCTCTTTCGCGAGGTTCTTCGCGCCCTGATTGCGGCAGTTACGGTGCGGCCTGCCGGGTATAGGCCGGTCGCAGTATTCGGTGTGAAAGCCGTTGGTTAAGAGGAAAAACTGTTTACAGTTCTTGCAGCGGCGTATGATATGCCCCGCCATCAGCGCCCTGTAGAAATCCAGCTTCAAAAAACTTTGCAGCCGCTTGATATGGTAGCACTCATAAATGGCGTGCGCTCCGGGTTTGTCCGATATTTCCCTCGGAACATATTCCACGGTCAAAGGATCGCGTGTCAGAAAAATTCGCTCCTCCCGGTCGGGTGTGTAAAACATATCAATTGTGATGGGATCGCGTAAAAACTCATAGAATGCGGTCGCGTAATGCTCCGCGTCCAACTTTTCCAACCGTTTCAAGCGGTCTATGAAATTGAACATTGTGTTGTTGAACGCAAAAATATCATGGACTATCTCCATATATTTTGTGGCGGTATCAAGAATGTTCTGATCGTCATCGAAATGATAGTCCGTTTGGGTTTGTTCCGTATCATCTTCTTCGTCAAGCGTATCATCCAGAAACACGGAAGCGTCTATCTCCGGTGGCGAGGGATTTGCCGCAAGCGTCTGAAACAGCTTGCGCTTCATAAACATCGGTCGCAAAAGCCCCGTCTCCACGCGAATCTCAAAAAGGCGCGACGTTGGATATGGCTGTTCCGCAGTTCCTCCAGCTTCTCGCAAAGCGCGCCCATCTTTAAAAATTCGTCCCGCGATATATTCAGAATATCCTCGGACAGTTCTCCAAGCAGGAAAGTCTGCCCGTTCACTTCTATTTTATCGCCGGATACATAACAGGAAATCATATCAAACATTTCGCGCCGCCCTCTTGTACAGGATTGATTTTTTAATTGTAATCACATTTTATGCCTTTTGACGAAAATGTTCCATAACGATATTGTACAGGGAGATTTATGGAGAGTCAATCCTGTCAGTAAAAATTATGGAGGTGCATAATGCGACCAACTTTAAAGCTCATCAACATGCGTGACATCGCGGAGGACGTCAAATGGATTTGGTATCCGTACATTCCATCCGGCAAATTGACAATCGTTCAAGGCGATCCGGGCGAAGGCAAGACCACCTTAGTACTCGCGCTGATCGCCCTGCTGACAAACGGTCAGCCGATGCCCGAAGCTGAGCAAGGTTCGCCGCCTGTAAGCGTCATTTATCAGACTGCCGAGGACGGTCTCGCCGACACCATCAAACCGCGATTGCTTTCGGCGGGCGCGGAGTGTTCGAGAGTGCTTGTTATTGACGAGTCCGACTGCGAGCTCAATCTCTGCGACGAGCGTCTGGAGCGGGCGATCAAGAAAACGGGTGCGAAGCTGATTGTGCTTGATCCGCTGCAGGCGTATCTCGGCGGCGACACCGATATGCATCGCGCCAACGAGTTGCGCCAGATCTTCAAGCGGGTGTGCCTGATGATGGAGCGGACAGGCTGCGCCGTGATTTTAATTGGTCACATGAACAAAGCGCAAGGAATGAAATCGGCCTATCGCGGTCTCGGCTCCATTGACATCCGCGCGGCGGCGCGGAGCGTGTTGTTGGTCGGACGGTCAAAGGATGATCCGTCTCTGCGGATTGTCGCGCACGACAAGAGCAGTCTCGCGCCGGAGGGGAGATCAATCGCGTTTGAGATTCATCCCGAGCGCGGCTTTTTATGGAAAGGCTTCTGTAACGTCACCGACGACGATTTGCTTTCGGGCGGCGGCTCCGCGCAGACGAAAACGACGCTGATGGAATCCGAGTTGAAAGAAATGCTTCGCGGCGGCGCGGTTGCTTTTGACGAGATCATGAAACGAGCGGGCGAGCTTAAAGTGTCGGAGAGGACGCTCAACATCGCGAAGTCCAATCTCGGTATCGTTTCTAAAAAGCAGGGAACAAAATGGTATACCTCATAACTTGCTTGTAGTCCGCAAGGTGTTCCGCACTATAAAAGATTCGTGCTTTACAGAGTTGAAATGGGCCATTAACCGGCTGGGCGTGTCAAGCAAGTGGGAGATCAAGGAAAGCCCCCTTGAAATGACGCTAAAGGAAACGGGCCAAAAAATCTATTTCCGTGGGTTGGACGATGCGTTAAAAATCACTTCTATTACTGTACAAACCGGGTGTCTGTGTTGGGGCTGGATTGAAGAAGCATACGAGGTTATGCATGAGGCTGATTTTGATATGCTGGATGAATCCTTGCGCGGTGAGGTTCCCCCCGGCCTATGGAAAATGTGGACTATAACGTTTAACCCGTGGAATCAAAAGCACTGGTTAAAAACACGGTTCTTTGACCCCGACCCGGCGCAGCGTCCCGACATTTACGCCACGACAACAAACTACTTGTGCAATGAATGGCTTGACGATGCGGACAAGACGCTTTTCGAGACAATGAAAGAGACTAACCCCCGCCGTTATCAAGTGGCAGGGCTGGGGGATTGGGGTATTGTTGAGGGTGTTATATACGACAATTGGGAGGAACAGGCTTTCGACGTTGCGGCAATACGATGTATCCCCGGCGTTCAATCGGCGTTCGGGCTTGACTTTGGGTATACGAATGACCCCACGGCCCTATTTTGCGGGTTGGTTCACTTGAAAGATAAAATCATATGGGTATTTGATGAAGTGTACCGGCGCGGCATGAGTAACGAGGCCATATATAAAGCGGTTTCGTCAGCGGGGTATGCGAAAGAGCGTATCACGGCAGACAGCGCAGAGCCTAAAAGCATTGACCGGTTGCGGGAACTTGGCCTATACAACATTAATCCGGCGCGTAAGGGCCGGGACAGTATACGGGCCGGGATTGACTTCATACAGGACTTTAAAATATATGTGCATCCGAAGTGCGTAAACTTCATGACCGAAGTTAGCAACTATACATGGGGTGAGGATAAATTTGGCCAAAAGCTCAATAAACCGGTCGATGATTTTAACCACTTATTGGACGCTATGCGGTACGCGCTGGAGCCGTTAATGCGCGGAAAATCCTATTCTTTTGACTAGATTAGTAACCGGATAGTAACAAAACCGAGAATAAACCCCATAACAACGTTAAATCACGTTATTATACGATAAATTACCGTAAAATGGTTATTGACATATGTGTATTTTATGTGTATAATAATAGCAGGAGGTGGGGATAATAAAGCGCAGAGACTTAATCAGGCGGCTTGAATCAGCGGGTTACAAATCCGTAAGAAAAAAAGGGCCACATGAAATTTTCTCGAACGGTTTCCACTCCGAGGCGGTGCCACACGGAAAAGAAATAAACGAGTACACCGCAAAGGCAATCCTAGACCGGACGGGGGCATAAGCCCCCTTGTCCGGTTGTCTGCCTAAATTATGAAAGGGGCGTTAATCATGGTAAGTGTTTACCCGGTTGTGTTTTCACCGGCAAAAGAGGGCGGATTTAATGTCTTTGTCCCTGATTTTCCATTGAACACGCAGGGCAAGGATATGGCCGACGCTATTTATATGGTGCGGGACGCTATCGCACAAATGGCGATCTATCATCAGGACGAGGGAAAAGAAATTCCTGTATCATCAGAATTGACTAGTATTGAAGTCAAGCAAGGTGAGTTTGTTACTCTTATTGACGTTGATTTTGACGAATACCGCCGTAAATATGACAACCGCACCGAACGGCGTAACGTTACATTGCCGCGCTGGTTAAATTCTATGGCGAAAGAACAGGGATTAAACGTTTCGGAAATATTGACAGAGGCGTTAAAGGAAAGACTACAGGGTTAATAAAAATATAATATCAGGAAATCCCCGCTTGAATAAGGCGGGGATTTTCCTATTTGCAAAAATTCGGAGGCGGTCAGGCTTGCTAAATACGAGCGAATTAATACGCATGGGGGTCATGACCGCCATGTCGGAAAAACAGTTTTTTGAAAAAGAGATAGCGGCTTGGAAGTTGTCAAACGCACGGCAGCAGCAAATTACCGGTGAAAAGTATTACCGCTATCAACATGATATCTTGAAGCGGCAACGCACGGTTATAGGACAATCCGGTAAACTTGAAGTTGTGGAGAATCTGCCGAACAACCGGTTAATTGATAACCAATACACGAAAATGGTTGACCAGAAAACTAATTATTTACTAGGCAATCCAATGGTTATTAAAACGGAAAACGAAGCATACGACGACGCGCTAAAAACCGTATTCAATAAAAAGTTTCATCGTATGTTTTCCAACTTGGGCGAGGATAGTTTAAACGGCGGTATAAGCTGGCTTTACGTTTATTATGACGACAAGGGGCGTTTCCGTTTCAAACGATTCGCGCCGTATGAAATTCTTCCTTTTTGGAAAGACGACGATCACACGGAACTTGACGTTGCTATTCGCGTGTACGGCGTTGAAGCCTACGAGGGCCACGACTTGAAAATCATTGAAAAGGTGGAAGTATACCGCGCCGAGGGCATAGAGCGGTACACGCTGGACGGTGACACGCTTTATAGTGATGGCGAGCTAACCCCCTACATGATGACAAGCTCCAACGGGGCCATAACGCCGTATAATTGGGCTAAAATCCCCCTTATCGCCTTTAAGTATAACGACGAGGAAATACCCCTCATATCGAAAGTCAAGAGCCTACAGGACGCGTTAAACGAAACAATATCCGACTTTCAGAACAACATACAAGAAGATTCCCGTAATACGATTCTTGTTATAAAGAACTATGACGGGCAGAACCTTGGCGAGTTTCGGCGCAATCTTGCCACTTACGGCGCGGTTAAGGTGAAAACAGTTGACGGAGCCGACGGCGGCGTTGATGCACTGCAAGTGAACGTGAACGCCGATAATTACAAGGCCGTGCAAGAGTGTTTGAAACAGGCGATCATTGATAACGCCATGGGCTTTGACGCAAAGGTGCTAAAGTCTGGAAGCCCTAACCAGATGAATATAAAATCAATCTTTACGGACATTGACCTTGACGCTAACGGCATGGAAACAGAGTTTCAAGCGAGTTTAGAGGACTTAATGACTTTTATTAACGCGCACTTGGCAAATACCGGCTACGGTGATTTTACCGGCGAAGACGTTGAATTTATTTTCAATCGGGACATGCTGCTAGACGAGGATTCTATAATTACGAGCGCACAAAAATCCGTGGGTATTATTGTCTGTATAATGGGGTTAAAACCCTCGCCTTCCAGGCGAAGCCTTTAGGTTAACCTCCTGGGCAATTGTGAACCTTAAAGAGAAGGGGGAGCCCAATATACAAGATCCGAGCTAC
>Ga0153950_1000505_pt1 | contig 17461 bp, 25 predicted proteins | sample TSNJ034MetaG_FD_104737 | JGI IMG/M metagenome (GOLD analysis project Ga0153950, IMG submission 104737) | Attine ant fungus gardens microbial communities from New Jersey, USA - TSNJ034 MetaG | ecosystem: Host-associated > Fungi > Mycelium > Unclassified | place: USA: New Jersey, Wharton State...
GAACCAAAAAATGTGAAAGATGTCAGAAAGTTCTTGGGCCTTGCAAATTACTACAGGAGGTTTATCAAGGACTTTGCTCAAATAGCAAGGCCAATGAATATGCTGATGAGGAAGGATGTGAAGTGGCAATGAGGGGGAGAACAGCAGAAGGCATTTGACAAGCTAAAAGAAATCTTTACAACTAGACCAGTGTTAGCAGCCCCAGACTCAGACAAAGAGTTTAGGGTAGAGGCAGATGCTTTAAGCTATGCTATAGAAGAAATATTGTCAATGAAATACTCTGATGAATTGTGGAGACCAGTCACTTTCATTTCTAAATCTCTAAGCAATACAGAAAGAAACTATAAGATTCACAACAAGAAAATGCTAGCAGTAGTCAGGTGCCTAGAAGCATAGAGGCACTTCCTGGAAGGAACAACAATAAGATTTGAGATTTGGACAGACCACAAAAATCTTGAATATTTTATGAAGGTGCAGAAATTGAATAGAAGACAAGCAAGATGGGCATTGTACTTATCAAGATTTGATTTTATGCTCAAGCACATTCCAGGAAGCAGAATAGGAAAGGTAGATAGTTTGAGTAGGAGGCCAGATTGGGAAGTTGGAGTAGAAAGGGATAACAAAGGCAAGACATTGGTAAAGTCCAAGTGGCTGGAAGTTAGGAGAATAGAGAAGGTAGAAATCATTGTAGAGGGAGTCAATTTACTGGAGAAAGTAAAACAGTCAAAGGTAAAAGACAATGAAGTTGTAAAAGCAGTTGAAGAAATAAAGTGGGCAGGAGTCAAAATGTTGAGAGATGAAGAGTGGAGAGAGGTAAATGGCATAATATATAAAGAGAGAAAGATGTATGTGCCTAAAGACAATGCATTGAGGGCAGAAATAATTAGGCTATACTATGATACACCTGTGGGAGGACATAGAGGACAATAGAAAACAGTAGAATTGGTCACTAGGAATTTCTGGTAGCTAGGAGTAATGAAGGAAGTAAAGTGATATATGGAAGGGTACAACTCCTGTCAAAGGAACAAAAACTGCACAGAGTAACTGGCTGGAAAATTAATGCCTAACTCAATACCTGAGAAACCTTGGGTGCACATTTCAGCAGATTTTATTACGAAACTGCCACTAGCCCAAGGTTATGACTCTATCCTAGTAGTGGTGGACCAATTAACAAAAATGGTACACTTTATTCCAACTACTGAGAAGATATCAGCAGAAGGTTTAGCCAAGCTGTTCAGAGATAATGTGTGGAAGTTACATAGTCTACCAGAAAGTATCATATCAGATAGAGGACCCCAATTTGTGGCAGGAATAATGAGAGAGTTGAATAGGATGTTGGGGATTGAGAGTAAATTGTCAATGACATTCTACTCTCAAACCAATGGACAGACGGAAAGGGTTAATCAAGAACTAGAACAGTACTTAAGAATGTTTATTGACCACAGGCAGGAACAGTAGCCCGATTGGTTAGGAACAGCAGAGTTCGCCTACAATAACAAAGCATACTCAAGTACTAAAATGTCATCTTTCAAGGCAAATTATGGACAAGATCCCAGGATAGGGTTTAAGATAAGAAAGAAGGGGAAATACAAAGGGGCAGAGAAATTCATGACAAAAATGAAAGAAATCCAAGAGGAAGCGAAAGCAGCACTGGGAAAGGCACAAGAAGAAATAAAGAAATATGCAGATAGGAAAAGAGGAGAAGCCAATGAGTATAAAATAGGAGACTTAGTAATGCTAAGCACTAAGGACCTGAAATATCAGATGACAGGTAGAAGAACAGAAAAGTTGATGAAGAGGTTTGTCAGCCCTTATAAAGTAAAGAAGATTATATCAGAAAATGCAGTCAAATTGGAATTACCTAGCACAATCAGGATACATCCAGTAGTAAACATTAGTAGAATATGTAGATACATAGAGCAAGTTAAGGGGCAGAGAAAGGAGCAACCAACTCTAGTCATAATTGAGGGAGAAGAGGAATAGGAGGTCAAGAGGATATTGAACAAGTGATGAATTAGGGGGAAGGACAAGTATCTGGTATGATGGAAGGGATTTATGGCAGAAGCAGATACCTGGGAAGGAAAGAAAAATTTGGGAAATGCAAAGGAGGCAATAGAGGAGTTTGAAAAGGGATATGAAAGATGTCAGAAGACAAGAAAAAGAAGAAAGAACATTTAGAAGAGAAGAATTGCCAGGAAGATTCACAGCAAGGAAATTATTTGGATGGTCAGATAAAAGATATGATGAAGAATACTAGGCAAAGTTAGAAAGAAATTGGAGGAGATAGAAAGGACAAAGAAAAAGAGGGTAAAGAACAATGGAGATAATAAAAAAAGAGAAAGAAGAGATCAAACAAGGAAACTCAGAAATAAAGGAGTGGACAGAGGAAGATGATGAAAATATGGGGGACATAGATGACCCCTATTATGAACTGTAAAAATCCTTGAGATGAGGAACCTTAAGAGGGAGGTAGTGTTATAACTTGGTCAAATGACTAAGTCATTATTTATTTTCTTTTTTCTTTTCTTTTACTAAGTAACTAATAGATATGCAAGAGGAAATGACTCAAAAGAGATGTGCAGGACTTTATAAATAAGAGTAAATACAGAAACATGTATAAGTAGTGTATAGCAAATGAACAAGAACTCTATTGAGTTTTCCTTGTCAACTCAGACTAGAAGTAGACCTAAGTCATCACAGTCTAAGGCCTTACATGCAAGTCCAAGACTGGGGGTCTAGTGGTATATAATCAGTATCATCTTTACTGCTTAAGCTGAATTATAGTATAGACTTGTGATAAATATCACTTAAATTGCCTAAAAAGGCTGCCCAGCATAACAACATCTTATAGTCTTTAGTGACTCCATCCAATAAGAGTACAGCTTTGACCTCCCTTAGGATTACTTTATTATTTATTGGCATCTCATAAGTAGTCTCTAGTGTATTGATAGCAAAGAAGTCATGTTTTAGCAACATCTGGTTCATATTGTTGAGGTCTTTTTCCATCTCATAGTCTGCTTGTTGCCAGTGACTAACTCAGAAACCTTAAGCTAGGGTTTAACTCAAGGTGGTTCTTCAGGATTAGAAAAGAACTTGATGGAGTTCCTGCTTAATTGTAGTCTATTATATATACAGGTATACTATTTGTCCTTGTTTATACTACAAGCTGTCTATTAGCTACCAGTTTAACTCTAGTTCATGTCCAATCTATTTATAGTACCCTGTCATAGCCAGGGCAACTCATGACACTCATCTAAACAAGAGATCTTTTGTCTATATTATTTTTTCTAGTTTATAATAGAGTACAAAGTCAAAACTTATACCCTAAGTCCAGGTACTATTCTTCTTGGTCAAGTCAGAGAGTAGTTTTGATATCTTGGCAAAGTTCTCAATAAACCTACAATAGAAATTTGGAAAGTCTAAGAATGCTTGTACTTGCTTGACTTTAGTTAGTACTGGCCACTCTAGAACTTCTGAAAGTTTCTTCTTATCTATCTATACTTTATTCTCCAAAATAAGTATATCTAAATACTTGATACTACTTTGCTCAAAGAAACACTTTTCTGCTTTAGCATAGAGGTCATTAAATTAGAGTCTTTTCAGTACTTCCTTGACCAATCATTTGTGTTCCTTCAAATATATCCCAAATATCAGAATATTATCTAAATACACTATTACTAGTTATATGCAAATTAAGTCTTCCAATATGTCATTCATTATGCTTTGGAAGATTACTAGTATATATAAGGGGACCTTACCAATACTGCTCCTGAAACACCAGACTTACAGCCTGGAGCAATCCTGTACTTAATTAAATATTACTATATAATATTTAATTCCTGTTACAAACTTCATTCGGACTATAACTTTGGGAATACTCAACTAATTTCAATGATCCAAATGGCTACAAAAAGTTCTTAAGAAAACCTTTCAAACAGTACCAAAAACATCTCAAGGCAATCAGTATTCACCAAGTTATTAGTAGATCAGTCAGCAATCACCAAGTCACCAAACACTAAATTGCTGATATCTTGGAAACCACTTAACATAATTGTTTGCTTCAGTGACCACCATAAAGCTCTCTTCAATGCACTTCTTTTGGCCATAAATAGGCCACAAGAAAATAAGATCCCATAGAGATACAAGGTCCTCAATGTTTGCACATAATACTGATCTTTATCTATCCTGGTACATAGACTACTACAATTATGTATCCAAGGACTGTATGTCTAAGAATAAACCTTAGACTTAACAACATCTTTTGTCACTTGTCTAACTTTGCTTTTTTAAGTCCTTTGATTACCAAATCAGCAAATCACAAATCAGTAAGTGGCTATTTGTGATAAAAATAAAATAATGACTTAGCCATTTTGCCAAGTTATGATACTACCCCCCTCTCAAGATTCCTTGTCCCAAGTATTTTTATAACTCATAGTAGAGGTCACAGATATTCCCCATTTCATTGTCCTCTTCATTCCACTCTCTAAGTCCAGGTTCTTCTTGACCAATTTCTTTTTCTTCTTTCTTGATTGTTTCCATTATTCTTCATCCTCTAATTGGTCCTCCCTTCTGGCATCTCCAATTCCTTTCTAACCTTGCCCAGTACTCTTTATCATACCTCTTATCTGTCTATTCATATAACTTTCATACTATAAACCTTCTTAGTAATTCTCCTCTCCTAAATGTTTCTTCTTCTCTTTCTTGTCTCCAAATATCCTCCATATCTTGTCAATATTCTCTTTCAAACTCTTTAACTGCTTCTTTTGCATTTCCTAGGTTCTTTATTCCTTTTCAAGTATCTGATTCTACTGTGAATTCTTTCTACTGTACTAAATATTTGTCTTTTCCTCTAATCTGCCACTTATTAGTATTCTCTTAACCTCCCATTCTTCTTCTCCTTTAATTATAACTGGAGCTAGTTGTTCCTTCTTTTGTTCTTCCACCTGCCCTATGTATCTGTGTATTCTACTAATGTTTACTACTGGATGTATCCTTACTACACTAGGTAACTCTAGTTCAACTACATTTGTTAATACAATCTTCTTTATTTTATAGGGGCCTACAAACCTCTCTGTCAACTTCTCCATTCTCCTTCTGACCATTTGGTATTTCAAGTCCTTAGTGCTGAGCATTACTAAGTCCTCTACTTTATATTCATTAACTTCTCCTTTTTTTTCTATCTACACACTTCTTTATTTCCTTCTATGTCTTTTCCAGTGCCACTTTTGCTTCTTTCTATACCTCTCTCATTTTAATCACAAACTTCTCTGCTCCCTTGCATTTCCCTTTCCTTCTTACTTTAAATCCCATTCTAGGATCTTGCCTATAGTTTACCTTAAAGGATAATGTTTTAGTACTCAAATGTACCTTATTGTTGTAGATAAACTCAGCCATTCCTAACCAATCTAGCCACTGCTCTTGTCTGTAGTCTATGAATATCCTCAAATACCGCTCAAGTTCTTGGTTGACCCTTTCTGTTTTCCCATCTGTCTGAGGGTAGAACACTCTTGCTCTTGATCTCCAACATTTTATTCAACTCCCTCATCAATTCTGCCATAAATTGGGGTCCTCTATCTGAAATGATACTTTTGGATAACCTATGTAGTTTCTACACATTGTCTCTGAATAGCCTGGCTGGCCCTTCTGCTAACATTTTCTCCATAGTAGGAATAAAATGGACCATTTTTGTTAATCTATCTACTACTACTAAGATTAAGTTGTACCCCTGCACTAATGGTAGCTTTGTAATGAAGTCTGCTGATATATGACTCCAGGGCTTTTCTGGTATCAAATTGGGTATTAATTTGTCTGCTGGTTGTTCTGTGTAGTTTTTATTCCTTTGGTAGGAATTATATCCCTTTACATATTACTTCATATTTTTTGTTACTCCTAGCCACCAAAAGTTTCTTGTGACCAATTCTACTGCTTTCCATTGCCTTCCATATTCTTCTACTGGTGTATTGTAATACAACCTAATAATCTTTGCTTTTAATTTCTTGTCCTTAAATACATATACCTTTCTCTTCTTGTATATTATGCCATTGATTTCTCTTTATTCTTCATCTCTTAGCATCTTTACTCCTGCTCACTTCATCTTTTCTACTGTTTTAACCACTTCATTATTGTTTACCCTTGGCTGCCTTACTTTCTCTAGTAAGTCCACTCCTTCTATGATTACCTCCACTCCTTTTGTCCTCCTTACTTCTAACTATTCTAGCTTAACCAGCATTTTATTTTCATTATCTCTTTCCACTCCAACTTCCCAGTCTGGTCTTCTGCTCAAGCTATTTATCTTCTCCATCTTACTCTCCAGAACATGTTTGAGTGTAAAGTTAGATCTAGACAAGTATAGAGCCTATCTTGCTTGCCTTCTATTTAACTTCTGTACCTTCATGAAATACTCAAGACTCTTATAGTCTGTCCAAATCTCGAATTTTGTAGTTGTTTCTTCCAAGAAATGCCTCTATGCTTCCAAGTATTTAACTACCACCAATATTTTCTTGTCATATATCTTATAGTTTTTTTCCATATCACTTAGAGATTTTGAAATGAAGGCAACTGGTCTCCACATCCCATCAGAGCACTTTACTGATAACACTCTTCTAGTAGCATAATTTGAAGTATCTACTTCTACTCTGAACTTCTTGTCTAAGTCTGGAGCTACTAGTACTGGTCTGGTTGTAAAGATCATTTATTGGTCTTGCTACTTGAGCAAAATTTTTGATAAACCTCCTATAGTAGTTTGTAAGGCCCAAAAATTTTCTAATATCTTCTATATTCTCTGGCTCTGGCCAACTTAGCACTCTATCTATCTTTTTCTTCTCCATTTCTATTCCATTGGATCCTATAACAACCTCTAAGAATCCAATCTTCCTCACTTTCCACATATACTTCTCTGGTTTGACATATAGGTCATTCTCTTCTAGCCTTTTCAACACCTTTTCTACTATTTCATTGTGTCCTTCCTCTATCTCTGTCTCTACCAATACATTATCTACAAAGGCTGCTACTTTCCCTTTATTGATTATATCTCTCAGGATTTTGTTCATCATTTCCTGGAATGTAGCTAGTGAATTTATCATCCCAAAGAACATAACCATTGGTTCAAAGGACCCCATATGTGTTATGAACACTCTCTTCCACTTATCTCCCTCTTTTATCCTTATGTTATTGAACCCCTACTGCAAGTCTATTTTAGTGAATACTCTTTTACTTCCTATGTTATCTATTAAATCTGTAATCAATGGCAGTGGGTAGTTGTTCTTCACTGTTTGATTATTTAGACTACAATAGTCTATCACTATTCTCTTACTCCTATCCTTCTTGTCTACAAAGAATACTGGTGACATCTGAGGGGATTTTGATGGTCTAATATACCCCTTTCTTAGTTAGTTATTTACAAAGTTCTGAACTTCTTTCCTTTCATCTTTGGATAAAGGATAAATTCTTCCCTTTCATAGTTTAAATATCTCCTTGAGATCTATAGCATGATCCCAAATTTTCCTCATTGGCATTTTTTCTGATTCTATCTTCCCAAACACTTTTCTCCACTTTAGAAATTTTCTTGAAATCATCTCTTTGATTTTTCTATGGTCTGCTTCTACTTCCTCCTCTCTTTCCCAATCTTCCTTATCATTTATTGCCCATCTTACTATCTTCTCCTTTTCTAGTATCACTACTCTCTTTTCTTTGCTTTCTGCTCTTTTTCCAATTTTGTATACCTTCCATATAATAGTGGGCATCTGGTTATCTTGATTTCTCCTATTTCTCAATTAATTTCTGGGTCATATGCTTGTAACTACAGCATCCCCAATATAATATTTGTTTTCTCCAAATCATATATATCTATTCTTATCCTTTTCACATAGCTTTTGTAATACACATTCACTTCTACTTGGTGTATAATAGCCCTTCCACTGTTGTTCGTCTTATCTACATTTCTAACTGTTACTGGTCTTTTTAGCTTCTACAGCCTAAATCCATGTTTTGCTGCCATCTTCCTGTCCATGAACATCCCTGTCACACCACTATCCAAGAGTACTTTCACTGTTATGCCTTCATGTGTATTTACCTTTTCTACTCCTATATTTAACTATACTTCTCTTAGTATTTTGAATATTCTCCTAATGTCTCTTTGCTTGTCCTTTCCTTTTACTGTGCTTTTTGGAACTCCTGTCTACATGCCATCCTGCTATGTTTCTCCCTGTACAGGGAATGCCACTACTTTCCAATTCCACTATGATTGTTTCCTCCCAGTCTTACATTCTGGACACAATTTTCTTTCTATCTTTTTTTGATATTCTTTCTACTATATCTTTTCTTCTACACTGACTACACTTGACATTTACTACTCCTCTCTCTTTGGCTATATTTTCTCTCCACCTCTATGCTTCAAGACAGCTATTGCACCACACATTTCTTAAATGTTCTCCTGAGACAAATCCTTGCTCCTAGTTCTCCTGCATCTTAGTGCCTTTGTGGTTGCATCCTCTACACTCCACAAATGTCACAACTTTCCACTTGGTTGTCCACTCTCTCTGCTCTAATGCTGCTCTTCTTGGAGGCATACCCTATGTGCTACTGTATTCCTGTACCTTTCTCTATAAGGAGTATGCTGGTCTCTTCTTTTGCTGTGCCTTTTGCAGACTAACCACATATGCTATCTCCTCACTCCTTTTCTTTTCTTTCTCAACCTTAATATCCAGATACTCCTACTTGTAGTGTCCTATCCCCTAACATCTGAAGCATTGTACTTCTTTTTTCTCCATCTCTTGTCTTCTCACTTTTACTTCTTCTTTAATTCCACATTGCATCACCCTACTTGCTATTGCTTCAAATTTATTCTGGGAAACTGGTTTTCTCTTTTTCTCTTCATATTTGTTCCTGCAATTATGGGCCAGGTGTTTTTTACAGCTCCAACACTTCCTCCTATCTCTTCCTTCTAGTTCTGCCTGTTATTGATAGACAGTGAATGTCCTTAGTGATCACCCTAGGTGGATGTTCAAGAAGAACTCGATAGAGTTCTTCATTGGATTGCAGCCCTACTTATACTACTACTACAGTGGCTGTATCCTAGAGTCCTGCGATCACATGTTCTTTCCAGAATATTCTATGATTACCTGACCTTGTCATGTGATTTGACCTGCTGAGTCCCTACACTATTTATATCCTTACTCCATTGTATGCTTTGAGATTTTGGATTAAGTGTTCAAATACGTAGGAAACCTTTTCCTGTTTGGGACTCTCATAACATTGCCCTTAGTTTGGTGAAGGCACATCATTAATTGAGCATGTTGCTCATAAGTAAATTATATTGTTCCAGTGACATGGTATTATATCACTGAATATTTGAAAGAAAAATTTGACCTTGCTGGCTATACTATATCTGCTGGAGTACAAGATCTTTATCTAGCCAAAGTTTTACTGCCCTACTAACTACTGCCTTAATACTAGGGTTATACTATTGTCTCTAAAAAGAGAACCCCTAATCTAGACAGTTTCCTAAGGATGGACTATCACTCCTCTATGTGTATTGATTACAATGGACCACCAGCACAAGGTTTATAAAGTAAAAGCTAATACTCTATCTACCAACACTCAGTTGCAAGTTCTGGCCTTGATCACAATCCTTGAGCTTAGTATTGTATCTCCACCTTCAGTCTCTAACTGACTGATAAGTCCCCTTAAGCCTAGGGCCTAGTGTTATGAGAGTCCCAAAAAGGAAATAGGTTCTTGTGCATTTGAGCACTTAATCATACAAAGGGGTTAAGATATAAACAGTATAGGAACTTAGGTAATCAGATTATGTAACAAGGTCAAGTGATCATGGAACATTCTGGAAGAACATGTAACTATGGACTAATTGTAGTACAGCCACTGTAAGAATAGTATAAGTAGTAGTCCAATCCAACAAAGAACCCTATTGAGTTCTTCTTGAACATCCCTCTAGGGTAATTACTAAGGACATTCACTGTCTATCAATAACACCTAGCTATGTTATAGTGGTCCTGAGTTGTGTTACCCAAGTACCAAGGAAGATAAGAGAGTAAGAGATGGCAGGGCTCTATAATGAGTAGTGCCAATAAAGGATATTGAGTTCTGGTATAGTAACTTAGCCTGAGATGACTTAATCACACTCCAAGTCTGAGTTGACAAGGAGAACTCAATAAAGTTCCCATTCAATTGCTGTACACTACTTATATACATTCTGTATTTACTTCTATTTGTAAAGTTCTGTATATCTCTTTTGAGTCATTTCCTCTTGTATATTTAGCTGTTTGGCCATATCATAACACCATCCAAGTCCTCTATAGCAGCTCTAGTATTCTTTATCAAGAAAAAGGACAGTTTCCTCTATTTGGTCCAAGACTACTGAGTACTCAACTCCATGACTATTAAGAACAAGTACTCCTCCTCTTAATTTCTGAGCTTGTCTTACAACTATGTGGGGCTAAGTACTTTACCAAGCTTGATGTCCAGTGGGGGTTTAATAATATGTATATCAAACCCAGTGATAAGTAGAAGACTGCCTTCTATACTAACTACAGCCTATTTGAGCCTCTTGTGATGTTCTTTGGGATGACCAACAGTCCAGCCACCTTCCAAATAATGATGAACAATATTTTCTAAGATCTCATTACCAAGAATATAGTGGTAGTCTATCTGGATAACATTCTTATCTTTACCAGGTCTATAGAGGAGTATATATGAGCTATCTGGAGAGTGTTGGAGATTCTGGCCAAATATAAGCTGTTTCTGCACCCTGAGAAATGCAAGTTCCAGAAGGAGCAGATCAAATACCTGGAACTTGTTATCTTGGAAAATGAAGTCTCTATGGACTCCATCAAGGTGGATAGAGTCCATGAATGGCCTGTTCCCAAGAACTGGACAAATATCCAGGCTTTTCTTAGATTTGTCAACTTCTACCAAAGGTTCATCCAAGGCTTTTCTATGATAGCATACCCTTTCTTTGACCTCATTTGTTCCAACCAAGCTTGGACATAGGCCAAAAGAGAGCAGAAGGTCTTCAATAATCTCAAGACAGTAGCAACTTCTGCTCTAGTGTTAGTATCATCTTAGAATTTGGATCTCTTTAGGATTGAAGCCAATAGCTTGGATTTTACCACAGGTGCAGTTCTGTCCCAGCAGTCTCCATTAGACAGTAAATAGCATCTGGTAGCCTTCTACAGTAAGTTATTATTTCTGGTGGAATGGAATTATGAGATCTACAACAAGGAGATGCTGGCTATCATCTAGGCCCTAGAAGAGTAAAGACATTTCCTCAAAGGAGCAGCCCACCTGGTGGAAATTTGGATGGACTACAAGAACCTCAAGTACTTTATAACAGCCAAGAAACTCAACTGTTATCAATTGGTTCTTGTATCTTACCTACTTTAACTTCACTCTCTGCCACTGCCCTAGACAATCTATAGGAAAGCCTGATACCCTGTCCCAAAGACCAGATCACAGAACCAGAACTGGTAATAATAAGGGTATTACCCTACTTTGCCTGGAGCTTTTCACTATTTGTGCACTCAAAGGAGTAGAGCTAACAAAGGTTGAACAGAAAGTGCTGTCCAAAATCTGCCATGGCAATTACAAAGGAGATCTTGAAGAGCCTATTACCAAAGTAGCCCAAGAGCTCCACCAGTCTGCCAACAGGTCAATACACTTATTGGAATGGTCCAATATCAATGGGTTACTCTGCTTCTGAGACAAGATTTATATACTCCAGAACCTAGAACTGTGAAGACAGATCATCTTGCTCTGTTATGATTCCAAGATAGTAGGGCACCCCAGATGCTGGAGGATACTGGAGTTAGTATTCCACAACTACCAGTGGCCCCAGATGTCAAGGTATATAGGCCAGTACATTAGCACCTGCAGCTTATGTCTTTGTACCAAACCTGTGAGACACCCTCTAACAGGTGAACTCTACCCCCTCCCCATCCTAGAAGAGCAATGGAACACACTCAGTATTGATTTTGTGGTGGAACTTCCCAAATCTGAAAAATGCAATGCAGTTATGTCAGTGGTCGACTTAGTGTCCAAGAGAACATACTTCATTCTGACTTACACAATGGTCACCATAGAAGAAGCAGCAAGACTATTCCTCTATCATGTCTAGAAACTCCATGGGCTCTCTTGACATGTAGTCTTAGACTGCAGAGCACAGTTCATAGCTTTGTTTACTAAGGAACTCTATAGACTATTAGGTATACAACTAGCATCATCCATAGTCTGGTACCCTCAGATAGACAGACAAACAGAAAGAGTCAACCAGAAGCTGTACCAATACCTCTGAATATTCATGAACAAATGACAAAACAACTAGTATGGCCTCCTACCCTTGGTAGAGTTCCAGCATAACAATTACATCTATATAGCAACCCAGCAAACTCTGTTTCTGCTTGATACTGGGCAGACCCCATGTGTAAGGACTTAGACTGAGATGTCTTAGAACTATTCCTAGTCTGAGTTGACAAGAAGAACTTGATAGAGTTCCTATTAAATTTCCTCTACTACTTATACAACTACTATATGGTCTGCATACTATCTTTCCATGGTTCCCATGTGACTTAGTCATGTGACATCACCTGACTGTGACTCATAGCCCTGTAACTCTGTGACATTTAGTTATGTGATACTTTCTCGTGCTCCATCCTTGTATAGTAAGTCCAGAAAGGAAAAGAAAAGAAAAGAAAAGAAAAGTAAATAATAACTTTAGCTATTTTGCCAAGTTATGACACCACGCATAGGCTTCAAACTAAGGCAGCACCTCTTCTAGCTAGAAACAGTCAATAAGTTTATAGAATAGATAAAGATGGCTGTTAAAGAAGCAAAGTCCACAATCTGGAAGGCACAAGGAGACATGGCCTAGTACTACAACTAGAGGAGGACCTCTGCTCCAATATTCCACCCCAGAGATTGAGTATTCTTAGATGCCTCAGACATCAAGATGACAAGGTCCTTTACTAAGCTATCACACTAAAGACTTGGATCCTACCAAGTGAGACCTATGGCCTATAGACTTAAACTGCCCCTGGCGATGAAGAAACTCCATTTCATGTTTAATATGGTAAAGCTCTCTACCACTCTAACTGACCCGATCCCAGGCAGGAGACCAGAGCCCCCACCACTGCCCATTATTTATATTTCTTTTCTTTTCTTTTCTTTTTCATTTAATTAAATAAGCAGTAAACATACAAGAGGGAATGACTCAAAGGAGATGTATGGGACTTTATAAATAGAAGTAAATACAGAATGTGTATAAGTAGTGTACAGCAATTGAATAGAAACTCTATTGAGTTTTCCTTATCAACTCAGACTAGGAGTAGTTCTAAGGCATTACAGTCCAAGTTCCTACAATGGCATGCTCTTACCAAACTAAGGGCAGAAATAGAGAAAAGAAAGGAAAGAGTATGTTAGGAGTGTAAAAGATTTGGGTACCTGGTCCATAACTGCAGAAATAGAAAGGAGGAGATGAAAGGGAAACCAATTTCCCAGAATGAATTTGAGGTGATAAAAAGTAGGATAATGCAATGTAGAGTGAGAGAAGAAGTGAGAAGACAAGAGACAGGGGAAAAGAAAGTACAATGTTTCAGGTGTTGGAGAATAAAACACTACAAGTAGTAGTGTTCAAATATTAAGGTGGAGAAAGAGAGAAAAGGGGGTTAGGAGGTAGTGTGTGTGGTTAACCCACAAAAGGCACAACAAGTAAAGAAACTAGTACACTTCTTATGGAGGAAGGTGCAGAAATATAGCAGTGTATAGGATATGCCTTTGAGAAGTGTAGCATTAGAAGAGAGGGGCTGGAAGACAAGATAGGAGGTGGTAACATTTGTAGAGTATAGTGGATGCAACTATAAAGGTACCAAAACAGAAGAAAACCAGGGACAGGATTTTGTCTCTAGAGAGAAACTGAGAAATGTATGGTATGAGAATTGCCTAGAAGTATTAAAATGGAGGAACAAAGAAGCAGGAAGTAGAGTGAAATGTACTAAGTGTGGAAGAAAAGACATGATAGTAGAGGAGGAGATATTAGAAGAAGGAAGAAGAAATATTTAGTATCCAGAGTGTAGGACAGGAAGGAAGCAACTATGGTAGAACTGGGGGGTAGTGGCATACCCTGAACAGGGAAAAGTGCAGCAGAGCAGCACATGGACAGAGGCTCCAAAAAGTGCAGCAAGAGAGAGAGGTAAGCAGAGAGAAGTAAAAAGAACATTTAAAATGCTAAGAGAAGTATGGCTGAACATTGGAGTAGAAAAGATGAATACACATGAAGATATAATAGTAAAAGTGCTCTTGGACAGTAGCACAATAGGGATATTTATGGATCAGAAGATGGCAGTAAGACATAGATTTAGGCTGCAGAAATTGGAAAGACCAATAGTAGTCAGGAATATTGATAGAACAAATAACAGTGCAGAAGCTATTACCTATCAAGTAGAAGTAAATGTATACTATAAGAGTTATGTAAAAAGAATGAGGATGGATGTATGCAATTTGGGGAAGACAGATATTATACTAGGGATGCTATGGTTACAAGTGCACAATCCAGAGATAAACTGGGAAACAGGGGAAGTAAAAATGACAAGGTGCCCACCACTGTGTGGGAGGAGTACAAAGTTGAAAGAAAAAAAGAAAGAAAAGAAAGAAAAGAGAATAGCAACTCTAGAAGAGGAAAAGATTATAAGATGAGCAGTAGACAATAAAGAAGATTAGGAAAGAGAAAAAGAAGTTGAAGCAGACCATAGAAAAATTGAGAAAATAGTACTACAGAAATTTTTAAAGTGGAGAAAAGTATTTGGGAAGGTAGAGTCAGAAAGGATACCAATGAGGAAAATCTAGGATTATACTATAGATCTCAAGAAGATGTTCAAACCTAGGAAAGAAAGAATCTACTCTTTGTCCAAAAATAAAAGGGAAGAAGTTCAGAATTTCATAGAGGATCAATTAAGAAAGGAGTATATTAGACCATCAAAGTCCTCCCAGATGTCATTAGTTTTCTTTGTAAGCAAGAAAGATAGAGAAAAGAGAATAGTAATGGACTACTGTAATTTGAATAACCAGATAGTAAAGAATAACTACTGACTTCTATTAATTACAGACTTAATAGACAACATAGGGAGCAAACAAGTATTCACTAAAATGGATCTTTGGTAGAGATTCAACAATGTGAGGATTAAGGAAGGAAATAAGTGGAAAGGGGTATTCACAATCTATATAGAGTTCTTTGAGCTGACAGTTATATTCTTTGGAATAACAAATTCACCAGCTATATTCCAGGCAATAATAAATAAGATCCTGAGAGATATGATTAATAAAGGAAAAGTTATGGCTTTTATAAATGATGTACTAGTGGGGACAGAGACAGAAGAGGGACATGACAAAATTGTAGAAGTACTGAGGAGGCTAGAGGAGAATGACTTGTATATCAAGCCAGAAAAGTATATGTGGAAGGTGCAGAAAATTAGATTTCTAGAGGTTATCATAGAATCCAATAGAATTGAAATAGAGAAGGAAAAGGTAGATGGAGTATTGAGTTGGCTAGAGCCAAAGAATGTGAAAGACATTAGAAAGTTTTTAGGTCTCACCAACTATTATAGAAGGTTTATCAAAGACTTTGCTTGAGTAGCAAGGCCAATGAATATATTGATGAGAAAAGATATAAAGTGGCAGTAGAGAAAGAAGCAGTAGAAAGTATTTGATGAGCTTAAAAGAATCTTTATGACTAGACCAGTATTGGCAGCCCCAGATTTAGCCAAAGAATTTAGGGTAGAAGCAGATGCTTTGTTATGAGATAACTTCTAAGAAAGAAACTATTTCTTGCACATTTATCAGCTTAATAGGAAACATCCAAGAATACAATGTGGGGAAGATATAAATAGCATGGGAAGGATTATGTAAGATATATATAGTTATTAGTAAGGGTTATGTGATTGCAGGAGACAGGCACACAGACTATCCAATATTTGTATAAGTACTTAGTAGAATCCAATGAGGAACTCTATTGAGTTCTTTTTGAACAACTACCTTGGTTAAGCTCTAAGTCCTCACAACTACATGCTCACAAGTTCTTTCTGAACAACCACCTTGGTTGAGCTCTAAGTCCTTACAACTATACACTAACATACTTCAAACTATGCTACTAGAGGAGTACTATCAATAAAGTACTCTAATAAGTTATAAAGACCAGTTGCTTTCATTTTTAAGTCTCTAAGTAACACAGAGAGAAATTACAAAATTCATAACAAAGAAATGCTAGCAGTAGTCAGATATTTAGAAGCATAGAGGTATTTCCTGGAAGGAACAACAATAAAATTTGAGATTTGGACAGACTACAAAAATTGAATTGAAAACAAGTAAGATAGGCATTATACCTATCAAGATTTAATTTTATATTGAAGCATGTTCCAGGGAGTAAAATGGAGAAGGCAAATAGCTTGAGTAGAAGACCAGACTGGGAAATAGGAGTAGAAAGGGACAATGAGGATGAGATGTTGGTGAAGCCAGAGTGATTGGAAGTAAGAAAAACAAAGAAGGTAGAAATAATAGTGGAAGGAATAGACTTAATAGAAAAAGTAAAACAGTCAAAAGTAAAAGATAATGAAGTAGTCAGAGCAGTAGAAGAAATGAAACAAGCTGGAGTAAGAATGTTATGAGATGAAAAGTAGAGAAAAGTAGATGGTGTCATGTATAAAGAAGGAAAGGTATATGTGCCTAAAGATGATAAGTTGAGAGCAGAAATAATTAGGTTATATCATGACATGCTAGTAGGAGGATGGGAGACAGTGGAAGATAGTAGAATTAGTTACCAGAAACTTTTGGTAGGCAGGAGTAACCAAGAAGGTAAAGCAATATATGGAAGGATACAATTTCTACCAAAGGAATAAAAACTGCACAGAATAGCCAGTAGACAAATTAATATTTAATTCAATCCCAGAAAAACCTTGGACACATATTTCAGCAGACTTTATTACTAAGTTGCTGTTAGCTCAGGGATATAACTCAATCTTAGTGGTGGTAGATAGGTTAACAAAAATAGTCTACTTCATTTCTACTACAGAGAAAACATTGGCAGAAGGACTGGTTAGGCTATTCAGGGACAACATGTGGAAATTGCATAGGCTACCCAAGAGTATCATCTCAGATAGAGGACCACAGTTCATAGTAGAATTAATGAAGGAGTTGAATAGGATATTAGAGATTGAAAACAAGATGTTAACAGCATTTTACTTGTCATTGATAGACAGTGAATATCCTTAGTGATCACCCTAGGTGGATGCTCAAGAAGAACTCAATAGGGTTCTTTATTAGATTGGACTACTACTTATACTATTCTTACAGTGGCTGTACTACTATTAGTCTACAGTTATATGTTCTTCCAGGATGTTCCATGATCACTTGACCTTGTTACATGATCTGATTACCTAAGTTCCCATGCTGTTTATATCTTAAC
>Ga0153950_1000507_pt1 | contig 17442 bp, 11 predicted proteins | sample TSNJ034MetaG_FD_104737 | JGI IMG/M metagenome (GOLD analysis project Ga0153950, IMG submission 104737) | Attine ant fungus gardens microbial communities from New Jersey, USA - TSNJ034 MetaG | ecosystem: Host-associated > Fungi > Mycelium > Unclassified | place: USA: New Jersey, Wharton State...
ATCATCAAGTAGCCTTTGAAATATTGCAATACAGTTCTTAAGCGTATACATCTGGCTTGGAGCGCAATAGAATGCCCGAGCATCCGATGCGATAGCTTCCTTGATTACATCTAACGTCTTATAAGCTTCTGGAACATAGGCCAAAGCCAATGCGCTGCTCTTTAAGGCAGCTCTGCAGATTCGCTTCTTTCTTTGTTGCATTGGCACGAATTTTAATGCAATTCCGTTTTGTTTGATGGCCTGATGGCATAGTTCTTCTGATAAAAACTCTTCTGGAATATACTGCAACGACTTGCCATCGCTCCTTACTGCCTGTAGACATACCGGATACGTAAGGAGGTCTTTAGGAATGAAACAAATCTGCTTTCCATCTTGCTGCAGTGCCTCCAAGCAGATTTCTTCCGTCAATATCAGCTTCGGAACATAGCGCAGTGCTTTACCATTCTGTTTGACGGCCTCCAAACAGACCTGTTTTGTTTGCATTGCTTTTGGAACCGTCTGCAGAAGCAGTCCATCTTCCCTAACTGCTTCTATATATTCCTCCAACTTATTTTCAGTCAGCTTACCCACATCGGTCTGAGGGCGGAACAAATCAATACCGAATCCAAGATTTTCATTCATTTCCATATGCATCCTCTCCCATCATGAATGCCATCACCATTCCTGCCTCTAAGTCAGGAACGTACCATGATGAATCATTTTTATTATCTTACCATATTTAGAAAGGAAATCATATGATTGTAAGCGATAAATAAAAATGCCGATATCGGCATTTTTATTTGACACTTACTAAGAAAAGGGGCTATCTTATTTTCTGATAACCCTTTCAAAAAATCAACAAACCAATTTCTCCGTATTCTACCATGCATAATCAGAATATTTATACATGCTAACTACACAGTGGAATTTTATTGACTCGTATTATATGGAGTAAACGCCGCATTGGAGTATCATGGTTTTGAATCCCGCATTAACCGCCGCAACTACGAGGAACAGGGTGCCGAAAAAATCCCCCTTGTCCACATGAGCGTCACCGCAACACAGATTGCAAATGTCAATCACTTTTTGGTTCTTTACATTGTTAGCTGAAATATAGGATTGTAAAATATGAACACTGCCTTATTTCTATAGTTGTCAAATAAAATATGATGATTTTCAACTAACTTTATGAAGAACCCACTTTTTCACCTCGTAAAGTAAGGTGTTTTTTCAGTGTATGGTAAGCATTTTTTTGCACAGATGAAAAGCACGGCGTCCGTACTGCGCTTGGTGATAAGAACCGCACTGTCAGTGTCACCCACAAGAAATTGCGTCAGTTTCGCGCCCGAATCAACCATCTGCAAAAATGGATTGCGTAGGAAGCCGCGAACACCGAACCGCCTGCGTTTCGGAGGTGATTTCCGAAATTCTGTATCGGCAAGGCCAGTCGAGCTTGACCCGGCTAAAGAACGCCTCCGAGTTGTTTCAATTCAATGCCGCCAAAACTGCGGACAGGACTCAAAACAACACTTTAATCGAATCAGAGGATAGAGCGGATATTATTCGCTCTATCTGAGTAGATATTCAACCGCTTCGGTAATCGGCTTGTCGGTTTCAGTTTCAATTAGCAAAGCACCCTCTGCGTCTACAAAACTAAATTTTCCTTTTTTGTAGCGCACATAATATTCGCTTACGGATAAATAGCGGTCGCACCAAGTTCCCTGTTCCCTGTAACGTGTTGATTCAATTCCTTTTTCACGCAATGCCTCTTGCAAAGCCGCTATATATAAATCCTCGTTATATCCTGTGGATTTTTGGTTTGGAACCAAAATCCATTCTCCGCTTGCTTTTCGCAAACGTAGATGTGATGAACTCATCATATCAAACAGCTTCGGATAACGGATAAAACAATATCGCCAGTCATTTTGCGGAATATCCGCGTTCTTGATTATGGTTTTCAATTGTTCGTGTACATCATCTTCTGTGGTTATGGTGTCTAAAAGCTGCTTGACGATTTCACCACAATTCGAAAATAACCGCTTTAAACTCGGCGTACTCGCACCTTCTTTTGGGTCGTCAACACACAGCGTTTGGTAATTTTGGGTATCAACCGTCAGGGTATAATCTCCAAAAGTAAGCAAAGCCCGCCTCATTAAACGACCAAATTTGGGTTTTGTTTCGTCATACAAAGCCGATATTTTGTTCCAATAGCCCATGAATGTATCTATATTCGGAATGTTATCTATGCTGCCCTGTATTGCATAGTGCAATGCGGAACGTATTTGGCCACTGAAATATGGGTGTCTCTCCGCTTCGTAAATCGCTTTAGCAAAATCCTTGTCGCACTGGATTATCCGTGCCTTTTCTTGCTCTTCTACAACTTGTTCCCTCGAAAATCCGGTAACGATGCCACCTTGCTCGAAATATTCCAATAAGTCGTCCCAATTTTTCGCAAGTTTATTTACCCCGTCTATGGCACGACGGTATCTTTCATCGTTGTCAATTGGTGTATTAAGTGTCAAGTTTTGAATTATCCGTAGCCATCGCTCGAAAGAACCATTGTTCACACCTTCTGATTCGTATAAATAAGTGGTAACGGCATGAAAAAGAACCCTTTGAGGATATGTGGGCCTATTTTCGAGCGCACCCAATAAAAATTGGCACGCTTTAGACTCAGAGTTTTCATAAAGATAATTCAATGTATAAAATGACGTTCTGAATACCTCTTTATTGATAAGATTAAAATCAAATGCATTCGACCAGTTGTAATCGGAACGAATTATTCCCTTGTTCATTAAAAGCACACCAAAAAATGCTAAATACACTTGGTCGAATTTGGTTTTCTTTTGCGCCCAAAATAAGTCCGCCCATGAAGTGTCAAAGTAATGTTCAAATTCCAATGCAAAATCCGGCAGGAGTTTTTTCAGCCGTCCGATTAAACGCGCCTTGAAGTTTTCAAACGGAGTCAGGGGTTTCCCGCGGGCATTCAGTTTGATATATAAGCTGTCCTCCATGCCAAGGTCTTTTATATTAAGGAACTTGAATATAAGTGGTCTGTAATCGTCATCCAGCAAGCGTGGCGCAAGGTCGTATATATCACCGAAAACGCTCTTAATATCGTCGATCATCACAAGCACGGACTGTATCGTTGGGTCATTCTTCCATCCCGAAACGAACCACTCCGAATCCACTATTTCTTCAGAGGGCGACAAATCAGACGTAAACACATCCACACGATTTTGTGTCAGCTTCTCAAAAAAATCACGCGAACTCGTACGGGTTTCGTAGGTGAACCGATATAATAACTCTGTTTTTGAATCATCTTCACGAAAAGCGTAAAGATGAAGCAAAAATAATGTGGTCAACCGCTGTTGTCCGTCAACGGGTATAAATTTTTCATTTTCTGCTTTTCCGTATACAAAATTTAAATCAAGGGGTGGCGTTTCGCGTAAAATCGCCGACTTCATATCTGCAAGCAGATTATTCCGCACTAGTTTTGTGTCACTGTCCTGTCTGCCCTGTGCGTAATCGCGCTGAACAATCGGGATTTCCACTTTATTTTTAAAGGCACTAAGTAATTCAGTCAAAGTATCAATATATTCTCCGTTCATTTGGCAAATCCTCCCTTAAAGAAAGCGTCTAACGTGCGTTCTATGGCGACGATATAACCCAATTTATCCTTGGCGCCCCAGCTATTCATATTGGTTGGATTATCGGTATACACTTTCAAGAAAATGTTTTTAGTGCATAATGGAACGAACAGACCTTTTGATTCCCTATCCAAGATAACCATCCGCTTTTCATTAAATGTCTTGGCGGCATAAATTGGACTTCGGTTCGTACTGCGTTCAAGCAAGGTTAAATTCCACAGAGAATCATCCGCTTCATCGGTTTCATCTGCCGTAGCGTGAATGTGTTCAATGTCCCACTTTTGCCCGTCCTTAGCTTCGCCCTTGTAGATATTGAAAGGAAATCGGTATTGCTTTTCGCTTTTAGACACAAGAGTTGCGATATTGAATAACAATAGCAATTTTTGAATTTTCTTGTTATTGCTACCACCGATTACAATACCAGACAAAGCAGATTTATCAATTTTCCCCGGTATGGTTTTTCTCGCTCTGGCAAGCAAATCATTTGCAACGGCGCTTTTGCGCTTATCACGCATAAGCGTGAAAATTTCGGAGATTTTTACGCCGGTAGCAATAAGATAGCCAATGATGTGGTATTTATCCAAGTCAGCATACCAATCGCAGAATTCGGCATACAGTTTTTGGACTTCGCTCCACAGATTTTTTACGAATTCTTCTCTTTTACTTTTATCGTATATATTGTTCATTGTCGAAAGAAAAACTAAAAAAGAAAAATAATTTTGATTCGTTGGTACCGGTACAGACAATTTTGCATTGTGTTCTGTTGCTAATAACTCAAACAGCATATCTATGCGAGTGCCGCTTTTCTCTTTTTCGTTAAGGAAATACCAAAACGAATCGTCGCGTAGGCCCTGTTCAATTCTATCCCAATCAAACGAGATTTCGGTCTGCCTTTTATAGGTATCTTCGCTGAAGTTATCTTTGTTCAAAAGAAGGGCTTTGATCAACTCCGCACTTGTCAAAGGTATTTTCCCTAAATTAACCTTTGTAAACATAGCGATGGGGTCACTTTCGGCTGGCAGTTCATACCATATAAAAAACACCGAATCAATCAGCTTGTTGTACACTTCTGTGAGCGCCTTAAAACGGTTGCCACGAGAATCAAGCCAACGGTTAATCATCTTCCGCGCCGTTGTGATGTGAAAATAATCAATATTCTCTTCACTGATTTCGCCATGCGAGGGAAGCGCCGATAAAAAAGATTGGCTGTTTTTCCTTGTTTCGTACTCTAACTCAAAGGGTATATATTCAGTTTTATCTTCGGCAATTTTCATAAATATATAAATCGTGGTGAGGCGCTGCTGCCCATCAACAATTTCAAAAGAATCATCGTCACGGTGCTTTATAATTAGCGGCTGAATGCAGTAACGCTTGCTGCCTTCCGTGGAAAATTCAGCTATATCGTCAAGAAGCGCAGTCACTTCATGCTCAGTCCAACGATATCCTCGCTGATAGGACGGCACGAAGAAGCGTAGGCCCTTGAGTTCGCCGATGGTCTTCGTATCTATAGACATGGTTTCCCCTCTCGTTGGTTATAGTTAAGTGCGTTCTAATGCCGAAATAATCACAGCCGAAACGCCTTTTTATGTGCAATAGTCTTTGAGTTGTATCAATAGCAAAACTGCTCAGTTTGATACGGTTATTTTCCCATCGATTTAATGTCGTAAGACTTACACTAAAATCGCGGACAAGTATTTCTTGCAATATGTTCATTTCCATCCGGCTTGTTTTACTATTTCATCAGTCGCCATCGCAAAGCCACCTCCACAAGTATATTATAGCATGAGCTATAGCGCATTTCAAATGGATAGTTGGAGTTAATAGTAATTATTCAATCTACATACAATATCGTAAACAGATTGTTTTGAGCAAAAATCAATGTATGTTTTATGTCGTTTATCAAATCTCTCGCTTGAGTCGTAATTGGCATAGAAAATATTAGTCCAATACGTGTTTAAATCCGATAAAAGATGTATCTCTGAAATCAGATCAAGTAATAATAGGATTCTAACGACATTTTTTCTTGTAGAGTCTTTATCACTTATGCCATCAAGCTTATGTAATGTTAAGTTTTGATTAAATATTTCATTATATGAACTTGAATTATAATCATTGAAGTTTAGATTAAAAACCTTGTTCAGAATAAAATCCAAGTGATTATAATAAGAGTTAAATATCTCTTCTCTAATATCATTGAAGGGTTTGTTTTGATTTTGACAATAGGTTTTGAATGCGATTATATAATCTTTTAACGCATCACGCCCTATAATCTTACCTGCTAATTTTCGCAAAATTGCCTCTATTACAGGTAAGAGAGATAAATGTGAACACACAAAGTTACCCTCAAAGGCAGATAACGTTGCAGATTCGATTATTAACATGTAATCCGAGAAAACATTACATTTTTCAAATCTATACTGCATTTGATAGGCTCTCTGCCAAGGTAACATTATGGTGCTAAATATGTGTGTAATTAATTCATTTGGCTCCATCTTAGAACAATTGCATAAAAATGGATTACACACTGATATGGCGGTATACAAATAAACTCTTTTTTAATTCATTTTCTATTTTTTTATATTCGATCAAATCAGAACTATTCAACATAAACCTTGAACCATCTTCCCGGTATTGCTACTATCACACCTCTGTCTTGTCAAGGTATATACAAGATACACCACATAGCTCCAACAGCTCAATCCAGCGATTTATTTCATTGGTCAGCTTCGGGAACCGTCAATCTGTAATATATTTCCATTGACCTGTCGGCATCTCACCGGTTGCGTCTTGTAGGAATTTCATCGCTTTGTCAATAGGAACATGGCAAGCGTCATCGGTAAACAGGGCTTTTATATTGAAATTCCTGTTTCGCTCCAGTTGGACATGCTATTTCCAATGAAATTTATATAGCTCTAGTCTAATTACACCTTCGCGATATAAGTTGAACTTTAGATTATAGTAAGAATCAAACCGCAGACCAATTGCACATTATTGCTATAACATGTTGTTGCCTTATCTTCCCATTGTGCTTATTTGTTACCATCTTGGAGTTTGTAATTGATTTCAATTATTAAATATCGAACAGGCTTCTTTGCAATTCGGATAATCTCCTCCGCAAGCAAGACATCCTATCGGAGCACCGTCTATCTCATAACAATCGTCATCTTCATCGCGTTCACCAAAAGTGATAATTCTATCACATTTAGGACACTCCCAATCACCGTCACCTATGTATCTCATGTCAACTCAACAACCTTTACCACATCCATAAACAGCCATAATTGCCCCCTTCTTCCATGTTTTATAAGCTCTGATTATCAAGCAACTCCGAAGAATCGTCCCCTTGCGCTTCCACTATCACAACATCGCAAGTAGAATCCTTAATCTTATTATTTTCATAATCTGTCATGCCATCTTCTAAGCCCTTGAGTATGGCTTTGCCTTCTACCTTGTGCTTCTGATGCTCCATCATTACTTGTTGGATTAGAAGAATTAGTGAAACTCCTACTACAGTGCCGTTAATGAAACCACGAACTTCACCAATCTTTATCCCTTCTTTTGTAAAATAATCGGCAACCCTCTCAATACCAGTCTGCATATCACCATTTCCTAAATATTTAAGTGCGTGCGTCATTTTTGAAGCCGATTTTCCACTTGGTTTTATCAAAGTATTTATCTGCTTTCCTATGTCGTTCATGCTATCACTCCTCCTCCTTGTGATTTACCGTTTCATTGTGAGTGTCTAACTCATAGGTGAAGAAAATGTAAATTATCTTCTTTTCTTGCAAAATATATTTCAGTCTTATTATTCCTATAACTGGACATCTGTCAACTCAAATGATTTTTTCTGAATAGCTACGCATTTTTTGTTAATATATTCCTTTACACTTTACATTTCTGACTCTCCTTTGAAATGGCCAAATATACGGTTTTTCCGGCTTATTTAATTGCTTTGTAAAATCGGATACATCAAGTTTAAGCTTGGTTCTTGCTTTCCAAACACCGTCTTCTGTGCCATTGTCGGTTGTATCACACTGAACCAGTTAAATTGGATTTATATGAATGTATGAAGTATATATCAAAGGAACGAATCGGAGTAGATATCGGCTCCAGATCAAGTTATGAAAAGCGGATTAAAAATAATGCTATTGTAGGAGATGAAATAAAAAAGAATTATGATTCCATTGTTTCAGGATTTAAGAGATATGTTAAGATAGCGTGTTTTGCCGAAAATTACGACAACATGCTTATGTGGAGTCATTATGCTAAGAATCATAGTGGATATTGTATAGAATATGATACACGAAAAGATGAATTTTTTGATATGTTACTGCTACCTGTAATATATAGCAATGAGAGATATGATGCAACGCCCTGTTTTATAACGAAATCGCCTAACATATCAATCAATCCGATTTTGTATAAATCCGATGAATGGTCTTATGAAAGAGAATGGAAAATCTTTGGCACAACAGATATATTCAAACATGAAATTGACTGTTTGAATTTGAGTAAAGCTATTTCAGCAATTTATATCGGTGCTGTGACTGATGGTAAGGATAAAGATAAAATTGATGATATAAAGAACTGGGGAGATAAGAACAAGGTGCAAATAAATAAAATGAGATTGAATCAAGGTAAGTATAAGCTTGAATACGGCTCTTTCCAAAGTTGAGCAGGAGTATCTGGAAACAAACAATTGTGATAATGGCCTATAGCAATAATATATCAGGTTCCTCACCGTGGCAAAATCTGGCTGGGGTGACATAGCTGCTCTGCAGCTTCTTGTGACCGAATACAATAAACGAAATTCCGTGCGTTCGGAAATAATCAAAACAAATACTATGCCAGAATAAGGTGGTGGGATTCCCTGGAACAAAGGGGACCTGCTGCCTTTAATATTCCGTGCGTTTGTATTAGCACAGTAACGAAGAGGTATCATTCCGGATGTCTGATTATACCGGCCGGTAGTGAATGGTAATAACAATGTGCTTGGCGATGAAGAATTATGCCATTCCAGATTGCAGGATTGCCCTGATTTGAATTAAAAAGCCAAAGTGTAGGAATTATGCCTACACCATTTAAAGCGGTAATATGAGCCGATTTGATACATTGTAGTTCGTTTTAATTGGGAACCGGTCCGCTTATGCTTACTTCAGATCCGGATTTGCACTGAGTGGATTCACCTATAGGCGGAACCGCCATCGGCGTTGAACGGCACCGGGGAAAACGGGTGGAGCCTGGCAAACGAAACAACCCTACTGCTGGTTTTCTTCAAATAGAACCGGTAATAACTTTGCACATTATTGGCTTCTGGAGGGGGATTTGTATTTTAATTGTTGAAAGATGGAGAATAATGGTATAAGATAGTGGATATGAGCGTTAAAGGGGAGAGGGGAGCTTATGTCAGATAAAGCATATGAAAAGGAAGTTAAAAGAATATCGTTAAAAGCATTTACACATCTTTACGGTGAATCAGAAAAATGCAACCGAAGGTTTTGTTTTATCTTGGGCTCCGGAGCATCCAGGTCTGCGGGTATACCGACAGGTGTTGAAATGGCCAGGCTTTGGGCTGAAGAACTGAAAGAAAAATATGAAGAAGAAGAACTGCTTAAGTTACAGGCTGAGTTAGGTATTGAGAGTATAGAACCTACAAGCAATAACTATTTTGGTATTTATGAGCTGAGATATTATCCAGATTATCGTGAAGGACATGCATATTTTGAACGTGAGCTTGAGAAAGGTGCTCCAAGTTTAGGCCATCATGCATTGGCTAAGATATTGGCAGGTGAGCGTCACAATTTGACTATTACCACTAATTTTGATAGCTTAATTGAAGATGCACTTTTTATATATACCGACAAGAAGCCGTTAGTTGTTGGGCACGAATCATTGACTGAATTTGTAAACTTAAACATTAGCAGGCCGGTTATTGCTAAGATACATAGAAGTTTATATTTTCAACCCTTTAACCGGCAAGATGAAACAGTAGGACTGGCAGAAGGATGGCAAGAAACAATAAAGAACGCATTTATGGTATATACCCCGGTTGTAATTGGGTATGCGGGGGGTGATCATAGCTTGATGAAGCTCCTTAAAGATGATGGCACCAAGATGAATGGCCTATATTGGTGCTATCGGAGTAAAGAAGAACCGTCGGATGAAATTATTGATTTAGTTAAGCATAAAAACGGCTGCCTGATACCTATTGATGGTTTTGACCAGATGATGTTCATGTTATCAAGAAAATTAGAATTTGAAAATCCTGAAAAAGCTATGAGAGAAGTAACTGAGGCAAGGGTTGAACGATATAATGATCAGTACAAAGAGTTTTCCGAAAAGAATACTGCTGATGGTAATACAAGTGAGGTGGCTAAAGAGGTCAGTGCATATAATATGCAACTGTTGGAAGACTACAATAATGCAATAAGGCTGAATCCTAACTCTGCTGAGACCTATAGTAAGCGTGGTAATATTTATAGCAGATTGAAAAAGTATGATGAAGCCATGGAAGACCACAATAAGGCCATAGAGTTGAATCCCAAGAATGCAGGAGCTTATAATAACCGAGGTGTTGTTTATAATGCATTGAAAGAGTATGAAAAAGCTATGGAAGATTACAATAAAGCAATAGAACTGTATTCTAATTCTGCAGATATATATAATAACCGAGGTAATATTTATAGCGGATTGAAAAAGTATGATGAAGCCATAGAAGATTACAATAAAGCGATAGGGCTGAATCCCAAATTTTCAATGGCTTATAGTAACAGAGGTAATGTTTATAGTATATTGAAAGAGAATGAAAAGGCCATAACAGATTATAATAAGGCAATAGAGTTAAATCCTGATTATGCAGAAGCTTATAATAACCGAGGTAATATTTATAGCAGATTGAAAAAGTATGATGAAGCCATGGAAGATTACAATAAAGCAATAGAGTTGAATCCTGTTTATGCAAGTGCCTATAATAACCGAGGTATTATTTATAGCAGATTGAAAAAGTATGATGAAGCTATGGAAGATTTTAATAAGGCAATAGAATTTGATCCTAAACATTCAGGGGCTTATAATGCCCGAGGTAATATTTATCGAATTTCAAAAGACTATGAAAAAGCGATTGCTGATTTTGAAAAATCAATAGAATTAGATTCTAATAATAAATATCCCCATAAAAACATGGCAATAGTTTTCTCTGAAAAAGCAGAATATAAAAAAGCTTTAGACTGGGTTAATAAGGCTACTATGATTGACCCTGAGTATAAGATAGCATATCAGCTAAGGGCAAAGATTTATAATGCACTTGGAGAAGATGAAAAAGCTGCAGATGATGAAGCGAAAGCCGAAGCGTTGCCAGATGATTAATCATAAAATGTCCGAGGCTGACTTAAACGAAACAGGGTATTTATAAAACTACTAGCTTATGATAAGTTGGTAGTTTTTATTGTAATTATGCTGGCAGGTGTACCGGAATTAAGAAGCACTTATTTGCAGCAGACCCAAGGGAGTAGGTATCGGCAGAGGGCAAAGCGAAAATCCTGCTGCCATATTATTTGCTGTATATAGATATAAAATCGGCGGTTAATATTACAGGACGGAAAATAAATAATGGGATATTATAGAATTGTTCTAATATCCAAGATTTATACTTGCGAGCGAAAACATTTGCTATTGCTAATCAAGCCGCCTTGCCACGAGACTTCTCATTGCTGATAAAAGATTTTTTGTTTACAGAACCGTCAAGTAATTCCGCCTTTTTGTTTGTAGGCACAAAATCATCGAACAACTGAACTTTCTCTCCAATAAGACTATTGATAACTCCCTTGTTCTCTTTGGTACTGCTGCTTATGATGGAATCAATTTTCTCTTTGAACACCTCAAACTGGTCATAATATTTTGTGCGCAGTTCCCCCTTTGTGAATTTCCAGAAACGCTCAATCAGGTTTAAGTTGGGTGCTCTTGATATCTCCTCCAGAGCACACAATGTTTTTTCTTTGCTTTTGTAAAATACTGCTTCTTTAATATCTTTCGTAATTAATTTTCACTACAACTTTTATCTGAATTTACTATATTCTTATTTAAATTGAGTTAATATAGTCAATATTTTTCTGTTATAGCAAAACCTATGCCCCTTTTGTCCTTTCACATATCCATTTACACCAAAATTGGAGTTCTACTACAGATTCAAAAAATAGACCCCAAAATTATTTAAAATAAAATCCAGGAGCCAATACTCTAAAACCATTTTATAATAATCTATTCTACCCATTATGGTAAAAACGTATATTACAAATTTCATTTTTATTTTATTCGACAACCATTTATAACCAAAAGGATAGTCAACGGGTGAATGCAGGGACTAAAATAAAAAATAGAGAGGTCGGCTTCCCAAATTTCTTCTTTATTTTAACCCAAAGAATCTATCTGCTTTAATTTTTACTTTTTTAAAATGATTTTTGCTCTTTTTCTTAATTGTAGAATATGTACCATATTACAAATGAAGGATATAATTAAAACAACTACACATACAGCACATGCGCTTTTTGTGTAGTGCTTTTAATATATAATCGTAAAAACCCCATTGCCATTCATAAGAAGAGCTTAGACAACAGCTAGTTTCTGGCTCTTGTAAATCAGCTCCAACAGTAATAAAATATGTCGTATAGTTAGTATTTGTATTTATTTTTTAAATAAGGCTGCATATTTCTAGTAGTAAAAAGCTCCGAAATCCTTTGTTTTAAGAATTTCAGAGCTTTTAATTTTACAACTCATAAACTCACGCTAGATAAAACAAATACCCTGGACACCATTTCGCTGATAAGCTGGGAATTTATCAATATCATTTCGACCATTGCAAAATGCCGTATCATCCGAAAAACCAGAATAGCTGGTCTATCGGAAAACATGACCTATGACGACCTAATAAATGACCTGTCTTCTGCATGGAGGATGGTCAGTATTCCATATCCACCCAAAAGGAACAATCAAGGAAGAATCCACTACCGGATTAGACATTATAGTCCGGCATTTGGTGAAACTTATAATCAATCCACATAAATTACAAATGTCTCTTCTGTTCCTGAGATTTCATTCCCATAGCTATCCACCGCAATTAGACTGACCGTCATTTCCTGTCCCGCCATATAATCCATTATTTCAAAATCATTCTTAAATTCTAAAATAGAATTACTGCTGCTTCCATCATCATAAATTCTGTTAACACCAATTGGTTTTTCATAAGCACTATTAGCGGAACCCAAAAACCATGTATATCTAATCGTCTCAATATGATTATTAACAGTAAAACTATTATCTTCATGCCATGTTATGTCGCTCGGATCATTTTGTACCGGCGCGAACACACCATAAATTGAGATAATGTCACCGACACTTGCATTAACACCATCTGATAAATCCAAATCGCTTTTCATAGTATTCAGGTCTGACATTACCAAATTGCCATCCTGGGAAACTTCCCCGGGAAAATCAACGCGTGTCAACTGAAGATAATCATCAGCAGAAAAGGGAATTAGTTTGCCATAATACCCTTCATTAGGCAAGAAAATTTCGCCTATATCATAATAGTTATATTCAATTCTCTCCGGGTCATAGACGCTTTGGGTGTACTGAAGAGTGGCCATCTCAATGGTATATGATACACTGCTATCCGTTACATTATAAATATAGAAGTGCACCATCCCCTCCATATACTCCATGATTTCGGCTAATCTCCATCTGGGCAATATCTGGCAATATATTTCCGGTCGATCCGCCAATGATGGAATAAACTCATCAGGAAACCATATTCCGGGAAACGGAGCCCAATATATCCTGTATCCATTTTCCTCAGCAATTTTCCATACATTGTCCAGATGCTCTTGCGGTGAGAAGCGTGACAATACCTTATTGGGAACTACGCCCATGGTAATAGGATAATTAACTGCGGCAATTAGATTACCCTCGTTATCCTCAGCGGTGACTGATATGTTGTAGTCCCCAGCCTCTAAAGGCTCTAAAGGTTCACCGCTTTCATCTACAAGATTAAGATCTGTTGAGTAATTTCCTCCGCAAAAAATAGCGGTAAAGTTTTCATCATCGTAATAACATTTTCGCCATACGTCTGCAAAGGTATCAAGATTTTCGCCGTCATAAACCAAATCCGGCATCATTGAATCCAACAAAACAGACCGGTCTTCACCTGTAAATAAGAGCAGCGGATAATCTATGTACAGCCCGTCCTTGAATTCTTTTTTATTCGCGTAGACGTTGCGTACAGGAGTGGATGAGCCATCAGGATATAAGGCCACTGTTAACTTAGCGTCATTCGGCAAAGGTTCTCCATGAATTTGTCCTACAACATAAAAATCTCGTCCTGGAGTAAATAATGACTCATTTTCCGGCGGTATCGTAACCGATAATGTTGTTGTGGCTGATTGTACAGCTGAAGCAGAGGACGTCGTATCTGCCGATACATAAAAGACTGAATATGAACACATCAATATTACAGATAATAATACCGAAAAAACTTTTGTTTTTCTTTGACTTTTATTTTTCTTGTTCATTGTTTAATCTCCTCGCATGTAATTTGGGTAGCTTGCTCCACCAATACCGCTAAACCTCAATAAGAGAAACCTGTCTATAAATTATCTTCATTCTTCATGAGTTGCCGCCCTGATAATCCCGTATTACCCGATTCATAAATATTTGTTTTATAATAAGTGGATTTTTCATTTCAGCAATCCCGGCATTTGGAATATCCTTTGAATTACGGAAATAATCAGCGCCTGCCACCGTTGTTCCGCGTGTTATTGTTCCATGCAGTTCAACTGAGATTTTCTTCGCAGTAAAAGTAAATAGTTCTGGATATATGATCCCACATAAAGGAAAAACATCATGCAAATATGACTCAAAGCCTCGCTTGCTTCGCCAAGAGCTTATCATTCTTGTAATCAGCTTCGCTCCTGGCGCGAGAGACTCTTGAATCTCCTGCAAATCCTTGTCCTCAAGCCATACTTTGGATGTAAGTTCAATACCGAACAGGCGTATGTTTAATATATTACTCAGAACAATAGCCGCAGCTTCGGGGTCGCATACGATATTCCACTCGGCAAATGCAGAATCAAAAGCCCCTCCCATTGCATACACCGTTGCGTTTTTCATAACGCTGGGATTTTTTTGTACTGCCGCAGCTAAATTTGTCATAGGACCAATTGCAAGGATTATTGTTTCAGGGTCTTTTTCTAAACTTTCTAAAATAAAGTCAACCGCATGAGATTCCTCTTTGTTATATCCTTCATCGTCTCCTGCTGCCCATAGGACAGGAGTTTCACCATGCTCTATACACGACGCAATTGGCGACATGCAGCCTTCCAGTACCGGTGTGTTCCGGATTCCATAGCACCCGAGTAATTTATTTGCCAGCTCCGCGCGTCTTCGTACATTCTTATAAACAGTTGTAATGCCTGCAATATGTATTTCGGGAGATACAGATGCCAAAGCTATTGCTAAAGAATCGTCAATATCATCTCCGATATCGGTATCTATAATAATGCGTTTCATTTCGTCAAATCCTCTCTATGTAAGTCAATACCTGCCATGTCGTCTACCTTAATGGTTTTATTAGTAAATTTGCTGATCGCTTGATTTCTAATTTTATCAAAAAACGCTCAATGTACCAATCGCTATTTTAGTAACTGAATTACATTGAGCGTATATTTTGAGAAATCGTTATGATCATGCAAACATTATGATTTGGTTTCTACTAAGGAATCAAGGGCAGCTTGTATGCACGAAAAACCGGCAAATCCTGGTCGAAGAATTCCTGGCTGTCGGTTTCAGGGCTCTTAAACCTGCCGGAAGTACATGTAAACTCAACCTGCACTTCTTTCGTATCAGGGTTTATTTCCTGTAGAACCACGATTCCTTGAGACAAATTACCAGTCAGAGGATCAATGATGTCACCATAGCCGTCATGTATGCCTCTGCGCCTTCCGTTTTCATCAAAATTGCCGCCACCAAAGTTGATGAAATAGTTGCCATTATCAAGAACCTGCTGATTAGATACGTATGCGCTGTATCCTCTATTGCCTACTTCGGTTTTCCCATACTCGAATAATTTCATGACGGTCATATTACTCAAATCGACCTTGTAATGTACTATCCGGCTGTAATTATCGTTAGGAATCAAAGCTTTTTCATCATCGCGGGAACGGTAATTTCCATTATCAAAAATAAAAAATTCTACGATTCCAGCAGTGGAATTTGGAACTTCCAGACACGCATGCTGCCCCCATTGCCAGAATTCCTTATCAGCTTTGTCAATATCATCTTGATCCGTCAAATCATATAAAGAATTACCTTCATCGTCTACAGGGGTTAATAAATACTGTTGAAAATTTTCTCCCCAATCTTCATGGTTACCAAGTATAAAGGCCAATTCCGAAGTATCGGCATTTAGAGCAAATACACCTTGATGACGAGCTGATACAACCATCAGATTATTGGTCGTATTCAGATAAGCTTGATTTATATGAAGCCAATCTACTAAATCAGCAAATCTTGGCCGAGGATATCTGTTCATATCCATAATATATCTCATATCATAATATGCAGTCTCAAGCCCGGTGCTTATGTCTACAACTGAAACACCATCCTGTAAAGTGGTTCCGGTATTTTCCGAGGGAATCAGAAGGTTTCCGTCAGGAAGCTGATAAATTGAATGGTGACATTGATTATCCAAAACATATACATTATAAACCCGGCCTACCATGTCAAACTCATATATTTGCTGATGGGCGCCAAAATTAACTCCCGTTGACATAAAATGACCGTTTGAGATCCTTTCCAGATTAAATACCGGAATATCCAGGCTCGTATACCACCTGACAATGCCATTCGGGTCAATTCCAACATTATGGCGTTGCGCAAATGCACAAAAATACAACTCATTAATTGTATCTGGCGGATCTATCGCGGGAATACTCGCCTCAATGATCGGGAACCCCTGGAACAAACCGTCTGGTTGTGCAGGAAGTTCTGCATCGGAAACCGGCAGGGGAGTTGTCAATATGAAACCATTTGCGGTTCCTACTCCGGGAATGGTTATAGTAACTGTATTAGCCGCTTCCGGGCTAAGGCCAACCAGCGGAACCAAATTGGCGCCAATTACCGGTGTATAGCTATATTCAACGGGTATAGAGCCAATATCGTCGGTAATCCTCACGCCAACAGGGTTCACGCTTGTAGCCCATAAGCCAAGATAGCCGGATAACGGCGCTGTACCATAAGGATTGACAGATAAGTATACATTTCCTGACCCCTCCGTCACGTGTGAAAGTAGTGTTTCGTAAATTTGATTATGCCGCAACACCGTTGCATTGTTTGTGTCTATCCCCTGGTTCACCGGAGGACGTGGTTCTGTCGCTTTAGTACTCATAATTACAAACTCCTTTTAAGATTATATTTTTTATCAGGCATAGTGAAATGCCATAAATAAAATTTACATTGGATTTTAAAACTGTTGTGAATAAATATTAGAAGAAATAATTGAATTTTTAGTGGAGCTGTTTACTGTTTTATAGAAAAATTAAGTTTACAAGTACTTTGATTTACTGAAATTTTACAATATAGTTTTTCTTCTGTCAATAGATTATTTTTAAATCCTTTCTTTCGAAATTTTGTCCCGGTTTTAGACTTTACGAACCACTAACATTGGCACTGTTACGCATTCCATGGACTTCCAATCCAATTTCACTAGTGCCAATGTATTTTCTTAGAGATTATTCTATTACATACTTCAAACACTCATATATTG
>Ga0153950_1000511_pt1 | contig 17405 bp, 13 predicted proteins | sample TSNJ034MetaG_FD_104737 | JGI IMG/M metagenome (GOLD analysis project Ga0153950, IMG submission 104737) | Attine ant fungus gardens microbial communities from New Jersey, USA - TSNJ034 MetaG | ecosystem: Host-associated > Fungi > Mycelium > Unclassified | place: USA: New Jersey, Wharton State...
AAATTGGAAGCATAGAGGAGGTCGTTTTTTCACATTTTTTCTTGCTTTCTACTTCTTTTTCAGTCCATTCCAGAAAAAAGGAGCTCATGCCACCGCTTGAGCTCCTTTTCGGCTACAGGCTGCGGCCCCCGAAAGGGGGCTTTTTCTTTTGCGGCCTGGCAATATAACCTTGTAACACCAAAAACCCCGCAAAAGGGTGTGGCCGCCTTTAAAAACATATCCAATTCAGCAGTTTCCATCCTATTTCAGGTATTGCATGAAGCAAGAAGATATCTCAATTCACTGATCAAATTCATATACTGGTATGAAAATACAATTCGTACTAAGGAGATGACATTTATCATGATAAATGCAAATTATTTTCCCCCATACAATCCGGATGCCGGCCGGTCCGGAAGCCAAGCCCGCCCAGGCTCCCGGTGCAACAGTCATGCCTCGCCATCCACGGAGCAATACTACTACCCCATGCCAAACAGCTACATGGCTTCCCGGCCGGAAAGGCAATCCTACGCCTCACCGCAGGGCTACCTGTCGAGCGTACATACAAATCAGCTGACGGATTATCAAAAAACTTTGCAATCAAATTCAAGCGGTTCCGTGCTGGCCGGGTATTGGTTTGAGCAGCCGCCACAAGTGGACCTTGCGTCTATTCCTGGGTGCTATAACATCATTTGTGTCGCTTTTATGCAGACAGGACCGAACGGAATCCCCACTTTTAGCCCCTCGTATATGACAGACGTGGAATTCAGGGCGGCTGTTGAGACATTGAAATGCCAGGGACGCGAGGTCTTGATTTCCTTGGGCGGCGCGTTTGGCTATGTCGCGCTTGCTTGTGGTGACAGGCGGGCCTTTGTCAGTGAGCTTATAAGAATTGTCGACAAATATGGCTTTACCGGATTTGATATAGACCTTGGGGGCGACTCCATCACAGCGGCGGATAACCAAACGGTTATACCCGAAGCCTTGATGGAGGTGAAAAATTATTATTTGCAGCAAAACATGAATTTTATGATTACCATGGCCCCGGAGTTCCCGAATCTAAGGGGTGCGGACGCCCCCTACAGGCCCTATATTCAAAAGCTTGAGGGGTACTATGACCTGATATTCCCCCAGTACTACAACCAGGGCTCCGACGGCATCTGGTCGTATGAACTGAACATGTTCCTGCCCTCGGACAGCAATGAACACAAGGCGGCGTTTTTGTATACCCTTAGCAACGCCATTATCACCGGAACACAAGACTATGTGCAGATCCCCGCCGGTAAACTGGCCATCGGTCTGCCGGCTTCGCCAGATGCGGCATTTAGCGGATATGTGGAAAATCCCGATGATGTGCAGCTTGCGCTTGACCGGCTGGATTACGAGGGCAATTGTATCAGAGGCTTGATGACATGGTCGATCAATCAGGATGTGAACAATGGGTACGGCTTTGTCAACAGCTATGCCCCTATTGTGTTTTGCCGAAAGCCATGTGCCCCTCAGGCACCTGAGACACCTGTATGTGAGATTGATTTAAATGCTGTTTTGCTCCTTCACAACAGCATTGGCCTGCAGTGGAATTCCTGTGACCAGACCATGGAGGTCGCGGGGTATGTCATATACCGCGATAATGTGGAAATAGCGCGGGTAGACAGCAGCCAAACATCGTTCCTGGACAGCGGCCTTTCTCCATACACCGAGTACGCTTACGCGGTCAACGCCTTTGACTACAACGGAAACTATTCGGAGATGTCCAACCAGGTGCTCGCCACCACCACCAGCGGCCCGCAGAGCGGCTGCGGCAATCCATGCGAGCTTTCCTGCAGGGAGTCCCCCTTTACCGATCAAGCCAGAACAAACGAAAATTCCCAAGACTTTTGGCCGAGGATGTGGTAAAATAAAAGGCGTGTTGTGGATTCGTGGATTTCACACATTCCGCATAAGGACAAACCGACAAGGGCACCATAAAAAACGGGAGACTTTTATGTTTATTGACGTTGCAAAAATCAGGATTAAGGCCGGGGACGGCGGCGCGGGCGCGGTGTCGTTCCACCGGGAAAAATACGTGGCGGCGGGCGGCCCCGACGGCGGGGACGGCGGCCACGGCGGCGACGTGGTGTTTGTGGTGGACCCCCACTCCTCCACGCTGACCGACTTCCGCTACAAGCGCAAATACGCGGCCCCCGACGGCGAGCCGGGCCGGGGCAAGAACTGCTCGGGCAAGTCGGGAGAGGACCTGGTGATCAAGGTGCCCCGGGGCACCTTGATCAAGGAGGCCCAGAGCGGCCGCATCGTGGCCGATATCTCGGGGGAAACCCCGGTGGTGATCGCCAGGGGTGGCAGGGGGGGCTGGGGCAACCAGCACTTCGCCACGCCCACCCGTCAGATACCGCGCTTTGCGAAACCCGGGCTGCCCGGCGAGTCTTTCGAGCTCACGCTGGAGCTAAAGCTGCTGGCGGACGTAGGGCTGGTGGGCTTTCCCAACGTGGGCAAGTCCACGCTGATCTCGGTGGTAAGCCAGGCAAAGCCCGAAATCGCCAACTACCACTTTACCACTTTGTCCCCGGTGCTGGGGGTGGTGCGGGTGAACGAGGAGCGCTCGTTTGTGATGGCCGACATCCCCGGCCTGATCGAGGGCGCCAGCGAGGGCGTGGGCCTGGGGCACGACTTTCTGCGCCATGTGGACCGCTGCCGCCTGCTGGTGCACATTGTGGATGTGTCGGGAATCGAGGGCCGCAACCCCAAGCAGGATTTTCTCACCATCAACCGGGAGCTGCACGGCTTCAGCGCCGATCTGGCCCAGCGCCCCCAGATCGTGGCGGCGGGCAGGTGCGACCTGGCCACCCCCGAGCAGATCGCGGATTTCAGGGCCTTTGCCGGGGATCAGGGCTGCGAGAATTTCCTGGAGCTTTCGGGCGCCACCGGCAAGGGCACAAAGGAGCTGGTCTACCTGATTGCCAGGAAGCTGGAGGAGCTTCCCCCCATCAAGGAGTACGAGCCCGAGCCGCTGCCCGAGGTCCCCATTGAAAATCAGGGCCGCCGCTTTGAGATCGCGGTGGTGGACGGCGTCTACATGGTGGACGCGCCCTGGTTCGAGCATGTGCTGGCCTCGGTGAATATGGAGGACTACGAGTCGTTGCAGTATTTCCAGCGGGTGCTGCGCCAGTCGGGCATTATCGACAGGCTGGAGGACATGGGCATTCAGGAGCAGGACACCGTGAACATCCTGGGCTTTGAATTCGACTACCTGCGGTAGTTACACGGAGATACAATATGACGGAATTTGACACTTACGAGGGCGACCCCCGGTCGCTGAGCCCGGTGGCACTGGCTTTTCTGGGGGACGCGGTGTATGAGCTGATGGTGCGCGCGGGCCTGCTTAGGTCCGGCACCATGCCCGCCGGCAAGCTGCACGGCCTGGCCGTGAAAAGGGTAAGCGCAGCGGCCCAGGCCCGCTGCTACGACACAGTGGCGGATGTGCTCAGCGAGGAAGAGCACGACATTCTGCGCCGGGGCCGCAACGCCCACACCGCCCGGGCGCCCAAGAGCTGCACCCCCGAAGACTACCGCAAGGCCACGGCCATTGAAGCGCTGTTCGGCTACCTGTACCTAAAGGGCGACACCACGCGGCTTGCCGCGCTGTACGATCTGATGCAACGCACCATTTCAGGAGGAGAATAGATGAAGCCCAACCTTGCCCAGCCAAAAAAGCTGGCCCTGGATCTTTTGTACGACCTGGGCGGCTGCGCCCTGTACGCGGTGGGCACCCAGGTGTTCAACGCGCCCGCCAACATCGCGCCGGGCGGCATCACCGGCATCTCAATACTGGCAAACTATCTGTTGGGCGCGCCGATCTCCTTGGTATCCTTTGTCATCAACATCCCGCTGCTGATTGCCGCCCTTTTCTTCCTTGGGCGGCGCTTCACCTTGCGCACGGCGAAAACGGTGCTGATCATGACGCTGATGCTGGAGCTGGCGGGCCGCTTCGTGCCCGCTTACACGGGCGAGGTAATCCTGGCGGCGCTGGCCGGCGGCGTGCTGGCCGGCGTGGGCCTGGCGCTTGTGTTCATGCGCGGCTCCACCACCGGCGGCACCGACATCATCGCGCGGCTGATCCAGAAAAAGCGGCCGGATATGGCGGTAGGCCGGCTGCTGCTGATTCTGGACGCAGTGGTGCTGCTCATGGCCGCGGTGATCTACCGCAACATCGAAAGCGCGCTGTTCGCGCTGGTGGGCATCTTCACCCGCACCCAGGTGCTGGATTCGATCCTGTTCGGGCTGGACATGGGCAAGGTGCTGATGATCGTGACCGAAAAACCCCGGGAGATGGCGGTGGCTATCAACGCCCGCATCGGCCGCGGCTGCACACTGCTGGACGGCAGGGGCAGCTACACCATGCAGGACCGCCCCGTGCTGCTGTGTGTGGTGCGCAAAAACCAGTACTACGACCTGAAGCGTCTGTGCGGCGCGGTGGACCCCGACGCGTTCGTGATCGCCATGCAGGCGGACGAGATCATCGGCAAGGGCTTTAAGGAAATCGCGGGGGGCGAGGGATAGAATACCCCGGGCGCGGGGTTATCCGCTTGTGGCGGGCAAAAACCAAATCGGAGGGAGAGCGCAAACGCTCTCCCTCCGATTTGGTTTGATCCTGCCGGGCGGACGCCTCAATATCAGCCCAACAGCTCCCCGCGGTGCACCGCGTAGAGCTTTCTGCTCAGCAGGCGGCGCTTGGGGCAGCGCTCCAGGTCGTCGGCCAGCATCTTTACCGTCACAGGGGTCTTCAGCGTGGGCTTGGCCAGAAAGCCGTCCTCGTAGGGGGAAATGGAAAGGGGCGCGCACACGCAGTGGAACTGGTTGCACACCGCCGCGCCAAACACATTGTTCTGCTGGGCGGCGTTCCAGATGCCCGAAATCACCATATGGCTGGAGTAATCGCTGCGGGCCATTTGCTGGGCGCAGAAAATATACTGGGCGCCCATCTCGGCCGCCACCCGCACCAGCTCCGGGTGATAGATATCCACATCCACACATAGGAATACGCCGCCGAACTCGGTGTTCATCACCTCCAGCGCGGCGCCGCGCTTGTTGCCGGGGGTGGTGGGCAGGTACAGGTGCACCGCCTTCTGCGCGCCGATCACCTTGCCCTGGGGCGTGATCAGGCACATGCAGGTATAGCCCATGACCATAAACCGCTCGGGGATCAGGTAGACCTCGTAATGGCGGGCATATTTGCAGCAGCGGCGCAGGTATTCCTTGGCGTTTTCGTCGGGAATCACGGCGCCCGGGTCCCCCGAAAAAAACACAAGGTTGCTCCCCCAGGCTGGGGAGGTAAAGGGCTCTCCGATGCTAAGCGACAGCTCGCGCAACTCAAACACCCCATCAGACAATTTATTCTTATAGCCTGTTTTAGCTCTTACCTTTCCAGATTCTGGGAGCGGGCCGGACCCACGCCCACCATCCGCACAGGGCAGCCGCAGACCTCCTCCAGCCGGGCGATATAGTCCTTGCAGCCTTGGGGCAGCTCGGCAAAGCTGCGCGCGCCGGAAATGTCGCCGTCCCCAAAGCCGGGCAGCTCCTCCAGAACGGCCGTGCATTGCTCCAGCTCCTCAAAGGCCGGCGGGAACTCCTTGATCACCGAGCCGTCCGGCCGCCTGTAGGCGGTGCAGATTTTCAGTGTGTCGAAACCGCACAGCGTGTCCAGCTTGTTCACGGCAAGGCAGGTCAGCCCGTTCACCCGCACCGCGTGGCGCAGGATCACGGCGTCGAACCAGCCCACCCGGCGCGGGCGGCCCGTGTTGGTGCCGTATTCGCGGCCCTTTTCCCGGATCGCGTCGCCCACCTGGTCAAACAGCTCGGTGGGAAACGGCCCCTTGCCCACCCGCGTGGTATAGGCCTTGCTTACGCCCACAACCTGGTCGATCATGGTGGGGCCTATGCCGGTGCCGGTGCATACGCCGCCCGAGATCGGGTTGGAGCTGGTCACAAAGGGATAGGTGCCCACATCCAGGTCCAGCAGGGTGCCTTGGGCGCCCTCGAACAGGATTTCCCGTCCGGCCTTGTAGGCTTCGTGGGTCAGCACCGACACATCGGCGCCGTAGGGCCGCAGCCGCTCTCCGACGGCCTTGTAATCGGCGATGATCGCGTCCAGGTCCAGGGCCGGCTGATTGTACACCTTGGTGATGAGCTCATTTTTCAGCCGGCCGATGCGGCGCGCCTTTTCTTCCAGCTCGCCGGGGGTAATCAGGTCGTAGATGCGCAGCCCGGTGCGCTCCGCCTTGTCCATATAACAGGGGCCGATGCCGCGGCGGGTGGTGCCGATGTCCCCGTCGCCGCGGGCGTCCTCCGCCAGGCTGTCCAGCAGGATGTGCCAAGGCATCACCACGTGGGCCCGGGTGTCGATGCGCAGGCGCTCGCAGGTCACGCCCCGGGCGGTCAGCTCGTCGATTTCCACCAGCAGGGACTGCGGATCAATCACGGTGCCGCAGCCGATGTAGCAGTCAACGGCCGGGTAGAGAATGCCCGACGGGATCAAGCGCAGCTTGTACACGCCGGTCTCGTTCTCCACGGTGTGTCCCGCGTTGTTCCCGCCCTGGGAGCGCACCACCACGTCGGAGCGGGAGGCCAGAATGTCGATGATCTTCCCCTTGCCCTCGTCGCCCCACTGTGTGCCTACAACAACCTTGCTTGGCAATTGCAATACCTCATTTCCTTGGTGGGCCCGTGCAGCGGGCCCTGTTATAGTTACGGCGGTTTTCGAATCATTCCTATTTATTATAACAAAATTTCCCGGAATGTTCAATTCCCGCTTTCAGAATAAAGGCAAAATATCCTTTTTAAATCGCAATTTATTAAAATTTTGTCCAAATCAAAATCATTGACCTTTGTCGCGTTTTGGCGTATAGTTAAGGCAACATCATGCATATTTTCATTGCGTCCAAATAAATTGAAACCGTTTAATTGAGGATATTGGTGATAGAATGAGCTATAAGCTGGGTATCGATGTGGGCTCCACCACATTAAAAACGGTCGTGCTGAACGACGATGGCAAGATTATAGAAAAGAGCTACCAGCGCCACTTTTCCAAGGTGCGGGAGATGACACTGGAGCACCTTAAGGAGCTGGACCCGATTCTGCGGGGCCACCCCCTGAAGGTGACGGTGACCGGGTCCGCGGGGCTGGGCATTGCCAAGGCTGCCGGCATTGAGTTCGCGCAGGAGGTCTTCGCCACGGCAGGCGCCGTGCGCCGTCTTCTGCCCGAGACCGACGTGGTGATCGAGCTGGGCGGCGAGGACGCCAAGATCATCTTTTTGCAGGGCACCCTGGAGGAGCGCATGAACGGCACCTGCGCGGGCGGCACCGGCGCCTTTATCGACCAGATGGCCACGCTCATGAACGTGAGCGTACAGGAGTTGGACGAGATGAGCCTGCGGTATGAAAAAATCTACCCCATCGCCTCCCGCTGCGGCGTGTTCGCAAAAAGCGACATTCAGCCGCTGCTGAACCAGGGCGCGCGCAAGGAGGACATCGCGGCCAGCATCTTCCAGGCCGTGGTGGAGCAGACCATCACCGGCCTTGCGCAGGGGCGTGAAATCAAGGGCAACGTGCTGTTTCTGGGCGGTCCGCTCTCCTTTTTGAAAGGGCTGCAAAGGCGCTTTGTGGAAACGCTGGGCCTGACCCAGAAGAACGCGGTGTTCCCGGCGCTGGCCCCCTACTTCGTGGCCTTGGGCAGCGCCTACTATGCAAGCAGCATCGACAACAGCGCGACCCTTACATATGAGGAACTGATCAGTCGTCTGGAGTCGCTGCCCCAGAATTCGGGCACGCTGGAGTGCCAGCCGCCCCTGTTCGCCTCCCCGGCCGAGTACCGGGCGTTTGTGGACCGTCACGCCAAAATGACCGTGGGTGAAAAAAGCCTTGCGCACTACAGCGGAGACGCCTACCTGGGTATCGACGCGGGCTCCACCACCACCAAGGTGGTGCTGATCGACGGCGACGCCAACATCCTGTACAAATACTACAGCTCCAACGGGGGCAACCCGCTGCCGGTGATCCGGCAGCAGCTCTCCACGCTGTATGGCCTGTGCGGCGACCGGGTGCGCATCCGTTCCGGCGCGGTCACGGGCTACGGCGAAGAGCTGATGAAAGCCGCTTTCGGCGTAGACTACGGCTTGGTGGAAACGGTGGCCCATTACACGGCGGCCCGCCACTTCGACCCCGAGGTGGATTTTATAATCGACATCGGCGGCCAGGACATCAAGTGCTTTCACATCAAGGACGGCACCGTGGATTCGGTGATCCTGAACGAGGCCTGCTCCTCGGGCTGCGGCTCCTTTATTGAAACCTTTGCAAAATCCCTGGGGTACCCCATCGACGAATTCTCCCGCCTGGCGCTGAAAGCCCAAAACCCGGTGGACCTGGGCTCCCGCTGCACCGTATTCATGAATTCCTCGGTCAAGCAGGCCCAGAAGGACGGCGCCACTGTGGGGGACATCTCGGCGGGTCTTGCCATCAGCGTAATCAAAAACGCGCTGTACAAGGTAATCCGCGCCCGCAGCGCCGACGAGCTGGGCGAGCACATTGTGGTGCAGGGCGGCACCTTTCTCAACGACGCGGTACTGCGCAGTTTCGAGCAGGAGTTGGGCCGCGATGTGGTGCGCCTTTCCATCCCGGAGCTGATGGGCGCCTACGGCTCGGCGCTCTACGCCCTGGAAAACGCGCCGGAGCATTCCACGTTGCTGGACGCGGACCGGGTGGAGCGCTTCACCCACAAGTCGATGGCCGCCACCTGCAAGCAGTGTACCAACCGGTGCCGCCTGACCGTGAACACGTTCTCGGACGGCAGCAAATTCGTTTCGGGCAACAAATGCGAAAAGGGGGCGGGCGGCTCCTCCGCAAAATCCCTGCCCAATCTGATAGGGTTTAAATACAACGCGCTGCGCTCACTGCCGCTCTACGGCGGCGATCGGCTGAGAATCGGCATCCCGCTGGGACTTAACATGTACGAGAGCCTGCCTTTCTGGTCCAGCTTCTTTGTAAGCCTTGGGTGCGAGCTTGTGCTCAGCGAACCCTCGTCCCGGGCGCTGTACATGAAAGGGCAGCACACGATCCCCTCCGACACGGTGTGCTACCCGGCCAAGCTGGTGCACGGCCAGATCGAAAGCCTGCTGGAGCAGGGGGTATCCACCATCTTCTACCCCTGCATGACCTACAACTTCGACGAAGGCATATCGGACAACTGCTACAACTGCCCCGTGGTGGCCTACTACCCCGAGCTGATCGCCTCCAACGTGGCGGGGGTGGACAGCGTGCGCATGATCCGGCCCCACATCGGCGTGGCGGACAAAAAGATGTTTGTGGGGCGCATGTACAAGGCGCTGCTGTCCGCTTTGCCCGACCTAAAGAAAGCCGAGGTGCAATCGGCCGCCAACAAGGCCTACACGGCCCACGACTACTACCGGGGCACGGTGCAGGCACAGGGTGAAAAAGCCCTGCGCTATGCCGACGAAAACGGGCTGAAGACCATCGTGGTGGCCTGCCGGCCCTATCATGTGGACCCAGAGGTAAACCACGGCATCGACAAGCTGCTGAATTCCCTGGGCTTTGTGGTGGTCACCGAGGACTGCGTATCCCACCTGGTGCCCAAGCAGACACTGGGGGTGCTGAACCAGTGGACCTACCACGCCCGCATGTACAACGCGGCCAGGTTCGTGGTGGACCGCCCACACACCGAGCTGGTGCAGCTGGTGAGCTTCGGCTGCGGGATCGACGCCGTGACCAGCGACGAAATCCGGGACATCCTGCGCCACGCGGGCAAGCTGTACACCCAGCTGAAAATCGATGAGATCACGAACCTGGGCGCCACCAAGATCCGGCTGCGGAGCCTGGAGGCCGCCATGAACGAGAGAGAGGAGGCGAATGCGCTTGTCAGCTGCTAACCGCGCAGGCACCCGCACCGGGGACCACACTTTCCCCAAGGTTCCCTTTACCCCCGATATGAAGAAGACTCACACCATCCTGGTGCCCCAGATGCTGCCAATCCACTTCGAGCTGATCGCCGGCGTGCTGCGGCAAGACGGATACAACGTGGAAATCCTGAAAACCGACCACAAGGGCATCGCCGAAGAAGGCCTGCGCAGCGTGCACAACGACACCTGCTACCCCGCCCTGCTGGTGATCGGCCAGTTTATGGACGCGCTGAAAAGCGGGAGCTACGATCTCGACAAAGTGGCGCTGCTGATCAGCCAGACCGGCGGCGGGTGCCGGGCCTCCAACTACATATTCCTGCTGCGCAAGGCCCTGCACAAAAACGGCTACGGCCACATCCCCGTGATTTCGCTGAACTTTTCGGGGCTGGAGAAGAACAGCGGCTTTTCGCTGTCCGCCAGGGCTCTGGTCAAGATGGTGGCGGGGCTGCTCTACGGCGACTTCATGATGAGCCTTTACAACCAGTGTATCCCCTACGAACAGAACAAGGGGGATGCGGACCGGGTGGTGGACAAGTGGACAAACGTGCTGCTTGCTCAGATGCACGGCCCCGGCTTTGTGCGGCTGAAAAGCAACTACAAAAGGATACTGGCCGACTTCCTTGCGATTGAACTGGACAGCTCCCGGGAAAAGATCAAGGTGGGCATTGTGGGCGAAATCTACCTGAAATACGCACCGCTGGGCAACAACAACCTGGAGCGTTACCTGGTGAGCGAGGGGGCCGAGGTGGTCAACTCGGGGTTGCTGGACTTCATCATGTACTGCATCTACAACACGCTGCACGACCACGAGCTGTACGGCGGGAAAAAGGGCGTGAAGCGCGCGGCGTTCAGGTTCGCCATGTGGTACACCATGCGCAAGCAGCGGGAAATGATCAGCGTGATCAAGGAAAACGGCACATTCAGCCCTCCGGCCGATTTCGCCCGCGTGATCGAGATGAGCGAGGGCTACCTGGACCACGGCGTCAAAATGGGCGAGGGCTGGCTGCTCACCGCCGATATGCTGGAGCTGATCCACTCGGGCGTGCAGGGCATTGTAACCGCCCAGCCCTTTGGCTGCCTGCCCAACCACATTGTAGCCAAGGGCATGATCCGCAAAATCAAGCAGAGCTTCCCCTCCGCCAACATCGTAGCCGTGGACTACGACCCGGGCGCCAGCCGTATCAACCAGGAAAACCGCCTGCGCCTGATGCTGGCCAACGCCAAGATGCTGAAAGGCGTGACCACGCTGGAGTACACCGAGGAACCGGACGAGGCCGTGCCATCGGCGGCCGCGTCCCCCAGGCGGGAGATGGCCGAGGCTGTGGGATAGATGGCAAAACAAAAAGCAGGGCCTGCAAAGGCCCTGCTATCATTATGATATATTTGCGGTACAACTACTTTGCGGTGCCCAGAATCGGCACGCTCTTTTGCTTGCCCAAGGCCTTTGCCACAATCAGGGCGATCTCGAAATCCACCATGCTGTGGATCACCGAGCCCACGCCCACCAGTAGCAGCACCGACCGCAGGAAGCCCTGCTGGTAATAGGCGTCGCCCATGCCGCCCCCGAAATAAAAGGCGCTTACCACCAACAGCTCGCCGGCCGCGTGGGTCAAGCCGACCAGGAACGAATAGATGTGAATTTTGACAGGGGAATTCATGGTGGCGGGGTGCCTTTGCAGGTAAATGGAACCGGCCAGCGCAAACACAAGGTGGGATGCCGCCCGCAGCACCACCACAATGGGAAAGCCGCCCAGAAAGAAGCCGATGGTGGTGCCGATAGCCACCGCGCAGGCCACAGCCGGGGAGATCATCATGGCCAGGAAAACCGGCACATGGCTGGCCAACGTAAAGGAGGCGGGCTCCAGGATTATCTTGATGGGCATGAACATGGGAATCACGACACCCACTGCGATCAGCAGCGCCGCGATACAGAGCTTTTGAATCGAATTGTCTCTGGTCATGGCAATGCACTTCCTTTTTCAATACAATACTATAATGACAAGTGTCTTGACACCTGTCATTATAGAACCATTCGCGGAATTTGTCAATACCTGCCCGCGCTTTTGGCGGAATTTTTCCGGCTATTGCTCCGGAAAGAGAAAGCCCAGCTCGTTTAGTGACCGCTTAATGGCTAGAAAAGCGGCTTCGTCGGCACAGCAAACCGTGTGCATGTGCACGCCGCCGGTAAGCTCCGAGAGCAGCTTTGCCCCGCTTTCGGCCGTGCGGCGCACAAAGTTGTCCACGTCGCGGCGGCTGGACAGGTTCAGCAGCCCGGTCAGCTCGCCGTAAAGCCGGTGCTCCACCACCACGTCCAGCACCTCGCCGCCCATGTCCACGATGGCGTAGAGCTCCTTTACCGTGTCCTCGCTTTTGTGGCGGCACACAAGGGCGCCGGTGTAGCGGCCGTACCGCACCGACTCGGGCACATAGCCGCGGGCCGTGGCCAGGACGCCGCGGCCCTGTGCCCGTAGCAACGCCACATCCCCCACGACGATCTGCCGGCTCACCCCAAAGTGCCGCGCCAGCATTGAAGCGCTGATCGGCTTCGAGGATTCCTCGATCATATGCATGATTTCCAGTCTGCGCTGCTGTGCGGTCATCGGGATCACCTCTGCTTTTTTCACTTGCGCGGGGTTTGCCGCCTGCCGGCGGCAAAATCAGTTGAGCCGCTGGAACCCGCTGTGGCAAACCTCGCCTTTCAGGTGGCTGGCCAAGTCGTCGCCGCGGCCGCGCAGCTCGGCGATGCGGGCCATCACCTGCCCGCAGCACTCCAGGTAGCGCTCCAGCGCCGCGGGGGAGTGAGCGTTGGAAAGGTAGAGCGCGTTGGAGCTCAGGTAACCCAGGCCAAGCATCTCCTGGATAAAAAAGGTCTTGTACACCAGCGGCTGCTCCACCTGAAAATCGAAGTGTGCCAGCGGCGCGATTCCGCTGATGTGCAGCGGCAGCCTGTAACGCTCCGCCAGCTCCCGCCAGCCGCCCTTGACCATCTCGCCCATGGCGGTCAGATGCTCGTGCACCTTGTGTTCCCGGTAGTAACGCACCGCCGCAATAGCCGCGGCCGGACCGATGCGCTCGGTCCAGAAAGTGCTGCTGATAAAACTGCCCTGGGCGCTGTTCATGACCTCCCGCCTGCCGATCACGGCGGCAAGGGGGTAGCCGTTGGTCATGGCCTTTGCGAAGATGGCCATGTCCGGCTCCACACCCAGCGTCAGGTGGCTGCCGCCGCAGCACAGGCGAAAGCCCGCCGTGATCTCGTCGAACACCAGCACGATGTTCTGTTTTCGGGTGGTCTCCCGAATCTCCTCCAGAAAGCCCGGGACAGGCAGGTCGTTGCGCACCGGCTCCATGACCACCGCCGCGATTTCGCCGGAAAATCGCTCCACCAGGTCCCGGAACTCCTGAATATCGTTGTAGAGAAAAGGTCGGCAGGTGCCCGCCAGACCCCGGGGCACACCGTTGGGCTCCAGCCCTTTCAGCAGGTGGGCGCTCAGCGAATCGCCGTCCTGCAGATTTGCCGAAAGATACCAGTCGTGCCAGCCGTGGTAGCCGCAAAACAGCACAATATCCTTGCCGGTGGCGGCCCTTGCAACACGCACCGCCAGCGACATGCCCTCGCCGCCCGCCTTGGCGTAGCGCGCCATGTCCGCCCAAGGGTGGAGCTCCAGCAGCAGCTCGGCCAGCTCCACCTCCTCCGGCGCGTTGAGCGTGCACATGCCGCCCGCGTCGATGGCCGCCCTGGCCGCTTGGTCCACGGGGTCAAAGGCGTACCCCAGCACATTGGAGCCGATGCCCATATAGCTCATATCCGCGTATTCGTTGCCGTCCAGGTCCCACACCTGGCAGCCCTTGGCCCTGGCGTAATACGCCGGCCACAGCCCCGGCAAAAACATCTCGGGCCGCTTGCTCAGCAGCTGCGTGCCGCCCGGTATCAAGGTCTTCGCGTGTTCGTAGAGCGCTTGTCCCTTCCCCATTGTGCTTATCCTCTTTCCTCTAACAGTTTATCATGTTTTATAGATTTCGCAAGCCCCTCGTTGCGGGCGTACCGGGCGTTCAGCGCGGCCACCTGCGGATGCGCGGCGAAATAGCCCAGCACATCCCGGTAGCCGAAGTCCTGCCGGCCACCGAAATGCCGGTACACACGACTGAGCACCTCGTAGTCCTCCCGCTCGTCCAGCGTCCAGCGCAGCCCGCCCAGCCCCGGCTCGGGACAGGCGAAGTCCTGCAGACGAAAAAGCGCCGGGTGGTTTTTGATGTAGAGCGTGACATGCTCCCGCTCGGACGAGCGCCGCGCCTCTTTCCAGGCCCGCTCCAGCGCGGCGAATGTCATGATTTCAATATCCAGCCCGTCGGGGAAGCTCTCGCTGAGCATCCCCAGGTAGTCGGCATCCGGCCTCATGGACGCGATGGCCTGGTCCAGCAGCGCCGCGTCGTACACCGGGCAGTCCCCGGTGACCCGCACCACATAGCGGGTTGAAAAGAGCCGCGCGGCCTGGTACATGCGGTCCAGCACGTCGTCTTCAGAGCCGGCGAAAACGCGGACACCAAGGCCGGCGCAGTGGGCAATCAGCGGCAGGTTCTCTTTGCCGATGGAGGTGGCCACCGCCACCTCATCCACCCGCGTTGCGGCCGACACCCGCCGCACAACCCGCTCGATCACCGGCGCCCCCGCCAAATCCAGCAGCATCTTGCCCGGCAGCCGGGACGACCCGCACCGGGCCTGGATTAACGCAAGATATTCCATGGCAAACTCCCCCTATTTTGCGTAGTGGCCGAGCACCTTTTTCACGGCCAGGATCACGTCATCCACATCCGCGTCGGTCATGGCCGGATAGAGCGGCAGAGAAAGGATCTGCTCATACAGCCGCTCCGCGTTGGGACACAGCCCCCGCTGATACCCCAAGCCCTGGTAATAGGGGTGGTAGTACACCGGAATATAGTGCACATTGCACAGGATATTCTCGGCGAACAGCGCGTCGAAGACCTGGCGGCGGCCCGCTGTGAGCGACTCAAGATCCAGCCGCAGCACAAACAGGTGATAGACGCTCTCCGAACCCGCAACCTCTCCCTGTGGAATCACCTGGGGCAGCTGCGCAAAGGCCTTCCGGTAGCGGCTCACGATGTTGTTTCGGCGGACCGCAAAGGCCTCCAGCTTGTCCAGCTGGCTGATGAGCAGCGCCGCCTGGATGTCGGTAAGGCGGTAGTTGCAGCCCAGGTCCTGCTGCTCATACCACCAGGCCGCGCCGTCGCCGCCCTGTAGCAGCGCTTTGTCCCGCGTGACGCCGTGGGCGCGGAACCCGCGCAGCCTTTCGGCCGGCGCGCTGTCGTTTACCGTGACCGCGCCGCCCTCGCCGCAGGTCACGGTCTTCACGGGGTGGAAGCTGAAGGTGGTGAAATCCGCCACACTGCCCACCGGCTGGCCGTTGTAGCGCGTGCCCAGCGAGTGGGCCGCATCCTCCACCAGCGCAAGGCCCCGGCCACGGCAGATGTCCAGCAGCGGCTCCAGCGGCGCGGCCTGGCCGGTGTAGTCCACCGCGACCACCGCCTTGGTCCGGGGGGTCACCGCCCGCTCCACCGCCCGGGGGCAGATATTCCAGTGACCGGGGTCTATGTCGGCAAACACCGGCCGCGCGCCCAGGTACAGCGCCGCGTTGGCCGAGGCCGCGAAAGTCATGGGCGTGGTGATCACCTCGTCGCCCGGTCCCACGCCTGCCGCGTACAGCGCCGCGTGCAGCGCCGCCGTGCCGTTGGCGACCGCGACGGCATGGGCCGCCCCGGTCACCGCTTCGAGCCGGCGCTCCAGCGCGGGCAGCCGGGGCCCGCAGGTCAAAAAATCGCTGCGCAGCGCCTGTGTCACCGCCGCGATATCCGCGTCGTCAATATATTGTCTGCTGTACGCGATCGGCGTTTCACGCACGGGTGTGCCGCCGTGTATTGCCAGCTTATCCATAACCGACCTCTTTTCCTTTTATCTATTCTTCCCCCAAAAGGCAATTGCAAATTCTCACAATATTATATCGGCAGAAAGCGGGCAATCTTTTGCGTGTTTGCGCGAAAAAGCGGGACCCCTTTCGGAGTCCCGCTTTCATGGCCGTGGTTGTCTATCGCATATGCGCAGCCATTTGCGCGGAGGCCGCTTTCACGGCTATTCTCTGGCTGCACGTGATAGAAAGGAGGTGCGATCGCTAGCGCAGCAGGCTCAGCACGCCCTGGGGCAGCTGGTTGGCCTGGGCCAGCATGGCCTGGCTGGCCTGGACAAGGATGTTGTTCTTGGTGAAGTCCATCATCTCTTTGGCCATGTCCACGTCGCGGATCGTGCTCTCGGCGGCGGTCAGGTTCTCCTTGGTCACGCCCAGGTTGTTGATGGTGTGCTCCAAGCGGTTCTGCAAAGCGCCCAGGTTGGCGCGGGTGTTGGATACCTGGTTGATGGCCGCATTGATCACGTCCACGGCGTCGTTGGCAAGCTCGCGGGTCTTGATGCTGATGTCCGCGACGAAATTCTTGCCGTCGCCGATGTTACCCGTGGACATGTTCTCCACATGCAGGCCCACCCGCTGGTCCGCTCCGCCGTTGGCCCCGATCTGGAAGATCAGCTTGGAGTCCACGGTGGCCATCTTCACGCCGTACAGGGTGTCGATGCTGGCATTTGTGTTGGTGATCTGCTTGCCGTTGTAGTCGGCATGGGTAGAATCGCCCGTGTTATCACCATACGTGACAATTTGAGCGTCTCCGTCTTTGTTCAGGTTGATGCCGGTTATAACGCCGGTAACATTTTTGAGCTTGTCGACATTAGCGAGGGTATCTGTCAGATTGCCGGAAGCAACTTTCTGATTGTTGAGCGTAGCTACTGCGTTGCCATCCTCGTCAAAGAAGACATATTTAGCCGAACCGGCGCTTACCAGGTCAAGAGCTGAGGCATTCTGATTGCTAAACACAGCTGTGTTGGCGGCGACAGCCACAGACACCCACTCACCCCGATAGACCTTGTCGCCAATCTGCAGCGCGATATATACCTCACCACCGGCGGCCTTGTTCTCGGTCAGAATCAGGTTGGCCTTACCATTTGCCGCAAAGTCTGTGTCTTTAAAGAAAGTATCCAAAAAAGCGCCGCCCTCATTTGTGCCGGCACCAACGGCGACAACTCCGACGTTAAACCCAAAAGTATCGGAAAGATACTGCTTTGCGGCCATCAAAGAGCCTTCTTTAAAGACCACATTAGCTGCCGTTGTGACCTCGGCGGCTTTGTGCGCCTCGATGCCGCCCAGGGAGCCGTCCAGCAGATTGATGCCGTTGTAGTGGGTGCTGGAGGAAATGCGGTCGATCTCGCTCTTCAGGGCTGTGACCTCCAGGGCGATCTGCTCCCGGTCGCTGTCCTGGTAGGTGCCGTTGGACGCCTGCACGGCCAGCTCCCGCATTCTCTGCAGAATCGCATGGGTCTCGTTCAGGCCGCCCTCCGCGGTTTGG
>Ga0153950_1000516_pt1 | contig 17275 bp, 22 predicted proteins | sample TSNJ034MetaG_FD_104737 | JGI IMG/M metagenome (GOLD analysis project Ga0153950, IMG submission 104737) | Attine ant fungus gardens microbial communities from New Jersey, USA - TSNJ034 MetaG | ecosystem: Host-associated > Fungi > Mycelium > Unclassified | place: USA: New Jersey, Wharton State...
CTGCTGGCTGCGGCCGAACCGTACCATGTTGCCGATCTGGTCTACAACGCTTTGGTTGTTCTGGTCTTTGGTACACATCATCACCGAGCCGAAAATGCCGGCCAGCACCGCCACCACCGTAAAAGCCACGTTCTGCGAAAGCAGCCATATGAGCGCAGCGACGGCGCCACCGCCGAGGGAGCCTATCACACTTTGCATAAGCTCCCGTTTGCCGAAGCCGTTAAATAATTCGTTCTGCGCCTTTACCCCTGTGGGGATATACAGCGAATAGGTTTCATTTGTCACCTTAAACCTCCAATACTCAGGAATAATAATAGAAGATTATCTCTTTTAGCTGCCATACGCACTCCGCTATGATGTAGAAAATCACGGTGTTCTTCGCCCGCTTCTTAAACTGCGCCGCCTCGTCCTCGGCGCTTTGCAGGCGTATCATGCAGTAAACAAAGCGGAACGCTGCGCCCAAGCGTAAAAGGACGATGACAGCCGTGGAAATATCGTCAATGGTAATCATACCGTCACCGCCTCCTTACTTGACTTTTTTAATCATCTGTATCAGCCTTACGGAATGGTAAGCGTTGTTTATCGCGCCGCCACCGCCGCCGCCCGTGGGTATAAGAAATTCACTCAAAAACTTGGGCGTCTTGATGGCGAGTATCATACAGGCGATACCCCAAAAGATGTGCATATTTAACATCATGCCGACACCCAGCTTGCAAAGGCATATCTGCACGATCACCGCAAGAGCCGTCTGAAAAAACTTGTTCATATAGCTCTTGAACACGCCCTTGTCATTGTCAATCAGCCCAACGCAGGCCACGGGTACGCCCACCCGCAATATCATTAGTTCCAAGCCTCGCATAAGGAATTGGAAGTACAGCAGGAAATAGCAGATTACGAAAACCAGCCCGAATATGGCGGTTACAATGCCGAGGGTCGATATGCCGTCCACCCACGCCTGCCAGTCGTAGTTGGTGGACGCGCCGATGGCGGTCAAAAGCTGGTCGGACAGGTTTTGCACAATCTCCGCAAGCCAGCCGTATAGCACGGGAAAACTGACCGCCACCACCATGGCCTGCATGAACCGTATCACAAGGTTGGTCGGGTCGGCGTCCGGGTCGCCGTCCGTCCACAGGACGTAGCACTCAAAGCCTTTTTTAAGGAATTTGAGTATGATAAGTGAAACTCCTACCCCCAGCAGGATTTGAAACAATGTGTCCACCATGCTGCCGCCGTTTAGGCCGGTCATATATTGGTCTGCGTGGAGCGTCATGGGTACAAGGCTTTCCAGCATTTCGTCGATCAGCGCGATAGCACCGTTTAATATGGCGACAATCAGCAGGACAATGATTACTTCCAAATGCGTTCACCTCCTGTCAGCCCGGTATGGGCGCGCCCTCATTCCTCCCGCTCCGTTTCCTTTAAGTGCCGGTCGTAAGCGTTCAGCACGGCGTTATTAAATTGCTGGCGGCAGGGGGCGGTGATGGGAAAGCATACGTCACGGTACTCCCCGGCCTTGTCCTTCATGCTGGGCATGAACACGGTGAGCCCCTTTTCACAGTCCACCACCCGCACCCCGGTCACAAGAAATTCGTTCCCAAGGCTTACGGTGGCTATGGCTTTCAGCTTGCCGGCGTTGTCAAAGGTTTTCACGATTTTAGCTGCGATTCTCACTTTTAATTCCTCCATTCATAGTTGGATACAAGAAAAAAGGCCGCCTGCCTTATGAAAGGCAGACGGCGTAAAAGGGGAGCGGCTTAGTTGCCGTTGTAATTGAACAGGTCGATAATGCGCTGGGTCAGCGTGGGGAGCAGGGTATCCTTAAAGAGCAGATACAGTCCGGCAAGCAGCAGAGCGCCCACCACGACGGAAATAAGGATTTTGAGGGCGGTATCCACGAAGCCCTCCCCCTCGTTGCCGCGCAGGGCGGCCGCCGCCTTTTCCTTGGAACGGATACCGAAAAGGTATGCCTTTGTTACCGCATTGTTCATGGTATTGGTGATTTTTCTCATACAGAATTACCTCCATAAAATTAGTTTTTAAATTGAAAATATAAAACCGCAGGGGCTTCCTGCGGTCTTTGACGCTTGGTATTGCCACCGGCTTATTTGTAGTAGCCGATGATGATGTTGAGCGTGGCGCTGCCCAAAACAGCGCCGATACAGGACACTATCGCCACAACAATGCGATTGTTCCACTTTTTCGTGTCCATTTCGTCGGCAGCGGATCGCCGGATACAGAAATAAATAATCAATAAGCCCGCCACGACCGGGGCCAGCACCATCAGCCATGTGGTAACGTCGCCTATGAGCTTTTCCGTGCCGGTCACGATTTTACTGCTGCCAACGCCGGACGCATAGGCGGTCATGCTGTTTTGGAGCATAATAAAAGCGGTGAGCAACGTAACGCCCACCGCCTTCAGCCTTTTCCTCGCGCCGTTAATCATCTTCTTCATCATTTACCTGATTGCCTCCTTTTCTCATAAATGCTTTTTCTGAAAACATAGAGCCTGCCTGCGCCGCAAACGCTTGATTCTTCTGCCGTTCCTCCTTTAGCTGCAAGTCCTTGGTATAATATACCCATATATTCCAAAGAGGGATTTCACCCTCAAACTTGGACAGTACCGGTCGTTTGGCTTGCCGTTCCTCCCGTACCCTGCGGTTATGCTCCTTATCCCCAAGCCCCAGCATTTTATTAAAATACCACTCAGATAAGTCGGGAGCGTTCATCATGGCCGGAAAGGAGCGCGACACCACGATCTGATTGGGGCGGGATACCCTGCGGATTTCGTCCGTGGTGAGCAAATCCCTTGCCACAAGGCTGATCGAGTGGGAGGACGAGGGGTTGACATACCGCCCGTGCTGGCTGGATAGCTGGTATGCGCTGGTGGTGTATTTCCCCAGTTTTTCGCATATGTCCTGTAAGGTTTCTTTATCGTCCGCTTGCAGATACACCCATGTCTGGCAGTTGGATTTCACTATCGCCGCCGTTTCCTTGTTGTACTTCTCTGTGAGCTGCTCAAAGCTCTGCAAAAACAGATTGAACCGCATACCGCGCCCGCCGCCCACGGTGAGCTTGTTGGTAAAATCGTTCAGCTTCGTAAAGTTGCCAAATTCATCAAGAATGAAGTTGACGCGGTTTACCAGCCGACCGCCGCGCTCGTCCGATTGCCGCACCAGCAATTCATAAAGCTGGGATACCATAAGGCTTGCGATAGGGTAATAGGTGCTTTTTTCATCGGGCAGAATGAAGAAAAGGGCCTGCTTCTTCCGGCCGATCTCCGCTATGTCGTAATCGCTTTTGTGTGTGATGGAGTAGACGGATTTGCTTGTGAACAGGCGCAGGGTGGTAAGCGCCGAGGTGTAAAAGCTGCCCTTGGTGCGGCTGGGCGCAACGTCCGATATGGACAGCAGCGCCCTTGCGGGGTGTCCGCTTTTCAGCTTCTTGACATACTCCTGCATGGGGGTCTTGCCACCCACCGATTTTGACATTTCGGCGATAAACCAGTAGACATTGGTGAGGTTCTGGTACTCCGGCCGCTTGGCGTTGTCCACCACCACGCAGAGGATCGCCGCCGCTATGGTAGATTTTTCACCGTTCTCCCATATCTTTTCGTTGGACACGTTATCGCCCACCAAAATGTTCGTTATATCCCATGCGTACATTTCGGCTTTTTCCATGTCGTTACGGTTCACGGCGTCGATGATGGGTTGCAGGAGATTGTACCGGGTACTTTTTTCGGGATTCTTAAAATCAAGGCAGATAACCTCGTAACCTATCTTGGTTAAAAAATCCGATGTGTACTCGAAAAGTTCGGCTTTGGGGTCTGAAATGACAAGGCTTTCGCCGGCAAGCCCCAAAGCACAGATTGACTGAATAACAAGACAGCGCGTTTTCCCGGAGCGTGTCGCGCCGATGGTCAGGGTGTGGGTATCGTCCGGCAGATAGTAAATATGTTCCCTGTTTCCCTCCTTTGTCATGCCGATAACGATACCGCCCTCTTTTAATAGCTTATAGCGGTCTTTCCCCGGCGATTTTACCGTTTCGGCGGCAGGCTCTTTCTGCGGCTCTAGTTCTTTTAACGCAGCAGCCGCAGAAAAATCAGCCACAGTTTCAAAGCTGTCATCCTGTAATACCTCCTTTACTCTCGCTTTTATGGAAACGGGCGGCGGCTCATCCGCAGATGGGGCCGCCACCTCGGTTTCACTTGGTTTTTCCTCTTTCAGAAAATCAAGGCCGTCATAGCCTGTGTCAATTAGCTCCTTTATGACTTTATCGCCGGGGTCTAAGGTATACAGGCTGAACACCTTGGCCTTTTCCTTTTCTCTGAGCCAGCGCGACGAACCGTGTTGAAACTGGCCGACCGGGGCCGGGGTCTGTATATCCTCCGTCACATTGACAAGCTGGCTTTGATAGGGGCGGTTGTTCTGCACAAAGAACAGCATACAGCACAGGGCGATAAACCCCTCAAAGGATAAGAATAACAATAACTGCTGTCTTTGCGTGAACAAGCCCTCCACGCACTCCAAAAAGGGAATGAGCGTCAGGGCTTCGTATTGCCGTGACAGCAGCCCGTGGATGGCGGCGGTGAAAAACAGGCTGAACACCGTGCCGAAAAGCAAAATGATACCGCTTAATATCAGCTTTTCTTTTAGCTTCATCTGTCCATCCCCTCATCCATGTCCTGCCCGTTATCCGCGACCACCGCTTCCATTGCCGGATATATGGATTTCATCTGTTCAAAAACCTCCGGCTTGGCAACACCGCATATATCATGGCGGTCAACAGCCATTTTATCGCCGTCCGTAATATGTGTCAGAAAAACGCTCCTGCCGATAGCGTTCGGCCTGCACCCGTTCCCGTGGGTGGCGAGCCAAAGCTGGTTAAGCGGCGTCCTGTATTCGGGTTTCAAGTGGTCGTACCGGAGCACCACAATCTTTCCCTCAAAATGCCCGTTCTTGCTGTCCGGCAGGCAGGAATGAGCGCCCAAAAGCGGATTATCGTCATGGCTTACAGGGTAAAGGTCTAAATTTTGGGGATCGTCCACGGCGAATATGGGTATGCCGTGTTCCTTGGCATAGGCGATTTCCCCGGCCATGCCTTGGCTTACACGTTCGCCCATAACCCACAATTCGTCCGCTTTGGAAAGCAGTTCCAGCCCCAGCTTCAAGCCCTGTTCCCTCGACTCAGGGATCGTGTCGTTGCACCACTGGCTAAATACGATATGTGGCGCAATCGCAAGTACGCCCATATCGCAAGCGTTTTTGCAGTATTCCACGGCGTTTTTTATGTTTTGGTTGTAATCGCCCCGAAGGGGGCTTGCGATATATACGAGTTTCATTAGCTCACCTCCAAAATAAAAAAGAGCCGGACACCCTTTTTACAGGGCGTCCGGCTTAAATCAAAGTCTTTTATTGTTCCCGTTGAATTTGAATTACCTGTACCGGCTTGCCGACCTTTTCGGCGTAATCTATGACGCTTTTCGTACCCTTGGAAACGCCATCCCAAAACGCAAGCACCAAATCGGCCTCGTCCACGATCCGCTTATTCCGCACAATCGGCGCGCCGCGCTTATGCAGGTCATACCTTGGCCGGATAATATGCTTGGACAGCTTATGCTCGTCCGCATAGCGTTCCGCTATGGCGTCGATCCCCTCTGCGCCGCCGGATATAATCTCGACGGCTTCTTTGGGGATATATGCCGATATATCCACTTCCAAGCTGCGCGAACCGATAACCGCCACTTTCATATGCTTTCCTCCTTACGGCTCAAAACCGTAATCGTCCACCTGTTCGCTGAAATTGTCCGCTTCATGCGCCGGCGAATGTTCCATGGCGGGTTCTGCCTGCGGAGCGTCAAGGTGGCGCTGTAAAAACAGGGCGGTGGGCGCTTCGACAGGCGGTATCCGTTCTTCTTCATGTATAATATCATTGTATATATCCACATACGACTTGAAATTAGCGCCCAGTGTGGCGTACAGACTATCCTCGGACACGATCAGGTTGTCCGCCTCATCGTAAATATGCCGGAGTTCGTTGAGCGGAACGGCACATGTGGTAAGGTCGTAGCAGAGGTAGCCGTCCGCTCTCCTGCCAAACGCATTTGCAATGGGCGACATGAAGTTTTCAGCCACGTTCTCATGCACGGCAAAATATGTAGCGTCGCCGGTGGACGCGAAATATATGCCGTTGCGCACCTTTTGAAGATTTCCGGCTTCACCGTCCGGCGTTTTGGCCGGGGGTTCGCACTCCCCGAAATAATCGGACAACCGAAGGCTGCCGTCACGCTTGATTTCCTGCATTTGCGTGAGCGCCTGTGCTTTTATTCTCTCACAGGCGGCAACGCGCCTTTGCAGTACCTCATACATGGGTATATCCATGTTTTCGTCCTTGCCATAGCAGAGGTAGCCGTTGTCCTCCGTACCCACGGCGGCCGCCTTTTCGGAAATGGTGTCCTTGGCTTTATCCTTGGGGATCATAATACCCTCGCCGTTTTCGGCAAAAATATAATAGACATTTAAGGCAATTTCAGCAACGGTGTTGATGTTTCCCCATATGGAATCGCCCTGCGGTTGATGGTGCATTGTATCATCCTCCTTTTTATTATTGGCAGAATCTTTCAATACTACCGCATGAAATTTTAACAGACTTTCGGTAATAGTGCAATATAAACTTTCGGTTATACAGAATGGTAAATGGATAGAATATAAGATAACATTCAATAGAGGTGAAAGCTATGGAAAAAGAACAATTAGACGCTATGGCGCGGCGCATAAAGCAGAAACGGGGATTTTTAGGGCTTACGCAGGAACAAGTAGCTGAAAACGTGAAAATCTCGTATAGCTCTTATACGAAGATTGAAAACGGATTCCAAAACCCGTCCTTGGATACGCTTATCGGTATTTCCTCCATACTGAAAATGTCATTGGATGAAATGGTATTCGGTTATGACGAAAGCGAAAACGGAGCGGAGATAAGGGCGCTGACAACGGCTCTAAAATCCTGTGATAAGGAAAAGCTGGCTTATGCGGTGGAAATGTTTCAAAAGATAGTATCCTGCTTGTAGAAACGGCAGGGTGCTATTTTTTTTACCGTTCAAGCTCGTTTTCCATGCTCCCGAAAAACCGCTGGAAATCAAACAGCTTTTCTTTCTTTTGCAGTTCGGGGATAATGTCCTCGATCCTGTCTACCAGCCTTTCTACCGAATTGAGATCGTCATGGGTCAGGTCATCGTCAATCGTCCTCATTTTCACAAGTCCGGCGTGTACGATTTTAAGCTCCGTTTCGGTAAACAGCTTTTTTTCATCGATCAAGCCGCTGCGCACCGCAAAACTCTCAAAGGCGTCCTCCTTGTTGTAAAAATACTGCCGTTGTATGGGCTGGCCGCCGTTCTCGGCGTCCTTGCGGTAGGTGGACAATACAAACTCAAACAGGGGATGGTGCTTACAGGCTAACACTACGCCGTTATGCTCGTTGATTTTGAATACGTTGTTTGCCAGTTTTTCGGCGCTGGCCTCGTCAAAAGGCTTATCCGAACAGATCCCGCAGGCGACCGCCGTGGCTTTGGCCGTGGCCTGTATGCGCTCCATGATTTTGTCCGGCACTTCAAGGAACGGATTTTTGATAATCATGTCGTTCTTGCTGAAAAAGGCCACCAGCTTATCCTTGTGGTAAATGTCCGCCACATAATCGGGGGAGGTGGATGGGTTGACGGTAAAGCCTTTCTTTTGCAGGGCTTCAAAATATGCTTTGTAAAACTCGGTTTTTGTTTTCATGGCGACCTCCTTTTAATTTCTCTCGTCAAGGAAAAATTGGCGCGGCGATAGCTCGGCCTGTTCCGGCAGGGCGGCCTCTATTTTTTGGATAATGCCGTTTATCCGGCTCTCCGTGCCGCCGTCCAGATCGTTGTCCAGCATGGCGCGCTTGGTACAGCACTCCAAAATGAGCTTGTATTCCTGATTGGTGAAAACGGGGGAATGGCCGTCCAGCGTAAAGCCGCCGCGCTGTAAAAAGCTGTCCTGCGCCGCCTGCCGGTCATAAAACAGCATTTCCCTGTAATATGCCCGTTTGTTGTGGCTGCCGGCCGCCTTGGAACAGGTGACAAACTCGTAGCCGAACAGTTCCGAGAACCGGCAGAGCATAACGGCGTCGGCGCTTTCAAACACCTTGTTATAGGCGCCGCGCGCAAGGCTTACCGTTTCCATTTGATTTAGCTTTCTGAACGGGGCCCCATCGCAGAAGTCCAGCGCCGCCCTTGTATCAAGCGCCGCCTGTTCAAGCTGCCGTGACTGATCGGCATTGTAGTCCTCGTAAATGATTTCCCCATCCTGCGTGATGGCGCAGAACAGGGCGGGGCCTGCGTACACCTCGGCGGCAATATCGTTTTCGTAAAGCTCCTTTACGGTAAAACCCGTTTCCGTTAGCCTTGCGAAAAAGTCCTTAAAAAACGCCTGTCTTGTTTTCATGGGGTGGAAAACCTCCTTTGTCGTAATTGTTCGGCGTACTCCCTGCCGAATTTCCGCTCGGCCACCCGGCACAGCTTTTCGATACAATTCTCAATTACCTCATACTCCGCGCTGTGCGTAGGCGGGGCCGGATTGTCCGGCACGGTGGGCGGCGGCGGTTTTGGCTTTTCCATAAGCCTGCGGTAGAAATACCATGCGCAGTCGCCCGGTCTGCCGCCCATGGTGCAGCTTGGCTTGTCGGTTCGGAACGTGTAGGGGCAGCCGTGGCAGGGGTGGCCTTGGGGATATGAAAAAACAGGCTGCGGACGTATGGAAACGCCGCAGCCATTAAAATGCTTCTTTTGTTGTAGCCGTGTCATTTGATTTCTCCTTTGCCTGGTTATATTTGGACGGTAAAAAATCCCGCCCAAACAGGCAGGATTTTAATGCTCGTAGCCTTTATCCTGATACCTCAAATACAATTCCTTTTTAGCCTCCTTGGATAAATCGCCGTAACGGGTGTCGGCATATTTGCCGTACTCGTCATTGTGTTGGCGGGTGAGCATGGAGAGCATATCAAAGATTTCATAAAGTATCTGCGCGGCGTAATACTCCCTGCGGCTTTGTATAAACTCATCCGACTTCATTTCATAGTCAAGGCGGTTTAAGGATTTCACCATGCCTAAAATCCGGTTGGCGATAATCTTCTCGGCTTCTTTTGTAAACTTATCCGACATGGTATTAAGATAGTTTTCATCGGAGGAATACAGTTTAGTGAGGTTCAATTTTGACTGGACATAATCATCCACAAGGCTTTTGACGGCGGGGTTAGCCTCTATGATATTCCGCACCAGACCGTCTACCATTTCCTTAACGTTCGGCGGCAATAGCTGGTAGGTGATCCTGCCCTTTGGCGGCAGGGCGCTTTTTATGCGGAATACCCTGTCCGCAATATCGTTGAGGGTCTTATCGTCAAAATCAAAGCTGTCGGACAGTTCGTTATCCTCGTCATATGCCGCGCGCAGATTTTTGTATTTCCCCTTGTCCACCAGCCGCATATGCTTCTCAAAATCGTCCGCCAGCTCGTCGCTGATTTTGCGCATGGCCGATACCGCCTCATCCTTTTGCCGGCCGTACTCCCTGATTTTTTCGGGGAACGTATCTTTTATCATCTGCCTGCGGATCGCGTTGGGGATGGCGGGAGGGGTAAAGGGATTTTTCACCCGGCTGGAGGTATCCCAAAACACCACATGGATATGCGGGTGGCCGCGCTCATTGTGCGCCGCACAAGCCCATTGTAGATGTTCGCGCCGAATATTGTTCTTTTCGGCAATCGTTATAATGTGGTTCTCAATATACCGCTGCCAATCTTTTTGACCTTTAAGCATAAGCTCGGCGGCGGTTTCCTCCGAAAACGATATGATACTGCGGTACATGGTGATATGGTTTTTTGAATTGGCATACGCCAGCCGCGCAATCTCTTTCCAGTCCTCAAACTCCTGTATATTCCCCGGCGTTAGCTTGCCGAAAAGCCCGTGGCTCATGCCCTCGTTCCTCATAACCCGTGGGCGGGTGGCGATATACCGCACATGGGCGTAATTCGCGCCGGCCGTGCTTTTGTAGTTGGGGTTGCGGAAACGCTGTTTGTACATCAATATGGAGATATGGCCTCACCTCCCTGCGGCCAGGCTACCGATCCCAGCCCTCGTCATCCTCCCGTTCGTCAAAGTCCTGTTCTTCGGCCTCACATACCCTGCGGTAGTTTTCCATGGTAGTGGAATATCGCCGGACTTCCTCTATAATGCCTTTCATACCCGGTTCGGCGCTGGGCGGTACTGTTTCAAAACGCCTGTAAAACTCGTATCTGCCGTCCGGTTTCGGTTCAAGCATATCCAAAAATTCGCCGTAGCCGTAGGGTGCGCATTTTGCTATCAAGCCGCAAGCGATATTCAGCCCCGAAAGGGTATCGCTATCCGACATTCGTTTGAGGATTGCGCCGCCGATTTCCTCATCGGCCGCAAGCTTTACCTCAATACTCTTTGTGCCAAATATGGGAATATCGGCGGCGCGCGCCATAATCCCGATACTGTTAAGCTGCGCCGACAACTCGTAGTTGGAAACGGGGAATTGCGTTACTAAGGTGTTTTCGCCGTACTTGATTACTGCTGTTATCATATTTACCTCCCGATTTCAGATTGTTGTTTTACTGTTCAAAACCCTCATCATAAGGCGTTTCGGTCTGCCCCATAATCATACGTTCAAGGTTTGCGTGTATGTGCCTTGTCCTTTCATGGCGGCTTGTGTCCAGCACAAGCGCCGGCCGGTTCTGTCCGTCCAGTTCCATCTTCACGGCGTATTCGCCGGACGCTATGTAGATGGCGTTGCAGACAAGCTCCATGTACGGATGCCCCATACGAGAAATATCAAAAGGCGTGACCACCGTTTCGCTCGTCCATGAGAACAGGTTGTGCGCGACGGATAATAGCTGTTGCTGCGGCTCGTCGAGGTCTTGGCTGTTTTTTATCAGCCCCTCAAAGTCAATGCCGTCGTTATCTACAAAGTTATATGCCTTGTCGCATATATCGGCGTTGCCGGACAGCAGATAAAAGGCCGCATGGTATGAGCAGTCCAGCTTTTCGTTTTCGCGCTCCGTGAGCGCCTGTAATGTGGCGTACCGTTTTGCCTGTGACATAGTGTTATCCTCCTCAATATTCTTCTTCCGGCTCATAGTAATGGGAAAAGCTATCGCTTTGAATACAATCAACGCCGTATTTCTTATCAAGCTCGTCCATATGCCTGCTAATAAATTCCAGTTCATCCTCGCCGGGGTGTTCGCTCTCGCCGGTTCCCACGCTGAAGCTGCGGACGCTGACAGAAATATCCGTGTCATCGTCAAGGGTTTCCGTATAAGTCTGAAATCCGGCCGTATCTTCAATATCGTATTTGTCGGGAATACCGGCAGCGTAATACTCCACATATTCATAACCGGCGTTAAGCTGCACGATGGAGAATGTAAGGCTTCGGTTTTCCAAATTCAAGCTGTCCATGGTTGTAGCGTTATCATCCTGTTCCAGCAGCCTTAATGCCTGTTCGCAGTTTTTCGGCATGGTTTCCGGTTCGCTGAATACCGCATTTGCCGCAGTTTGAATAAAGCCGTAACCCAGCTTATCATAATTAACCTCATTACTTAGGCAATCCGCTTTGAATACCGCAAGACCCGCCGAGCCTGTTTCGCCGCCATAGCTCATATTGCGTTCCATGATTTCATTGGCGGCCAGCACCGCAAGAGTATCCCTATCGGTGGTGGCGGCGATAAACCTCATGCTGTCGTATTCTTTCCATTCGTTGCAGGAGGACAGGATAAATATTTCCCTGTTGAGCAAAGCGGGGTTTTCTTCCAAAGCCCCGGCAATTTCCTTAACCCTGTCCATAATCGGGTACAGCTTTTCCTTAACAAACTGGTCGTGCTCCGTACCGTAGTGGAAAAGGCCGACCTCGCTGATGGTCGGCATACGGTTATCATCGGGGCATACCACAATAACATTTCGCACGGGGTCATACTCCGCGCTGGGAAACCCTATCCGGGTAAGCTCTATCTTCAAGAGCCGTTGTATCAGTTCAGACATTGCCATATTCATATTTTCCTTTCATCGTTTATTTACAGCTTTTCGGCCAGCTTCCGCAGATTGTCGGTATCCTGTAAAAAGCTGTTGATTTGAAAATCTTTCTTCTGCATGTAGTCCACGCCCAGCGTGACCGCCTCGTTCAGCATTTGGTCGAAAGCATCGTCGCTGCCGTCGTTGGCAAGGTTTTGGAGTACCTTAACAAGCAGGAAGAACGCGGCGGCGTTTATCTTGCCGATCTTCATCAGCATTTTGGCAAGGCGGTCGGTGTTATGGTCGGCCAGCTTTTTAATATCGTCAAGCTGGTAGACCGCCGTAAGCTCCTGCCGGATAATGCCGGCGATAAAGTCCACGTTTTCCTTGTTGCCGTCAACCGCCAGTCCTTGCTCTACATACCGGCGCACAAGCTCCGATGTGGTAGTATTACTTTTAGCCGCCAGCTTATCTAAGGTTTGGAGCGTTTCAATGGAGAAGTTGATGGAGCGTTTTTGGCTTGTGTTTTTGATGTGATGACCTCCTTTTTTGGTATTTCCATATATGTGAAAACGGCCATAATCGCAGCAAGGCGATTATGGCCGTTGAGTTTTCGATGAAATTTATGTATAATTATAGCAGTTGTTTGTCTTTACTATTGATTTAGGGTATACGGCTATTTATGGATTAACGATATGTATTTTGCTTATGAAGAAATTGGGAAATGGCTTAACATCAATGAACAAACTGTCTCCGCATTATCTTTGGGGAATCCGGCAGAAAACTCAAGTGCAAGACCCTGAAATAAAACAGCCGATGTAATAAAGCAGACAAATAGCTGATAAAGGCAATCGAAGCGTTTAGGAGATTAGGAGATAATGAAATGTATGATGTAATAATAATAGGCGCAGGGCCAGCCGGGAGCAGCGCCGCTAAAGAATTAGCCGTTAAGGGATATAGTGTATTGATGGTAGAGAAATTCAAAATGCCACGAAACAAATCTTGTTCGGGTATTCTAATAAAAAAATCAATACAGCTTATCCAAACATATTTTGGTGCAGATATTCCTCAATCTGTTATGTGTACCCCGACAGATAGCAAAGGCATGATATTTACTAATGATAATGGTCAAGAGTACCGTTATGAACAGGATGGCTTGAATATTTGGCGCAGTTCGTTTGATTATTGGTTAGCTCAAAAAGCAGTGGAAGCCGGAGCAGAATTAAGGGATGAAACGGCGGCTGTTCATTGCGAGGAACAAGACGATTGTGTGATTGTAAGATTAAAAGGCAAAGATGAATATACGGAAAAGGCAAAAATGGTTATTGCTTGTGACGGCGCTGTAAGTGCCATAAAACGCAAGCTAATTCATGTACCCCATAACTATGTTACCACTTATCAGACTTTTAACAGTGGTTCCATTGACTTAGACTATCATTATTTTTACGCCTACTTGCAGCCTCAATTATCAGAATATGACGCATGGTTCAATGTTAAGGATGATTATTTGATTTTTGGCGTGTCGGTCAAAGATACAAGTAAGATCGAGCATTACTACTCACAATTTATTGAATACATGAAGCTGGAACATAACGCAAAAATTGAAGCACAGGAAAAAGCGGAAAAATGGATTATGCCGCATATTATTCCCGGCTGCCCTGTTGATTATGGCAAGAGCCGGGTTCTATTTGCGGGTGAGGCTGCCGGTTTCCTCAATCCTATGGGTGAGGGTATTTCCGCAGGACTGGAAAGCGGATATGCGGCGGCAAAAGCAATTCAAGTGGTAGATTTATATAGTGATTTTAATGTTCAAGTAGTCTATGAAGCGTATCAAGACAACACTACGGCAATGAAAACCTATATGGAACGACAATGGAGGTTCGTTGCAAACCTATCAGCTAAATTCAAAGCACATAGTCAAGCATTATAAGCAATATAGTTTACAAAATCGAAACTGTCATCGTAGATAAGTAACATATTCCCCTGTAAGGCTACTTTTACCGAAGCCTTGCAGGGGCTTTTTGTTGGTGTTCCAAGGATAACCCCCAATATATACGGAGAACCCCGTTGCAGGCTTTGCCTGCAAGCTGTTTTCATGGCGGGTGGAACCCGCCTATTCCTGCCTTCAACCCAAAATCTGAGATTTTGGCATGAAGTAGCCCCCACCGCAAGCGGTGGGGGCGTAGGTCGCTTCGCTCCCTCGAAAGAGCGGAAAAAGAAGTTTCACGGCTCCAGCCCATCGTCCATGTCCTCGCCTTGTTCCTCGTCCGGCTCGGTAGCCTGCCGGATCGTCGGGGCAATCATCCCCTTAAACACGCGCAGATCAAGGTTGAAGTCCTTTTCCGTGGGCGTCTGAATAAAGGTCTTATAGCCCAATTCCGCAAACTCCCGGCTTGCCTGTTCCGCTTTTACCTGTCCGTGATTGTGGGACGTACCATCGGGCAGCGTACTGTCCATATCGTTGTCATAGCAGAACACAATCTCGGTGACTTCGGGATGGCGTTCAAGGTATCTGTGCAGGGCCTTATCCGATAGGCAGCCCTCCGCTACACGATGGTCTTTCATCCAGTCAACGCCGTGTAGCTTGCAAAGATTGGCGTGGCTGATAGCGTCGAGGGCGGCCTCAAACTCGTAGACGCGGCGGCTTTTGCCCTCCATGGTAAAGCCGTAGGTCTTATCTGAATTTTCCCTGTCCTGTTTGAAACTGGAGTTGCTGTACATGGAGCGCATAGCGCAGTAACGCGCCTTTCCGGATTCGTCATAGCCGACAAAGCAGCAGTTTTGATAGGTTTTAAGCTCGCCTGTTTTTTTATCCGCCTTTTCTTCCTTGCTCTGATAAATCTTATTTTGATTGATAAGGGCATAGATAATATCCTTGTCTATGCCCCTCGTCTGCACAAGATAAGCAATCACCTGATTGAAGTTGGGCGCTTTCGGTGGCAATACCATTTCACCCCTCGGCGCTTTCTCCGCAGGAGGTACGATATGTGCCGTCTGCCCGTAAGCCTCGCAATTCAGTATCATTTCAATCGCTTCCGTTTTCGTGCGCCGCCCGAAATACTCCATTACAAAGTCAACGATGTTACCCTTTTTCTCTGTTGTGAAGCAGTAAAAGCCCCTGCCGTGATTGAAAAAATAAAGGCCGCCGCTGTTCTTTGCATGAACGGTGTGGCGGTCGCCTTTTTCAACCTGAAAGCCGTTTTGTACGGCAAAGTCTATGATGTTGGTATCAAAAACCTGTTTCATCTGTTCCTCGGTAAACGGCATGGGCCTTGCCTGCGCTTGCATACGCATAAGTTTTTCACCTCCCGGCGTCAATAAAAACCGCCCTGACTTTATCATCAAGGCGGTTATCGTTCCATATCGTCCTCATTTTCATCATTTGGTTGGGGATTGTTTACGCCATAATCCCGTGGCGGCGGCAATAGCTCCGCCGTATGCTCACGGAATGTATCAAGCATATCCCTTATGCCGTCCGGCAGTTTATTACGGTTGACGTGAATATCGCCGGGTATTTTGGCTGTGTAACAATAATCATAAGGAACAAAAGAGTTTATAACCGGCGCCACTATATCCCTCGGCAGATTTCCACCATCCTGCGGAATTATGCCATGGCCGCATAAAAAGTTTGTTTGCCAGTGTTCCCCGGAGGATGACAAGTCAAGTTCCAGCAGGGCAAGGCTGATATTACCTGTTTTGCGCCCCTGCACCACGCCCGGTATGACAACAAAATTATCCTCCATATCTCCATCGTAATCGGGATGCAGGATATCGCCGCCATACGCCTTCACCATGGCCTCATGCAAATGATTAAGGATACCCTTGGCGTAGCTTTTGTCCGCCGTTCCGTAAGACTGTTGCAGGGCCTCATAATCAATCCGGGGCATGATGTTTTCGTTAATAAGTTCGATAAATGTATCGCATTTATTAGCCATTTCGCCTAACCCTCCATTTCGCAACTCATATCTTCCAGCGTGGTAACAAGCCCGTCAAAATCCTCGCCGGGGCCGAGCATGGCGGCCGCCATCAGCACGGTATCAATGTCCAATTCATATTCCTCCGCAAGACTCTCCAAGTAATCCCTGCGGTTTTCATATCCCTCATCGGTGTAAACGCTCATTTCAGCTATTCCTCCCATCGCTTTTATTATTTTAGCATGGCGATTACCGTTCAAACTCGTCCTCTCCGTCATCCAAGCCGGCGTTGTTAAACGAACCGCCCCCGACGCTGACACTATTCTCTCCAAGGACGGCGGCATAATCTCTTTTTAGTGCGTTAAAGTCAAGCGTAGCATATACATCCGGCCTGAGTACGCCGGAAAAATTGCCTTTGTCACAGGTCATGCGCTGGCCGGTAATAAGGTTTTCCACGATAATCATTCCGTCCTTAATATCCTCGTTGTGTTCGGAGGGGTCAACAGGCTGCCATAACTGGTTTTCGGGCCTGCGGTATCCGTCGTTCAACAGGTCGCAGTTAAGTAATAGTGTCTGCCATTCGTAGTTCATGTGACCGGCGCTGTTTGTAATAACATCGCTTTCCTTATAAAACGGGAGCCTTCTAAGGCTGTCAACCGTCCACTTATCCTGCCAACGGCGAATATAGGTGTAATCGCGCTCATCCGGCTTGTTGTGAACGGGATAAATCCCGTTCCTGCCAAAATGCTCATTAAATAGTTCTGTTTCGCCGCACAGCGTTGTATAGCCGTCCTTAAATAAATCCCGTGTGGAGTAGATAGCGCCGGCATCCCATTTTTTTGCCCTGTCCATCCGTTCCCATAGAGCGTCGGCTTTCTCGCCCCAGCCGAGATGTTCGCACAGCTTCTCCGTATAGTGCAGTTCCTCATAGATGGATGGAGGGATAATGCCCTTGTCGGCGTATAAATCCTTTGCCACATCGTCAAGGGTTCGCAGGGCGCTCAAATCTGAACATCGTTCCGCTTCAAGCCGGTTCTTACTTTCGCCGCCCCGGATACGGTCATTGGGGATCGCCACATTCAATATACATCCTAAAGACCGCTTTATATCGGCGGCGTGGGAATAGAAGTAATCCCCGGCGTCAAGCATGTTCGGCGTCCATGTGACCGCAAACTGCCGGATGTTACTGCGGAACAGGGCATCGCTGTCCTCGTCGCACATTTGCCACGCCTTTTCCCTCGCTTCAAACGGATTATCAGCCATAACAGGATAGCGTACATCGTCAAAGTTTCCGTATTCCTCGGAATAGAACGAGAAATGGACA
>Ga0153950_1000519_pt1 | contig 17212 bp, 14 predicted proteins | sample TSNJ034MetaG_FD_104737 | JGI IMG/M metagenome (GOLD analysis project Ga0153950, IMG submission 104737) | Attine ant fungus gardens microbial communities from New Jersey, USA - TSNJ034 MetaG | ecosystem: Host-associated > Fungi > Mycelium > Unclassified | place: USA: New Jersey, Wharton State...
CATACCCACGCAATTCGTCCCGAAGCTCATCCGCGCTGAATTGCCCCCGGTACAGAAACTGCTGCAACACGTATGGCGTTGTGTCTCCCACTGCTTCTGCCATTTGCCATCCGTTTTTTCGTGCTATTGGGCTCAGTAGCCCCTGCATATATTTCCTCGCCGTCCGCAATCCCGGCTCGCTTGGAAATATTTTGCCGATTCGTTCCATCATCTCTAAATACGCCGCGCCGATTTCTTTTGTAGGCATTTCCATTTCCATCACCCGGAAACCATTTTACACTATTTCCCCAAATTGTACAACTGTAATACTAGCGTGGAACTAACCGATCGTGCCTCAGAATATGATTAATCCCTATTCAGTATTTCCATAGCGATCATGGAAATACTGAATAATATGCTTTTTGAAGGCTTCAACCGCGAATGATTGCGAACGATTCTTCATGCTCGCCAATCCTAATAAACGGTAAGCGGCAGGTTCTAATGGGTAAACATTGGTATTATATATCAGCTTTTCCAAAACCAGCTGTGGCAGCAAACTCACACCAAAACCGCTTTCAACCAGAGCAACAATTGTTTCATCGTTTTCTACGGAATATGGCGTGCTGACCGTAAGTCCCAGGGTATTGAGCAAAGCATTGCTATCCGCATCATATCCCGACCGCTGATAGACAAAATTTTCTGAGCGTATGTCGTCAATCGTAATGCGGTCTGGGTGTATTGTCTGAAATTCGCTATGTGCTATACACATAATGGGGTCGCGATACAAAGGAATAAAGTCAATATCTATATCATGGATGCTTGTTAAAGAGAGGAAGCCAACATCAGTAATTCCTTTGCTGATCCATTTGATTATATCGTCATAACCGCCTTCATAAAGATTAACTGTGACATTAGGGTGATCCTTGCGAAAGGAATTAATTATACCCGGCACCCAATTTTTGCTGGCGCTGGAAAAAGTACCTATGCAAACGTTGCCGGTCTCAATATTTTTTATTAGGGATATTTCCTGTTTTAATCGGTCTTCGCCTTTTAGTATAGCATGTATATATGGATATAATTTCTCCCCATCACTAGTCAGGCGAGCGCCATTTCTATCGCGAACAAACAAATTGACACCATACTCTTTTTCCATTTTTGTAATTGCATGGCTAATCGCAGGAGGTGTCAGGTACAAGTTTTCAGCTGCACGAATAAAGCTCTCGCATTCTACGATTTCAATAAATATTCTATATGAATCAATAGACACATTAACCTCCATTTCGCGTAGCGCGGCGATAAACATAGGAAGCGTAAAGCGGCGGTGCATTTAAAATACATCCCAGATATTAGAGGCGAAATGATGCAAACAGCACCAAGTCAATCCTGTCTATCGTTTTCGCCCGTCAAGACCAATGCAAAGTTGATTGCATAGGTCTTGACAGGCTTCAAGCCGATAAGCAACGAAACAATTAAGGGATGTTTGATATGATGACCACTTTTAGGTCTACAAATTCATTCAGCGAAAACTATATTCTCTATCTGGCGTTGACAACCGCATCCGACTCCAACTTTCTGTTGCGTGCCGCTTTCCCGATTGAGCACCAGTTATAATAAATACTCGAATGTACTATTTTGATTTAATATGGTGTTTGCACCAGCCTACCTAGAGAAAGACGCGAGATAAATTTTCTTAATGTCATCGACGGAAAGGTCGCGGGCGCAGTTGGAAAGGAGGCGCCGATTGGCGTGCGCATCAATAGCCCACTGATCTACCTTGGATTGATCGTTGATACCCAAATCGTTCAGGCATATAGGTAAATCCAATCGGATCATCAGTTCTTTTAGGGCATCTAAACACCGCTGAGCGCCATCTCGAGGGGCAAGTCCTTTCACGTCTTCGCCCAAAGCGGCAGCCATCTGCACGAATCTATCCTGCTTGGCCACCATAATGGCATCGAAACAGGCTAAAACAATGGGAGTAAGGGACTTTCCGTGGTTGAAGTGATACTCACTACCAACGGGGTATGCAAGACAATGGATCAAGCTTGTCCCAGAGTTATTCAGAGGAAGTCCTGCTATATTGGATCCCATAGCCATGTAATAACGGGCATCCAGATTGCTGCCGTCGGCGTAAGCAGGGCCGATCCACTTTGCGATTATAGAGATCGCCTGCAGGGCGAGAGGGTCGGTTAAGGGGTTCGCCCCTTTGGAGACAAAGGTTTCTGCGGCATGCAGGAGGGCGTCAAATCCCGCACTGGCCGTAATGTCCGATGGGCAAGTAATAGTAAGCATAGGGTCGATAATGGAAATGTTAGCCATCAAATATGCGGAAACGACTCCCTTTTTGTTATTGCTCTCGTCATCCAGAAACATAGCATGCCTAGTAACTTCGGAACCTGTACCGGAAGTGGTAGGGATCATAATGGTGGGGATTCCGCGGGCTTCAAGCATCTCCACTCCAAAATAGTCGCGTCCTTTTTTAGGGTTGACAACCAGTGCCGCCGCCACCTTGGCAACATCCATCACGCTACCGCCGCCAACAGCTATGACGATGTCTGCCTTTATCTGTTTGGCTACCACTGAGGCTTCATCGGCAAGGCTAATGGTGGGTTCGGTGGACTGGAGGGACATACTCCAAACCTCTGTCTCTATACCCGCCACTTTTAGTGATTCCAGCACCGAGTCAATATTGCCTGCCTTTTTCACATTAGGGCCAGTAACCACCAATGCTTTTTTTGCACCTAGCTTTGTGGCCTGGGCGCCTACTTCCTTTGCCGCCCCCATCCCAAATATGATATTAGAAGTAAAGAAACTAAAAGACTGATACATGTTACATCTCCTTTAAATTAACTTGTAGTGATATTAAAATACGATAGATTTGATACAAATAGACTTAACCTTGCGATACGGACATTGACCAGGAAAATGTCGGAATCACTTTAATTCAAATACCGAGATAACTCTCCTTGATCTTCGGGTTGTTTTGCAATTCGACGGAAGCTCCCTGCATAACCACTTTGCCATACTCCAGTACATATGCACGGTCGGAGATATCCAGCCCGACTTGCACATCCTGTTCTACCAAGAAGATAGTCGTTCCCTGCCTACCTAACAGTTTGATGATCTCGAGAAGCTCTTCAATGAACACAGGGGCAAGGCCCAGTGAAAGCTCGTCAATCAAGAGCAGCTTTGGTGCGGACATCATTGCCCGCCCAATGGCGCACATCTGCTGTTCACCGCCGCTCATTGCGCCGGCGATCTGCTTCTTACGCTGAGCAAGCCTAGGAAAAAAATTGTAAACTCTGTCAAGATCCCGCGTGACTTCGTCTCTATCTTTGCGCACATAGGCACCCATGATCAGGTTGTCCTCCACACTCATGCCCGAGAACAGCCTGCGGCCTTCCGGAACATGTGCAATCCCCATGGATACAATAGCGCCGGAATTCTTATAAATGATAGACTGGTCACAATAAGTGATTTCTCCGTTACGCTTTTCAGTCAGCCCCGTAATAGTGCGCATCAGAGTAGTTTTTCCCGCACCGTTAGCCCCGATCAGCGAAACGATTTCGTTGCGCTCGATGTCAATGGATACGCCCCAGAGCACTTGAGCGGCTCCATAATATGCATTCAGGTTCTCTATCTTCAAAAATGACATCTGGTGCCCCCTAAGTTTGTTGATTCTTAAAAGAGTTGCCAAGGTATGCCTGAATGACACGCTCATCGTTAGCCACATCTTGGGGCTTTCCATCGCAGATCAATGATCCGTGGTTCATGACGACAACCCTGTCGGAAATGCCCATGATAACCTTCATGATATGCTCGATCATTAGGATCGTCACGCCATTTTTATTGATATCCCGAATTAACTTCATCACATTTTCAACTTCTTTGTGATTAAGACCGGCCATAACCTCATCCAGCAGCAAAAGCTCCGGGTTCATTGCCAAGGCTCTTGCCACCTCCAACCTCTTCCGGTCGGGCAGCGTGAGGTTTCTGGCAAAAACATTTGACTTATCCTGCAACCCGGCTATTTCCATAATTTCTTTGGTGTGTATGTATGCAGTCTTGGAAAACTTGCCGGAAAGGCACAGAGAGATTTCCTTGGCGGTACTCATTTGGTGGCGCCCAAACAGTGCCGCGGTCATAATGTTATCAAGCACCGTAAGATTTTTTAGTGGCTTAACAATCTGGAATGTGCGTGCAATTCCCATTCTGGCGCGCTGGTAGGGCTGCAACTTTTTGATGGATAAATCTTTGTAAAAAATGTTCCCCTCGGTTATGGAGTGCGTGCCACTAATCATGCTTATCAGCGTTGTCTTCCCCGAGCCGTTGGGACCGATAATTCCTAAAATCTGCCCCTTTTTTACGCTAAAGGTTACATCGTTTACTGCAGTCAGTCCGCTGAAGCGCTTGGTGGCATTTGATACCTTAAGCAATTCCATAGCGAACCCCCTCTATACTCTAAATTTTGAAATATTCTCTCCAAGTATTCGCGCCAAACTGCGCGGACTTAGCTTTTCCTCACGGTGCATAAAAATGTCCATGATTCCTTTGGGTAGGAAAATAACAATCAGTATTAGAATGACCCCCAAAAACATTTGATGCACGAACAGGAAGTTATTCCATAGCACCTCTGATATAATTGAAATCAGAACGGCTCCCAGCAGCGGTCCCGCAACGGTTCCGACCGCGCCGACCATTGCCATAATAATAACCATGACTGATAGATTGCTGTCAAAGGCGCTGGCCGGATCTATGAATGTCAACCAATTGCCATAAATTCCGCCGACGATCGCTGCGAAAAAACCACTGATAGTAAATGCCACTACCTTAAATACAGTGGTGTTAATTCCCAAAACGTTGGCGGCGTCCTCATCCTCCTTGATTGCCATTAAACCGTAGCCCAAACTCGACTTTGAGATGATCATGCAGAGTATGGAAATGATAATCACGATTCCCAGCATATTCAAGTAGTAGTAAGCGTTAATTCTGTCGATACCTGCATTAGCTATTTTGAATCTAAAGCCCATTCCGCCTCCAGTCAGCCAGATGAGGTTGTTGGATAGTTGCCATAAAATAAACGAAACAGCGTATGTAGCTATGGAATAGTATCCTGCGCGCAACCTTAGAATCGGCATTCCGACGATCATGGCCACCAGTGCGGCAATAAGTCCGGACAGCAGAATTGCAACATACATGTTAAGCCCAACAGCCATAATAATGCCCGTACCATAAGCGCCGATACCCACAAACCCGACCAGTCCAAGCGATATATACCCCGCAAACCCGCCTAAGATATTCCATATTTGGGAAAGTGCCGCATACATAAACAACGTAGTCATAAAGCGCACTATATATCCCGTCTTGACATAAGGGAATACAGCAAGGACGCAAATAGCCATAATCAATAATATAGATTTTTGCTTTCCTCCTGTTAGAAATGCTTTCATTTTTATTCGTCCACCTCTCTTTCAATATAGTTCTTTACCGAAAATCCCCTTAGGTCGGAAAATTAGGAGAATCAACAGCACGCTGAAGGAAACAGCTTCCTGATACCCCGCGCCCAAAACCGCGACGCCAAAGGTTTCTAGTAGACCTATTATGATACCGCCGACTAGAGGCCCCATCATGCTTCCGCTACCGCCCAATATACAGATTGCAAAAGCCTTAATAGAATAGAGAGATGCCATGGATGGTGAAATAGCGCCTACCATCGCAATCAATGATCCCGCGCACCCTGCCAGCGCCGTGCCTATTCCAAAAGTCAACGCATAGGTATTGGAGATATTCACACCCACAAGTTTTGCCGCGTCGAGATCCATACGCGCTGCATTGATACTACGCCCAAAGCTGGTTTTCCCCATCATCAAGTTAAGAATAATGGTCACCAAAATCGATATAATAAAGGCGATTAAGCGTATAACTGGAATACTTGCTCCATATAAATTTAGTCTCATCCCAGCTAATGGCATCGGTGTGGAACGCACATCGCCGGTCCAAAGTACCAACGCTATGTTTACCAACAGCATGTTTAGTCCAAAAGTGAGGATTAAGGTCATATAGGTGGGAGCCTTGACGATAAGATTAATGATATACTTTTGAACAATATAACCGATGGCGAACATCAAAATCATTGAGATTGGAATGCTTAAAATGGGATTGATTCCCAACTTGACCGTAGACCAAAAGGTAACGTATGCACCCAACATGACAAATGCGCCATGACTGAAATTAAACAATTTCATAACGCCGTTGACTATGGAAAACCCGGATGCGATTAAAGCATACATGCCCCCTAACAACAACCCGCTGATCAGCATTTGCAGCGCCATAAGTAACACCTGCATTTCATTTGTTTTAGCGTAGGATTCAGCCCATGTCAAAATTCACGCAAAACGGGCAAAAAAGACATATGTAGAAGAATGACTTTTGACACGATTCGAAAATAAACTCTAAATTGCAATATACGTGCTTATTTAATTGTGTTGACTACAGCAATTTGACAAAGCAATCGGGAACTGCGGTCAAATTGTTTCAGCGGCTATATCCGGCAGTTATCGCCGCGGCGACAACTGCCGGACATAGCCATTTAAATAATGATTGTAGCAACCTGGTTTCTCTTCTGTTTTTCGATCCTTAATTTCAATTGTTATAATCCGGCATGGGGTATACAAGCTTTGCCTGTGCGATTTCCGGAGGATACATGGGTACGTGTTTTTGGTCAATGATTTGCACGACAGGTGGGGTAAGTGCGGATGCCTGTCCATGTTCGTCGAATTTTATGGGGCCGAAAAAACTCAAAAAGTCGGATTCGGCAAGGGCATCGCGAACCTTGACAGGATCCAGAGACCCGGCGCGCTCAATCGCATTTTGGAAGATACACCCGGCCACGGAAGCGGTCGCGCATCCTAGATCAGGGGTATAGCCATATTCATCCTCAAACACTTTGGTGTAATTTGCCGAAGTGCCAAAAACATCGATGCCTTCATAAGTAACGGAGTTATGCCACCAGCCTGCCGAAGTAATGTAGTTGGCACCCTCTCCGGTACCGGCAATGAATTCAGGGTACATTGCGCCTGAAACAATAGAAATCATTTTTGCCTTGATATTTAACTCTATCATCTGATTGCGCATGAGAACTAAATCCTGCGCGTATCCAGTAACGAATATCCAGTCAGGGTTGGTGGCGGCTACCTGTATTAGCAGGGGGGCGTAGTCGGTAGTGCCTATGGAGTACTGGTCGAACATAACAACTTCGATCCCCGCCTCTTCTGCGGCCTCTTTCGTCGCATTGCCAAGGGAAACCGGGAAAAGGTCATTTCGCGTTACAATAGCTATTGTTTTGGGCGGATCATCGAGTTGCATGGCGAGTTCCACCATAGGTTCACATATAGTATTGTCCGGGGTAAATGTCCCGAAAAGATACTTGTAGCCGTCATTATACACATCTTTCGCGCTCGCGCTCGGCGCAATCATTGGAATCTGGTATTTTTCAATTACCGGGCTCACCGCTTTTGCACTCGAGCTGAGATTGGGTCCGAGAATAAAATTGACCTTGTCCTCGGTAATCAGTTTTTCCACAAGCTTGACAGCAATTGCATTGTCACTTTGGAAGTCATAATACTTGATTTCGACCGGGTATTTTTTGCCGGCGACTTCTATGCCGCCATTCTCGTTGACTACCTTCTCCCACAATTTGTATCCGTTGAGATGCTTGCTGCCCTCAATTGAAATGGCACCTGTCAAAGGAAGCGCGGCACCAAATACAATCTTCTGTGGTTCATTTTCACTTGCTGCTGTGCTAGCGGATACACTGCTGCCGGCGCTGCTAGTTGTATTGGCACCCGTCGAGCTGCAACCCGAAAACAACATTAACAGCATAATGACACAAAGAACTAATGAAATTACCTTTTTCATCTGAGACATCTCCTCATCCACATGATTCTCCCTTTCACTCATACAATTAATTAGATGGCGTTACTAATTATCATAATGCATATATAAACAATGCATATATAATATTTAATATATGATTATATTATTCTATAACATCTGCTGCGTCAAGCAACAAAAATTCACTTCACGATGAATATATTTCATCACAATTAAGCCAGTAGGATTTCTTGGCGTCCGTTTGATTCCAATATTGCCGTTGCTTTTGGCTTGAGGTATTAGTTTCGCGTCATTAGCCTCGAATTCTTTAGCCATATATAAAAGTGTAATAGCCCCGTCCTAAAACCAAAGACTATGTTAAAATGGTCATATGGATAATCGAAGCAAGAGGCTCAGTTCACGATCTGGCGTTGTTCAGACAAAGCGGCATCCATTTTGCTGATCACATCCTACTTGTTGCTGATAAAAGATATCAAGGCATCTGTAAACTTTACGCACTCAGCCTCACTCCATTTAAAGCGAGTAAAAAGCACCCTCTGACGGCCTTACAGATAAAATTTATGTTGAACACATAAACCGCCGCATCAAGCGTTTCAAGATGTTCCAGCACCGCTACCGTAACAGATAGCGCAAGCACCTTTTACGAATTTCTCTGGTTTGCGGGTTTTGCAACTATCAACTTTAGTTTTAGGACAAGCCTAATAAGTGAAATGTTTTAATTTAAAATTGCAATATTGTTATTTGACATAATAAATGCATTCCATTAAACTTAAACACAAATTAGATGGGCGCTACTTTTTGACGCACTGACCTTACATAGACTCTCCAGGTGGATTCGGGCAACAATATTAAGATACAAGGAAGGAAGGTTTTTATGAATCAATCTGTTAGAACCAGTAAAGCTCCTTTGTTTAACTCCAGAAGCGTGCAGGCCAGAATTTGCGACGATTATGTTTTCACCTCCGGCATTGTCGGCGTCGATCCAGTGACGTTGTTTCCCGCTGAAGGCTTCGAGGCCCAGGCTAGACTTGCTATTGAGCATTTGATCACCGTTTCCGCCGAGGCGAAAATGTCACCTAAAAATTTTGTTCGCGTTAGGGTATACCTACGAGATATGATCCAGCAGGATATCTTTAATAGTATTTTTGCTGAATATGTTAGTTGTGAAAATTTTCCGGTTATTTCCATTTTCGCCCTGCCGGCTCTCGATGGACCCTATCTTTTTATGATAGAAGCATTTGGTGTGCGTGATGATAGCAATATCAAAAAAGAAATTATCCACACATCTGCAGCGCCCACTCTTTGCGCTTATCCCTATCCTCAAGGCATCAAGATAGGAAACTTCCTATTCACATCTTCGCAACTGCCAATTTATTCCGATACAGGCAAACCGGAGGAAGAGTTTGAAAAGCAGATACATCTTGCCCTCCAGAATATGATCGCGGTGGTGGAAGCCGGAGGCGCAAGCAAAGAAAACATTATGAAGAACCTTGTGCTGCTCAAGGATAAGAATCTAGATCGTTTTGATGTTATGAATGGCGTTTATGGCCAGTACTTCACAAGGCCTGCACGCTCTTGTTACGGCGCTTCGGGACTATATGGCATCAGCGAGGTGGCGACTGAATGCATTGCCTATATGAATGATGGGTGGAAAACTCTATATTCTACCGATGCACCGACGTTTTCACTGCCGTTAACCCAAGGAGCCGCAGCGGAAAATCTGGCGTTTATATCGGGTATGGTGGCGGTCGACCCCAAGACTGGAGAGGTTGCCAAGGGCCTCGAGGGAGAGATGCGCCTAATGATGACTAATGCGTTGGCTGTCGGCAGAGAGGTCGGAGCGGAATTCGAGGATTGGCTTAAGACTACCCTTTTTCTCACAGACATTGGACAAAGCGACTTCACCGGAAGTATATTTGAGGAATACTTTAAAGGCGATCTTCCCGCCGGCACGACATACCAGGTCTATGCCCTCGCGAAGAATCGTTATTTAGTGGAATTCGACGTAATTGCCCGCACGAACAAATAATGACATCGCGTAGCCATAAACGCAAAAAATCCGTCCGCCATACGGTCAATTGGCCGTATGGCGGACGGATAAAAATATGGGGGATAAAGATTAGTGTTCTGTAATTGATATAGCCGAGGCTAAATGAAAGCGTGAGACAATCCTTGTCAGGCCGATTGCCGGGAAGGATGAATTTACGCTGTCAGCGGACGCGCTGTCTTTTTACGATCTTGAAAAGACCGAGGCCGTGGATATCTTTGCGGATCCCTATTATGTCATTGACAGTGAGTACGCAACAATCGGTGGGCAAATCCTCGGTAATTATTGGGCGGGAAAGCAATGGAATTACGACAACCCGAATTTTGTGATAACCGGCAATGTCATTTCCTTTTACGCATCAAGGATTGAGGAAAATCAGGTTGACTTCTACGAGTATGATTTCAATAAGCGCACACTGACCGCGAAAGGCAATGCGTAGCTCCTGCGTCATAAAGGGAACGAAGATGGCCCCCCGATGATCACGGCTATTGCAGTCATGGCGTATCTGTGGATTATGCCAAATACGCCGCTGAAACAGCAAGAATAGTCATTGCGCAGATCAACAAAGAAATGCCCCGCACCTTGGGAGACAGCTTTATCCATATAAGCGATATTGATTACATTGTTGAATACGATGAGCCGATTCCGCAATTGCAGCCCCCAACGATCACAGATGTTGAAAAAAAGATTGGGGGAAATTGCGCGAAATTAATTCGTGATGGAGATACACTTCAACTGGGGATTGGGGCCATTCCGGATGCTGTACTTCTGTCTTTGAAAAATAAGCGGGATTTAGGCATTCACTCGGAAATGTTTTCCGATGGTGTAGTGGAATTGGTCGGAGCCGGCGTTATCAACAACAGAAAAAAGACACTGCACAACGGTAAGAGCATCGCTACATTCCTGATGGGGACAAAGCGCCTATATGATTATGTCAACAATAATTCCGCAGTGGAGATGTATCCCGTCACTTATGTCAACGATCCACTTATCATAGCGCAGAATGACAATTTGGTCTCCATTAATTCCTGCATCCAGATTGATTTTCTGGGTCAGGTGGTGTCTGACAGTGTTGGCCCAAACCAGTTAACAGGTGTGGGAGGGCAGGTGGATTTTGTTCGTGGTGCATCCATGAGTAATGGTGGTAGGTCCATCATCGCCATGCCCTCTACGACAGCGGATGGAAGCGTCTCTAAGATTGTTCCTTTCATTGATGAATGGGCGGCGGTTACCACATCGCGCTACGATGTTCAATATGTGATCACGGAATATGGGATTGCTGAATTATGGGGCTATACAATCCGCGAAAGGGCAAAAAGGCTTATTCAAATTGCGCATCCCAAATTCCGGGACGATCTGGTCGAGAAATTTGAGCAGAGATTCAGCGCGGCATTTATGTAATACAACTAAAATATGGGCTTGTTCGCTTTTGTCGACAGGCTCGAAGTGGAAAAAGCAAAAGGAGGAGCATATGAACGATATGGTTGAGATTCGTTGGCATGGCCGCGGTGGGCAAGGGGCGAAAACTGCCTCTTTGCTGTTGGCGGATGCGGCGTTTTACACAGGAAAATATGTGCAGGGTTTCCCGGAGTATGGTCCTGAGCGGATGGGTGCGCCAATCACGGCATATAACCGGATTAGCAGCGATCGTTGCACAATTCACTCAAATATTTACGAGCCGGATTATGTTGTTGTTGTAGACGCTACATTGTTATCCGCCGTTAATGTAACATGCGGACTGAAAAAAGATGGCGCGATTATCATTAACACCGAAAAAAGGCCGGACGAACTTCGTTCCATGCTGAAAGGCTACGAGGGCAAGGTTTGCACCATTGACGCAAGGAAGATCGCAGAGGAAACGATTGGGAAGAACTTCCCGAATACCCCAATGCTTGGCGCGGTAGTCAAGGTAAGCGGCGTGATTCCAGAGACGGAATTTATTGCCGATATGGAGGGCTCGTTTAAGCATAAATTTTCCACAAAACCGCAAGTAATTGAGGGAAATATGAAAGCGCTGGAGCGCTCCATGAAGGAGGTGCAGGGTCTGTGAGCTATACGCCCGCTGCAAATATCAATGAGCAAATTACCTGGAAGGATATTTCACCAGCCGGTGAAATATACGAAAGCGGAACGGCGGTGCTTGTAAATACCGGGGATTGGCGCATCATGGTACCGGCGTTTTCGGAGGAAAAGTGTAGGCACTGCATGCTCTGTGTCCCTGTTTGTCCGGATAGTTCGATTCCTGTTCAGGATGGAAAAAGACTGGACTTTGATTTTATGCACTGTAAAGGCTGCGGTGTATGTTACAAGGTCTGCCCCTTTGATGCCATTACATTTGGAAAGGAGGAGAAATAATGGGAATCCGCGAAAGGCTTTCCGGCAATGAGGCGGTCGCCTATGCTATGAAGCAAATCAACCCCGATGTGATGGGCGCCTTCCCAATTACCCCATCAACCGAAATTCCGCAATATTTCTCCCAATATGTGGCGAATGGAGAGGTTGATACGGAATTTGTGGCAGTTGAATCCGAACACAGTGCGATGTCCTGCTGCATTGGCGCACAGGCGGCGGGAGGCCGTGCGGTTACCGCGACATCCTCATGTGGCCTGGCGCTGATGTGGGAAATGCTCTATGTCGCCGCGTCGTGCAGGCTGCCGATCACGCTTGCCTGTATTAACCGTGCGCTGACCGGGCCAATTAACATCAACTGCGACCACAGCGATTCCATGGGCGCGAGAGATTTCGGCTGGATTCAGCTGTATGCGGAAAACAATCAGGAGGCGTATGACAATTTTTGCATGGCAATGAGAATCGGTGAGCACCGTGATGTCCGACTGCCGGTTATGACTTGTCAGGACGGGTTTATCACCTCCCACGCCATCGAAAATATTGAGCTTATCGAAACAGAGGTGGTAAAAACATTTGTCGGCGCATACGAGCCCGAGCATTTTCTCCTCAAAAAGGAAAACAATTTATCAATCGGGCCCTATGACAGCGCCGCTTATTACATGGAGCACAAATACCAGCAAGCGGATGCCATGCGTGCTGCAAAGCAGGTGATCCAGGAGGTCGCTAAAGACTTTGCAATAATTTCCGGCAGAGAATACGGATTCTTCGAGGAATACCAGATGCAGGATGCCGAGCGTGCCATTGTGATCATTGGGTCGGCCGCGGGCACGGCAAAACACGCGATCAATGAATTGCGTGCCCAGGGCGAAAAAGTGGGGATGATCAAACTGCGTGTATTCCGCCCTTTCCCGGCGGAGGAATTGGTCGCTGCGCTTGCTGGGCTTCAGGTAGTTGCAATCATGGACAGGGCTGACAGTTTTTCGACAAATGGCGGCCCCCTCTTTTCCGAAACTAGAAGCGCCTGTTATGGGATGTACGGCGCTCCCCCAATGGTAAACTTTATTTACGGATTAGGCGGGCGTGACGTACGCGTTGACGACATTCTATTTGTTTATCAACAGCTTGAAGAAATTCAGGACACAGGGACAACTGGCGATACCTATCGCTACCTTGGTTTAAGAAGTTAGTGAGGTGTTAAAGTAATGGTATATAATTTGAAACAAGAAGTTGCTAAGCCCGAACGCTATTCCGGGGGACATCGGATGTGTGCCGGATGCGGCGCTCCCGTGGCTGTCCGCGGTATGCTGCGAGCCCTGAACCCGGAAGACCGCGCGGTTGTGGGAGTTGCCACCGGCTGCCTTGAGGTATCCAGTTTTGTTTACCCCTATGTTGCCTGGAAAGACAGTAACATCCATACAGCGTTTGAAAATGCAGGTGCAACAATCAGTGGTGTAGAAGCCTGCTACAAAGCGCTTAAAAAAAGAGGAAAGGTAACGGATACACACAAATTCATTGCGTTTGGCGGAGATGGTGGTACCTACGATATTGGCTTCCAGTCGTTGTCCGGCGCAATGGAACGCGGGCACGACATGGTATATGTCTGTTATGACAATGAGGCGTACATGAATACCGGCATCCAGCGCTCGTCTTCAACACCCAGGTTCGCTGATGCGACAACCTCACCGGCGGGCAGCGTTGTACCTGGAAAGCCGCAGAATAAAAAAGACCTCACGGAGATTATTGCGGCGCACCATATTCCCTATGTCGCACAGACAACCTTTGTAGGGAATTTGAAGGATCTGCACGAAAAGGCCCACAAGGCGCACTATACGCCGGGCGCCGCGTTCATGAACATTATGGCGCCGTGTCCACGTGGCTGGCGCTATGCAACCGAGAACCTGATGGAAATCTGCAAGCTTGCGGTGGATACCTGCGTGTGGCCGCTGTATGAGGTAATCGACGGAAAGTGGATTTTAAACTACACACCCAAACAAAAGCTGCCTGTGGAGGATTACCTCCGGTCGCAGGGACGCTTTAGCCATCTGTTTGAAAAGGGCAACGAGTGGATGATTGAAGAGATTCAAACGTCGGTTGATCAAAAGTGGAGCAGTCTCCTTGAGAGATGCCGATAGCGCAATGGGCGGCATGCTGCTGATTTAAAATAAAATACGAGGAGTTTGATATTATGGCGAATAAAAAGAAATCCATTCTTGATCTCTACAAGATGAAAGAGGCGGGCGAGCAAGCCGTGTGGATGACCGCGTATGACTATCCCTTCGCACAGTACGCCGAACGCGCGGGGATCGATATGATTCTGGTCGGCGATTCCATGGGAATGATCGTTTACGGTTTCTCCGGAACCATCCCCGTCACTATGGATATGTGCATATTGCAAACCCAAGCGGTTCGGCGTGGCGCACCCAATACTTATATCATCGGCGATATGCCGTACGGCTCTTACCATGAGAGCACGGAACAGGCTGTGGCGAATGCCGTGCGGTTTATGAAAGAGGCCGACGTAGACGCAATCAAGCTGGAAGGCGGGGTTGCGGTCGCGGACAAAATTCAGGCAATCGCGCAGGCTGGGGTCGTCGTGTTCGGCCATATCGGGCTTACGCCGCAAAGTTCAGCAGCAATGGGTGGATTCCGTGCGCAGGGAAGAACTACAGATAGTGCCCGCGCAGTAATTCAAGATGCAATTGCAGCATACAAAGCTGGAGCGCGTGTTGTGCTAATTGAAGGTGTCCCCGAGGAAGTAAGCCAGTTTATTCACAAAATACTCCCTTGTCCTGTATATGGCATTGGCGCCGGTACAGGCTTGGATGGGCAGGCATTGGTAAATGGCGATATGCTCGGTATGTTCGATGCGTACTGTCCGAAATTCGCCAAGAAATATGCTGATGTCGCCGGAGTTGTCACCAAAGCCTGTGAAGAGTTTATCAGAGAATGCAAAGACGGCGTATTCCCCGGCCCGGAGCACAAATATAAGATTTCAGGAGAAGCCACGCTCTTTCAGGAGTTGTTTAACGAGATCGAGAGTGCAACAACATTTTAAGTATTACTCACCAATTCACTTTGAAGCGTCCCGGCCAAATAATCTAAGAAATGTTTTGAACTGAGTATAAATCCATAGGCACCTGCAAGCGGGAAATTGCTTGCAGGTGTAATGATAAATGGAAGGAATTATGAGTTGCAAAACTGATATTGAAATTTGTGAAACGCACGGCAAATTTATACCCATGCGATTGGCTTCTCCATGTATCAATGCTGTCCTTTAATGTATTCGCCTCGCTCCGGTCAATGCCGATATGCAGTGGCATGATCCTTGTCGTCGCTAACGGTTATATAATGAATATACCCAAAGAGCCTAAATATTAATGCAAATAGAATGGAGAGGTAAAAATGTCTTTTAAAACCGACATTGAAATTGCACAGGAAACCCCCATGCGGCACATCCGCGAAGTTGCCAAGGCGGCGGGAGTGGGTGAAAAGTATCTGGAGCAGTACGGTAACTACAAGGCCAAGATCGACTACAACCTGCTCAATGACATGGCAGACAGGCCGGATGGAAAGCTAGTTCTCGTTACCGCCATCACACCTACACCTGCGGGCGAGGGCAAGACCACTACAACGGTCGGTCTGTCGGACGGGCTGCGCAAGATTGGAAAGAAAAGCGTTGTCGCGCTTCGCGAACCATCCCTCGGCCCCGTGTTCGGCGTCAAGGGCGGCGCGGCAGGCGGCGGATACGCACAAGTAGTCCCGATGGAGGACATTAATCTGCATTTTACCGGTGACTTCCACGCGATTGGCGCTGCGAACAACCTGCTCGCCGCCATGCTGGACAACCACATCTTCCAAGGAAACGCGCTCGGAATCGACAACCGCCGTATCACATGGAAGCGTGCCGTCGACATGAATGACCGTCAACTCCGATACATAAATAACGGTCTCGGCGGCCGGGTCAACGGCGTACCGCGCGAGGATGGCTTTGATATCACCGTTGCCAGTGAGGTCATGGCGATACTCTGCCTTTCCAAAGATATTGCCGACCTCAAAGACCGCCTGTCCAAAATCATTGTCGGCTATACCCGCGACGAACAGCCCGTTACAGCCGGACAACTTAACGCCCACGGAGCAATGGCGGCGCTCCTGAAGGACGCGCTCAAACCGAACCTCGTGCAAACGTTGGAAGGGACCCCCGCGTTCATCCATGGCGGGCCGTTCGCGAACATCGCCCACGGCTGCAATTCCATCATGGCGACCAGAATGGCGCTCAAGCTTGGCGAATACGCCGTCACCGAAGCGGGATTCGGCGCCGACCTTGGAGCGGAGAAATTCATCGACATCAAGTGCCGTATGGCGGGGTTGAAACCCTCCGCGGTAGTAATCGTCGCAACCGTCCGCGCGCTCAAGCACCACGGCGGCGTGGCAAAGGCTGATCTCGGCGATGAAAACCTCGACGCGCTTGAAAAGGGGCTGCCGAATCTATTGCAGCATGTGGAGAATGTGACGACTGTATTCGGCTTGCCTGCCGTCGTCGCAATCAACCGATTCCCCACCGATACCGAAGTTGAGCTAAAGCTCATTGAGGACAAATGCAAAGCGCTCGGCGTAAACGTCGCTCTGTCCGAAGTGTGGGGCAAGGGCGGCGAAGGCGGCAAGGCTCTGGCCGAGGAAGTTGTGCGTCTCTGCGAACAGCCGAATAAGTTTACCCAGACCTACCCGCTCGACATTCCCATCGAAGACAAGCTCAACGCGATCGCGCAAAAAGTCTACCATGCCGATGCGGTCGATCTGACGGCGGCTGCGAAAAAACAGGCAAAGCAGCTTACCGATTTGGGTTTTGCGGGTCTGCCTATCTGCATGGCCAAGACACAGTACAGCTTCTCGGACGACGCGGCGCTTCTCGGTGCGCCCAAGCATTTCTGCGTTACGGTGCGGAAC